>Ga0070675_100000422_pt1 | contig 28826 bp, 27 predicted proteins | sample KBSM43metaG_FD_65343 | JGI IMG/M metagenome (GOLD analysis project Ga0070675, IMG submission 65343) | Miscanthus rhizosphere microbial communities from Kellogg Biological Station, Michigan, USA - KBS M4-3 metaG | ecosystem: Host-associated > Plants > Roots > Rhizosphere > Soil ... | reverse complement strand
TCTTGATGAACTGCTTGAGCATCTGCTCGGTGACGGTGAAGTCGGCGATGACGCCGTCCTTCATCGGCCGGATCGCCTCGATGTTGCCCGGCACCTTGCCGAGCATCGCCTTGGCTTCGGTGCCGACCGCCTGGATCGTCTTCTTGCCGTTGGGGCCGCCTTCGTGGCGGATGGCGACGACCGAGGGCTCGTCGAGCACGATGCCTTTGCCACGCACGTAGATGAGCGTGTTGGCAGTACCGAGATCGATGGCGAGGTCCGTCGAAAAGTAGCGACGAAAGGATCCGAACATGTTCTGGAGTTTTAAGGCGTCTGGCGCGGAGCGGAGCCGGTACTCGGGCCGCAAGGGGAATTCGTATTGACGCCGAGCCCTTCGCAGCGGCGACAAGGGCTGTGAATTAACCGGGGATAATAACCGATGCCTCCCGCTGGAACGGCGTTCGGAAGGCATCGTTTCTCACACTCTGCGGCCTGCCGCGACCGCCCTCTCCCGCCCCATGGCCCTGACTCCCACCGACGTGCGCCGCATTGCCGAGCTGGCGCGCCTCGACCTCGGCGCCGCCGAAGAGGCGTTGATGCTCGAGCAGATCAACAGCTTCTTTCGCATCGTCGAGCAGATGAGCGCCGTCGACACGCGCGGCGTCGAGCCCCTGTACACGCCGCTGGCCGCGGTCGGCGACGCCCACCTCAGGCTGCGCCAGGACGTCGTCACCGAGGGCGACGAACGCGAAGCCAACCAGCAGAGCGCACCGGCGGTGGCTGAGGGGCTGTTCCTCGTGCCGCGGGTGATCGAATGAGCACGCCGCCGGCGCACGAGCTGGGCGTCGCGGCGCTGGGACGGGCGCTGCGCGACCGGGAGCTGTCCAGCGTCGAGGCGACCCGTCATCTGCTCGACCGCCTGGCCGCCCACGAGCGGCTCGGTGTCGCCCTCGCCCTCGACCCCGAGCGCGCCCTCTCCCAGGCCCGCGCCGCCGATACCCGGCTCGCCGCCGGCGGTGCCGGCCCGCTGGTGGGCGTGCCGATCGCCCACAAGGACATCTTCGTCACCCGCGACCTGCCGACCACCGCCGGCTCGCGCATGCTCGCCGGCTACCGCAGCCCCTTCGACGCGACCGTCGTCGCCCGCCTGGGCGAGGCCGGCGCGGTGACGCTCGGCAAGCTCAACTGCGACGAGTTCGCGATGGGCTCGAGCAACGAGAACTCGGCCTGGAAGGTGGTTCGCAACCCCTGGGACGAGTCGCGGGTGCCCGGCGGCTCCTCCGGCGGCTCGGCGGCCGCGGTCGCGGCGCGCCTCCTGCCCGCGGCGACCGGCACCGACACCGGCGGCTCGATCCGCCAGCCGGCGAGCTTTTGCGGCATCACCGGCATCAAGCCGACCTACGGCGTGTGCTCGCGCTACGGCATGATCGCCTTCGCTTCCAGCCTCGACCAGGCCGGCCCGCTGGCGCGCAGCGCCGAGGACTGCGCCCTGCTGCTCGCGACGATGAGCGGCTTCGATGCCCGCGACGCCACCAGCGCCGAGCGGCCGCCGCAGGACTATCCGGCCGCGCTGGTCGCGGCCCGAGAAGGCGCGAGCGCCGCCCGGCCGCTGCAGGGCCTGCGCATCGGCCTGGCGAAGGAGTTCTTCCCCGCCGGGCTCGCCGCCGACGTCGAGAAGGCCCTGCGCGCCGCCCTGGGGGAGCTCGAGCGCCTCGGCGCCACGCTGGTCGACGTCAACCTGCCGCGCACCGAGCTCGCCATTCCCGTCTACTACCTGATCGCCCCGGCCGAGGCGTCGTCCAACCTGTCGCGGTTCGACGGCGTGCGCTACGGCCATCGCGCCGAGCACTACGAAGACCTGCAGGGCATGTACAAGGCCAGCCGCAGCGAGGGCTTCGGCCCCGAGGTCAAGCGCCGGATCATGATCGGCACCTACGTGCTTTCGCACGGCTACTACGACGCCTACTACCTGCAGGCGCAGAAGCTCCGGCGGATGATCGCCGATGACTTCCAGGCGTGCTTCCGGCAATGCGACCTGATCGCCGGCCCGGTGGCGCCGACGGTCGCCTGGAAGATCGGCGCGCAGAGCGACGACCCTGTGGCCAACTACCTGGCCGACATCTTCACCCTGCCGGCGAGCCTGGCCGGGCTGCCGGGGATGAGCGTGCCGGCCGGCTTCGGCGCCGGCGGCATGCCGGTCGGCCTGCAGCTGATCGGCAACTACTTCGACGAAGGCACGCTGCTGCACGCGGCGCATGCGTTCCAGCAGGCGACCGACTGGCACAAGCAGTCGCCTCAGCCCGCTGCCGCAGGCGGGAAAGAGAGCACGCCATGAGCGGCCCTGCGCTCGTCCGCGGCTACGAGGTCGTGATCGGCATCGAGACCCACGCCCAGCTCTCGACCCGCTCGAAGATCTTCAGCGGCGCCTCGACCGCGTTCGGCGCCGCGCCCAACACCCAGGCGTCGGCGGTCGACCTCGCCCTGCCCGGCACCCTGCCGGTCGCCAATCGCGGCGCGGTCGAGCGGGCCATCCGCTTCGGCCTCGCGGTCGGCGCCACGGTCGCGCCGCTTTCGATCTTCGCGCGCAAGAACTACTTCTATCCCGACCTGCCCAAGGGCTACCAGATCAGCCAGTACGAAACGCCGGTGGTCCAGGGCGGATCGGTCGAGTTCTTCGTCGGCGAGGTGGCCCATCGCGTCAACCTGACCCGCGCCCACCTCGAAGAGGATGCCGGCAAGTCGATCCACGGCATCGCCCGCAGCGAGGACGACGCAGGCGCCGGCGGCGGCGCACCGCGGGACTACGCCGGCGACTGGACCGGCGTCGACCTCAACCGCGCCGGCACGCCGCTGCTGGAGATCGTTTCCGAGCCCGACATGCGCTCCGGCGTCGAGGCGGTGGAATACGCGAAGGCGCTGCATGCCCTGGTCGTCTGGCTCGACATCTGCGACGGCAACATGCAGGAAGGGAGCTTTCGCTGCGACGCCAACGTCTCGGTGCGCCGGCCGGGCGCGCCCTTCGGCACCCGCCGCGAGATCAAGAATCTCAACAGCTTTCGCTTCATGCAGCAGGCGATCGACTACGAGGTGCAGTGGCAGATCGACCTGCTCGAGGACGGCGGCGGGGTGCAGCAGGCGACGGTGCTGTTCGACCCCGATCACGGCGAGACCCGGGCGATGCGCAGCAAGGAAGACGCCCACGACTACCGCTACTTCCCCGACCCCGACCTGCCGCCGCTGGCGATCTCCGAGGCCTGGATCGCCGAGGTGAAGGCGACGATGCCGGAGCTGCCGCGGGAGATGGCGGCGCGCTTCCAGCGTGACTACGCCCTCGCCGAATACGATGCCCGGATCGTCACCCAGAGCAAGGAGTTCGCCGCCTACTTCGAGGGCGCGGCGCGGGCCAGCGGCCAGCCGAAGCTGGTCGCCAACTGGATGATGGGCGAGATCTCGCGGCGCATGAACGCGGCGGCGCTGAGCACGATCGCGCTGCCGGCGGCGCAGCTCGCCGCCCTGGTCGGGCGGATCGCCGACGGCACCATCTCCAACAACGCGGCGCGCCAGGTGTTCGACGCGCTCTGGCAAGGCGAAGCCAGTGACGTCGACGCGATCATCGCGGCGCGGGGCCTGCGCCAGATGCGCGACAGCGGCGAGCTCGAGCGGGTGGTCGAGGCGGTGATCGCCGGCAATCCGAAGTCGGTCGAGGAATTCCGCGCCGGCAAGGAGAAGGCGTTCAACGCCCTGGTCGGCCAGGCGATGAAGGCCACCCAGGGCAAGGCCGATCCGGCACAACTGAACGCGCTGCTGCGCGCCAAGCTCGGCGGCTGAGCCGTGGGCCCGAAAGGGCAGCGGCGAGGCTATTTCGGCGCCGAGGCCTGGCGTTGCGCCACGCTGGTCACCGGGACGCCGGACGCGGCACCGGCGCTACCGACCACCGCCCCGGCCCAGAGCCGCCTCAGGCGTGCCAGCTCGGTGTCGTACAGGGCGTTGATGCGCACCACCTCGGTCTGCTGGTTCTGCACCAGCGAGCGCTGCGCCTCGAGCGAGGCGTCGTTGGCATCGAGGGCGAGCCTGACCTTGAGCGGCAAGGGCTTGCCGACGTAGAACTCCGCCTCGTCCAGCAAGGGCTTCCTCTCCTGGAGCAGCAGCTTGATCCGCGCCTCGGAGCTACGCACCGAGGTAGCGACGTCGTCGAGCGCCTTTTCCCGCGCCTTGCCGTGCGCCGCCTCGTTGGGAAAGCGCTTGAGCAGGTCGCGATCGCGCCGGACCTCGATCTCGTAGGCGGTGCGCTCGGCTTCGCGCTGCCGCCGGATCCGCTCGCGCTCGGCCTTTTCGTCTTCGGTCGGCGGCGCCTCGACGATCGCCTTCTCGGAGCCGTCCTTGTTCAGCTCGCGCTGCGGCTTGCCGACGGTCATGCATTCGGCGATCGGCTTGTCGGACGTGACCTTGCGGCCGTCCGCCAGGACGCACTGGAAGATGCGCGGATTGGCCGGCTCGGCGGCCCGGCTTGTCTGCAGGATGGAAAGGCCGCACAGCGCGACCGCCGCCAGGATGCGCGCGGTGGCGCGCGCCGGCGGCAACGAGCTAAGCCCCATAGCGTTCGCGATACCTCGCCACCGCCTCGGCGTGGGCCGCGAGCGGCGAATCCGCATCCGAGTTCAGAAATTCCATCAGGTCGGCAAGTGTGGCAATGGCGATCACCGGCAGGCCGAGATCGCGCTCGAGGTCCATGACGGCCGAATGCCGCGAAAGGTTGTCGTCGGTGCCGCCGCGCTCCATGCGATCGAGCGCAATGAGCACGGCCACCGGTGTCGCCCCTTCGCGGCGAATCAGCTCCACCGACTCGCGCTTGGAAGCGCCATCGGTGATCACATCATCGACGATGACGGTGCGGCCCCGCAACGGTGCGCCGACCACGATGCCGCCCTCTCCGTGATCTTTTGCTTCCTTGCGGTTGTACGAGAAGGGCAGCGACCGGCCGCGCAGGCCGAACTGCAAGGCGACGGCGGCGGCCAGGGTGATCCCCTTGTAGGCCGGCCCGAACAGCATGTCGAACTCGATCCCCGAGGCGACAAGGCGCCGCGCATAGAATTCCGACAGGCGCAACAGCTTGGCGCCATCGTCGAACAGGCCCGCGTTGAAGAAGTACGGCGACAGCCGCCCCGCCTTGGTCCTGAATTCGCCGAAACGCAGCACACCGGCCTCGACAGCGAAAGCGACGAACTCGCGCGCGAGCGTGGGGTCGGAAGTGGGGACGGGCATGCGGGAGTCGCCTTGTTTCGCCTCGTCTCGCTGAACCTGAACGGCATCCGCTCGGCTGCGGCGAAGGGCTTCGAGGCCTGGGCCGAAGGGGTGGGCGCCGATTGTATGGGCGTGCAGGAGATCAAATGCCAGGCGGAAACGGTCGGGGGCCGCTTCGACAAGGTCGCCGGCATGAAGGGCCATTTCCACTTCGCCGAGAAGAAGGGCTACTCGGGCGTGGGCCTCTACAGCCGCAGGCGCCCGAGCGCCGTCCGGCTCGGCTTCGGCGACAAGGAGTTCGACGCCGAGGGCCGCTATGTCGAGGCGCGCTTCGACCGGCCGTCGCGCCGGAAAGTGCCCAAGCTCAGCGTCGTCAGCTGCTACTTCCCGAGCGGCTCCTCGGGCGAGCACCGCCAGGCCGCCAAGTTCCGCTTCCTCGAGCGGATGGCGCCTTACCTCGAAAAGCTCGGCCAGGAACGCGAGGTCATCCTGGTCGGCGACATCAACATCGCGCACAAGGAGATCGACCTCAAGAACTGGAAGGGCAACCGCAAGAACAGCGGCTTCCTGCCCGAGGAGCGAGCGTGGATGACGCGCCTGTTCGAGGAGCTCGGCTTCGTCGACGTGTTCCGCACCCTCAACCCGCATCCCGAGCAATACACCTGGTGGAGCAACCGCGGCCAGGCCTGGGCCAAGAATGTAGGCTGGCGGCTCGACTACCACCTGGCGACGCCCGCCGTCGCCGCGCTCGCGAGAAGCGAGCACATCTACCTCGAGAAGCGCTTCTCCGACCACGCGCCTCTCGTCATCGACTACGCCTTCAGCCTGTGAGGACCTCCCATGAATCGTGACGCCATCGAGATCGAGACCGCACCCAACCCCACCGCCAGCATGATCATCCTGCACGGCCTCGGCGCCGACGGCAGCGACTTCGTGCCGGTGGCGCACGAGCTCGATCTCGGCCCGGTCGGGCCGGTGCGCTTCGTCTTCCCGCATGCGCCGGTGCGGCCGGTGACGATCAACAACGGCTACGTCATGCCGGCCTGGTACGACATCCTGAGCATGGACGGGCAGAACCGGCGCGAAGACGAGCCCGGCCTGCGCCAGTCGCAGGCGCTGGTGGAGGCGCTGATCGCCAAGGAGGAGGCGCGCGGCATTGCGGCCCGGCGGATCGTCCTCGCCGGCTTCAGCCAGGGCTGCGCCATGACGCTGATGACGGGCCTGCGCCATGCCGAGCGCCTCGCCGGCCTGGTGTGCATGTCGGGCTACCTGCCGCTGGCGACCCAGGCCGAGGCCGAGCGCCATGACAGCAACCGCGACCTGCCGATCTTCATGGCCCACGGCACGCTCGATCCGATGATTGACATCGCCCGGGCACGGTCGTCGCGCGATGCCCTGGTCCGGCTCGGCCATCCGGTCGAGTGGCACGAGTACCCGATGCCGCACTCGGTCTGCGCCGAGGAGATCGCGGACCTCCAGGGTTGGCTGCGCCGGGCCCTCGCCTAGGACCCGTCGACGCGACGGGAGGGCTCGCGCCCGGGCTCAGTTCGGTGTCGAGGCCGCCGCCGGCGGCGGGCCGAACCGGCGCCCGGGCTTGTCGGCGCGCTCGTAGAGCGGCATCACCTTCGGCAGGTTGAGCTCGATGTCGCTGATCCGGGTCGGGCCCGAGGGGTGCGTGCTCAGCAGCTCGACCGGCGCGCGGCTGTTCGCCGACGCCATCTTCTTCCAGAGCGAGACGCCGGCGCGCGGGTCGTAGCCGCCGCGGGCGGCGAGCTCGAGGCCGATCAGGTCGGCTTCGCTCTCGTCCTCCCGGCCGAAGCGCAGGGTCAGGAGCTGCCCGCCCATGTCGGCGAGGAGGCGTCCGCCGCTGCCGAGGCCGAGCAGCGCCGAGCCGATCTCGATCGCGCCGCGGGTCGCCATCGTCTTGCCCATCTGCTCGCGCGCGTGCTCGCGCAGGGCGTGGGTCATCTCGTGGCCCATGATCATCGCGACCTCGTCGTCGTTGAGCTTGAGCTCGTTGAGGATGCCGTAGAAGAAGGCGATCTTGCCGCCGGGCATGCAGAAGGCGTTGATCTGCTTGCTGCCGATCAGGTTCACCTCCCAGCGCCAGTCTTTGGCGCTCGGATTCCATTCGTAGGTGTAGGGAATCAGGCGCTCGGAAATGAAGCGCAGCCGCTCGACCTGCGGATGGCCGGGCGGCGCGAGCGCCCGCTTCTGCGCCGCCTGGCCGAGCATGTCGTTGTACTGCTTCGCCGCCGCCTGCTCCACCTGCTGCGCGCTGACCAGCTTGGACAACTGCGACGGCGGCGCGACCTCGACGCCTTCGCGCGCGCCCGCCTCGCGCAGCCCGCCGGCGGCGAGCGCCGCGCCGCCGAGCAGGGCGACGAACGAGCGCCGGCCGAGGCCGCCGCCGAACGCGCAGCCGCAGGAGAAGTGAGCCGGTGGTGGAGTCGTGTCAGCCATCGTCGCCTTTGCGAGCCGGGTCGGCCTCCAGCATATCGATCGGCCGGCGCAAGACCAACAGCAAGGCCAAGGCCGGCAGGGCGACGATGGTCGAGGCGATGAAGAAGGCCGGCCAGCCGATCGACTGCGCCAGCACCCCGGCGAGCGGGCCGACCCAGACCCGGCCGACCGAGGCGAAGGCGCTGAGCAGGGCGAACTGGGTGGCGCTGAAGCGCCGGTTGCACAGGCTCATCAGGAACGCCAGGAACGCGGCGGTGCCCATGCCGCTGGTGATGTTCTCGCTGGCGATCGCCATCAGCAGGCCGCCGTCGACCGGAGTCGCCTCGGCCAGCTTGACGAAGCCCCAGTCGAACGGCGGGATCGTCAGGCCCGGCAGCGCGCCACGACCGTTCACCGCCAGCCACCAGAAGCCGAGGTTGCCGAGCATCTGCAGGATGCCGAACAGTAGCAGCGCCCGCCACAGGCCGAGCCGGATCATCAGCGCGCCGGCGATGAGCGCGCCGATGATCGTCAGCCACAGGCCGATCACCTTGTTGACGACGCCGACCTCGGCGGTGCTGTACTGCATCGCCTGGAGGAGGAACGGCGTGAGGAGCGCGCCGGCGAAGGCGTCGGGCAGCTTGTAGAGGACGATGAAGGCGAGGAAGGGCGCCGCACCCGGCTGGGCGAAGTAGCTCTTCAGGCCGCCGAGCAAGGTCTCGAACCGGGCCCGCCTCGCCGCCCAGGCGACCAGCGGCAGGGTGAAGGCGATGCCGGCGAACAAGGCGACCAGGTCGGCCCAGCGCTGCTGCAAGGTGGCGGCGACGCTGCTCCCGGCAAAGAGCGGCAGCACCAGCTCCCGCGCCAACGGCGAGAACGCATAGCGGGTGACGACGAAACCGAGCGCGACCGCGGCGGCGACGGCGAGAAAGCCGAGCAGGTCGTTGCGCGCGACGCTGACCGGCTTGGCCGCGTCGACCAGCCGCGGCACCAGGAGCGCCGAGAACGCGGCCGCGAACACCATGTACAGCGCCATGGTCCGGTAGACCTCGGGCCAGGTCCAGCCGCCGCCCTGGCGCGGGTCGACCCAGATGAAGGCGATGCCGCCGGAGAGGATCATCGCCATCCGGTAGCCGAGGACGGTGAGCGAGGAGCCCATGCCGCGCTCGGCCGCGGGCAGGAGGTCGGTGCGGTAGGCGTCGACGACGATGTCCTGCGACGCCGAGAGCAGCGCCACCAGGCCCGCGAGCAGGGCGAAGGCACCGAGGGCGGAAGCCGGCGGCGTTGCCGCCATCCAGGTCAGCGCCCCGGCCAGCGCCAGCTGGGTGAGCACCAGCCAGCCGCGGCGCCGGCCCAGCCACGGCGGCTCGAACCGGTCCATCAGCGGCGCCCAGAGGAACTTGAAGGTGTAGGGCAGGCCGACCAGGCTGAGGAAGCCGATGGTGGCGATGTCGATGCCGTCGGCGCTGAGCCAGGCCTGCATCGCCTGGCCGGTGAGGGCGAGCGGCAGGCCGGAGGCAAAGCCGAGAACCGTGACCGCGATCAGCCGGACGGCCCGGTCGAAGCGCTCGCGTGGAGCCGCACCGCGAGCGGGCGAAAGGGTCATGGAGCGATTCTAGGGAGCCCGGCCCTGCGCAAGCGACGCCGACCCCGCCGACCGACAATGAGTGCATGCCGCCGCCCTCCCGCGCCGCTGCGCCCGCATTCGCCGCCGCCGACTTCCGCGCCGCGCTGGCGATGTTCGCCACCGGCGTGACCATCGTCACCGCCCTCGACCACACCGGCCAGCCGATCGGCCTGACCGCGAACTCGTTCAATTCGGTGTCGATGGAGCCGCCGCTGGTGCTCTGGAGCCTGTCGCGCCAGGCCGGGTCGATGCCGGCGTTCCGCCGCGGCTCGCACTACGCGATCAACATCCTCTCGGCCGAGCAGAAGGCGCTGGCCGAGCGCTTCGCGAGCAAGGACCTGGAGCGCTTCGAGGGCGTGGCGCATCGCGCCGGCGCCAGCGGCGTGCCGCTGATCGATGGCGCGGCGGCGGTGTTCGAATGCTTCAACCGCAGCCGCTACGAGGAAGGCGACCACGTCATCTTCGTCGGCGAGGTCGAGCACTGCGCCCGCCGCGAGGGCGCCAAGCCGCTGCTCTTCCACGGCGGCCGCTACTTCACCGAGCTGCCGTTGTAGCGATGCGGCCGGCGGAAGGGCCAGCGGCGTCGGTGCTCGCAGCAGCGGCACCGGCGGCCGCAGTCGCGGCGGCGGTATCGGCGGCGGCACTTGCGACGGCAGTCCTCTTCGCCACGACGCCTGCGCTGGCCCAGGCGGACCCGCCGCGCCTGCTCAATCCGTTCAGCGACCCGTTCATTCAGGCGACGGCCGGCCGCCCGTGCCCGGAGCCGCTCGGTCCGGCCTACACCGAGGCCGAGCGTCGCGTCGAGGCGCATTCACGCGCGGAGCGCGGCACGACCTGCTGGCTCGCCGGCATTTGCGCCGAGCCGAATGCCTACCGCTACGACGCGGCGAACGCGATCGCTGCCGCCGCGTCCCTGCGCCGGGAGCCGACGCTCGCCGGCACGGCCCTGTGGCTGACGGCGCAGCGGCGCTTCATCTATATCGAAGGCTGCGTCGCCGATGCGGCGCAGGCGGCGCGGGTCGAGGAACTGGTCAAGGCGCTGGCCGACGTCGACCGGGTCATCCCCGCGCTCGCCCTGCCCGGCGAGAAGCCGCCCTACGCGCTCGCCGGCGCGGCGAGCCGGCCGAGGTAGGCGCGCACCCGCTCGTCGCGCTCGAGCTCGGCGAGCGACGCGCCGTGGGTGAGCCGACCGCGCTCGACGAAGACGAAGCGCTCGCAGACCTCGCGCAGGATCTCGAGGTGCCAGGGCTCGTTCGGGTGCAGGCAGAGGAAGACCAGCCGGCCGTCGGCACGGAGCCTCCTGAAGAAGTCGAGCATGAAGCCGATGTAGCCGTCCTGGGTGTTGAACTGCGGCTCGTCGAAGAGATGGACCCGCGGCGTCTCGCTCTTCGCCCGTTCCATGAGGGCCTCGGGACGGGTGCGCCGGAAGCGGCGCACCTGGTACGACTGGTGATAGTGGATCGCGACCCGGTCGCGCTCGCCGTAGCGCACGGCATGCACGTCCTGGCCGTCGATCAGCACCCGGCCGGCGTCGGGCGCATTGCTGCCGGTGATCAGCTCGAACAGGGTGGTCTTGCCGGAGCCGTTCGGCCCCATCACGCCGACCACCGACGGTCCCTCGATCGTGAAGTCGGCCTCGAGCGAGAACGTCACCTGCGGCCGGAGCAGGCCGCGGGTGTAGCGCCGGGCGAGCCGGTCGACCTGGAGCAGCGGCACGGCCATGGTCGTCACACGCCCAGCAGCTCGGTGCGGCGCGCGCCGTCGTCGAGCAGCGCGCCCGCGCCGCCCTCGTGGACGATGCGGCCGCGGTCGAGCACGTAGACCCGGTCGGCGACGGCGAGCGCGCTCTGCACGTTCTGCTCGACCACGAGCACGCCGATGCCCTCGTCACGCAGGCGCCGGATCGTCGCCATCACGTCCTGCACGATCTTCGGCGCCAGGCCCTGGCTCGGCTCGTCGAACAGCACCAGCCCGGGAGCGCCGAGCAAGGCGCGCGAGATCGCGACCATCTGCATCTCTCCGCCCGAAAGGTTCTCGCACTCCCGCTCCATCAGGTACTCCAGGGCGCTGAAGATGGCGAAGCAGTCCTTCTCGCTCCAGGGGCGAAACGCGGTCTTCTTGCGCGCGATCGCCAGGTTGCGCGTCACTGTGAGGGTCGGAAAGACCCGCCGGTCGTCGGGCACCCAGCCGATGCCGGCGCGGGCGATCTCGTGGGTCGGCGCGCGGGTGATGTCGCGGCCGGCGAACTCGATCCGGCCGCGCCGCGGCGGCGTCAGGCCGAGCACCGAGCGGAGCAGCGTCGTCTTGCCGGCGCCGTTCGCCCCGAGCAGGGCCACGACCTCGCCTCGACCGACCTCGAGCGAGACGCCGAAGAGGGCCTGGGTCTCGCCGTAGAAGGTCTCGACCCGCTCGAGCCGCAGCATCAGTGCACTCCCGCGACCGCCGCGCCCGGCGTCGCCTGCGCGCCGAGGTTGGAGCGCCGGACCCAGGGGTTGTTGCGCAGCTCGTCGGGCGTGCCGGCGGCGATGACCTGGCCCCAGTGGATCACCGAGACCGTGTCGGCGAGGCCGAACAGGAAGCGCATGTCGTGCTCGATGACGACGATCGTCAGCTGCCGCTTCAGCTCGGCGACCAGCTCGGCGAGCCGCGCCGTCGCCTCGGCGCCCAGGCCGGCGGTCGGCTCGTCGAGGAACAAGAGCCGCGGCGCGGCGGCGAGCGCCACCGCGATCTCGAGCGCCCGCCGCTCGCCGTAGGAGAGGCCCCGGGCGCCGAAGTGCTCCTTGCCGGCGAGGCCGACGCGCGCCAGCACCGCGGCGGCATGCTGCTCCGCCGAGGTATCGGCGCGCAGGTCCCGCAAGACGTCGAAGCCGCGCGCCCGCACTTCGGGCAGGGCCAGGATCACGTTGTCGAGCGCGGAGCAGTCGTCGAACAGGTTCATCGACTGGAACGAGCGCGAGATGCCGCGCCGCGCGATCCGGCGCGGCGCCTCGCCGGTGATGTCGACGCCGGCGAAGCGCACCGTGCCGCGGTCGGGCGCGAACCGGCCGGTCAGCACATTGAAGCAGGTGGTCTTGCCGGCTCCGTTCGGACCCATGATCCCCGAGAGCTTGCCCTCCTCGAACTCCAGGCTCAGGTCCTGCAGGACGATCCGGTCGCCGAAGCGCTTGTGCAGATTCGCGGCTTCAAAGAGGGCCATGCGCGACCCCTTTCGCCTCGATCGGCGGCAGCGCCGTGCCGGCCGGACGCACACCCAGCCGCCAGCGCGCCGCCGCCGCCTGCCAGATGCCGGCGATGCCTTCCGGCTTGATCAGCACCATCGCCACGAACAAGAGGCCGTACCAGAGCAGCCAGGTCTCGGTGGTGGCGCCGAGCACGTCGCGCGCGAGGATGAAGAAGACGGCGCCGATCACCGGTCCCCAGAAGCTGACGAGACCGCCGCCGATCAGGACCATCATGACGACGAAGCCCGACGAGTGCAGGCTCATCACGTTCGGATAGGCCGACTGCTGCGCCATCGCGAACAGGGCGCCGGCCAGCCCGGCGACGGCCGAGGCGAGGGTGATGCTCGCCCACTTGTAGAGCCAGACCGGATAGCCGATGAAGGCGGCGCGCAGCTCGTTCTGCCGGATCGCCGCGAGCACCCGGCCGAACGGCGAGTTCACCAGCCGCCAGAGGGCGATGACGACGAGCGCGAAGACGCCGAAGCAGAAGTAGAACAGCGCCTGGTTGCCGCGCAGATCGACGCTGCCGACGCCGAAGTCCGCCACCGGCCGGACGATGTTGAGCAGGCCGTCCTCGCCGCCGGTGACGCTGTGCCACTTGACGGAGACGAACCAGAACACCTGGCCGAAGGCGATCGTCAGCAGCGCGAAGTAGATGCCGCGCTTGTGGGCGATGCAGGCCGCCACCACCGCCGCAAGCACCGCCGTCACGAGCACCGCGCCGGCCAGGTCGAGCCAGAGGTTGGCGAAGACGCGCTGCTGCAGCAGGCCGAAGGCGTAGGCGCCGACGCCGAAGAAGGCACCGTGGCCGAACGACGGCAGGCCGGTGGTGCCGAGCATCAGGTTGTAGCCGAGGGCGAACAGCATCCAGATCATCACCTCGAGCGCGAGGTACTGGTACAGGCCGACGCGGGCGAGCCAGAGCGGCGTCGTCGCCAGCAGAACGAAGACGACGAGCATCGGCAAGGGCAGGAGCCGGGCGCGGCGCGGCGCTGCCGAGCGAGGTAGGGCGCCTCGCGGCGCCGTGGGCATGCGGGGAAACACGGTCATGGACGAAAAGAATGTACGTTCTAATATTCTCTGAAACAAGAATATTCGTTCTAGTACTTTCCCTTCTCGACCCCACCGCCCGCGCCCGATGACCGACCGCGCCACCACCTACGACGAGCTGAAGGACGCGATCAGCGACGCCTACCCGTCGCTCTCGCCGCAGCTGCAGCGCCTGGCCCGCTACGCGCTCGACAAGCCGCACGACCTCGCCCTCGGCACGGTGGCAGCGGTGGCCGAGGCGAACGCGGTCCAGCCCTCGTCGACGATCCGCTTCGCCAACGCCCTCGGCTTCGACGGCTTCTCGCAAATGCAGCAGGTGTTCCGCAGCCACCTGGTGGAGCGGGGCGCACCGTACCGCGAGCGCATCAAGCGGATGCAGCGCGGTGGCGCGGCGGGCGGCGGCGTGCTGCACCAGTTCGTCGGCGAGGCGGTCGACGAGCTGCATCAGCTCGAGGAGCACGTCGACCCGAAGGCGCTGGACGCCGCGGCGCGGCTCCTCGCCGCCGCGCCGCAGATCCATGTGCTGGCGCAGCGCCGCGCCTTTCCGGTCGCCTGCTACCTCGCCTATGCGCTCAACCAGCTCGAGCTGCGCGCCCACCTGCTCGACGGCCTGGGCGGCATGCTGAACGAGTTCGCCCGCGGCATCGGCAAGGGCGAGGTGCTGCTGGTGGCGAGCTTTCGCAACTACACGCCGGCGGTGGTCGAGACGGCGCTCGCGGCCCAGGCCCGCGGCGTCTCGGTCGTCGCCATCACCGACAGCGCGCTCTCGCCGCTGAAGCCGGCCGCCGACGTCTGCTTCGAGCTCGGCGACGACTCCTCGCGACCGTTCCGCTCGCTGGTCGCGCCGCTTTGCCTGGCGCAGGCGCTGGTGGTCAGCACCGGGCAGCGGCTGGCGACCCCGGCGAAGCGGGCGACGAAGGCCGGGCGCCGTGGCACCGGCAACGGGGGAGGGCGATGAGCGCCCGCAGCGGCCGGGCCATCGACGTCGTCTGCATGGGCCGGGCGGCGGTCGACCTGTACGGCGAGCAGATCGGCGGCCGGCTCGAGGACATGCGCTCCTTCGCCCGCTACCTCGGCGGCTCGCCGGCCAATACCGCCGTCGGCGTCGCCCGGCTCGGGCTGAAGCCGGCGATGCTGACCCGCGTCGGCGACGAGCACAACGGCCGCTTCGTGCGCGAGCGCCTGGCGGCCGAGGGCGTCGATGTGACGCACGTGAGCACCGACCCGAAGCGGCTGACAGCGCTGGTCTTCCTCGGCATCCGCGACCGCGAAACCTTTCCGCTGGTGTTTTACCGCGAGCACTGCGCCGACATGGGCCTGGTGGCCGACGACGTCGACCCGGCGCTGATCGCCGCCTCAAGCGCCCTGCTGCTTTCCGGCACGCACCTGTCGCAGCCCGGCACGCTCGACGCCTGCCGGCGGGCGATCGCCCTGGCGCGCGCGTCGCACACCCGGATCGTCCTCGACATCGACTACCGGCCGGTGCTCTGGGGCCTGACCTCGCCGGGCCTCGGCGAGCAGCGCTACGTTGCCTCCGAGCGGGTGAGCGCGGTGCTGCAGGGGATCGTCGCCGACTGCGACCTGCTTGTCGGCACCGAGGAAGAGATCCGCATCGCCGGCGGCTCCGGCGACACCCTGGCCGCGCTGCGCCGCCTGCGCGAGCTCACCGCGGCGACGCTCGTCGTCAAGCGCGGGCCGATGGGCTGCGTCGTCTTCCAGGACGCGATCCCCGGCGACATCGACGCGGGCCTGAAGGGCCCGGGCTTCCCGGTCGAGGTGTTCAACATCCTCGGCGCCGGCGACGCCTTCATGGCCGGCTTCCTCCGCGGCTGGCTTGAAGAGCAGCCGCTGGCCGACTGCTGCACCTACGCCAATGCCTGCGGCGCCCTCGTCGTCTCGCGTCACGGTTGCGCGCCGGCGATGCCGAGCTGGACCGAGCTGACCCACTTCCTGGCCCACGGCTCGCCGGAACGGGCGCTCCGGCGCGACGCCGCGCTCGAGCATCTGCACCGCGCCACCACCCGCCTGACCGAGTGGCCGGAGCTGGCGGTGTTCGCGTTCGACCACCGGACCCAGCTCGAAGATCTCGCGGGGACCGACGCCGCGGCGCGCATCGCCCGCTTCAAGGCCCTGCTGGCGGAAGGCGCCCGCCGCGGCGCCGAAAGCGCGCGCCTGGCCGGCAGCGCCGCGGCCTTCGGCGCGATCCTCGACGACCGCTACGGCGAGGAGACGCTGCCGACGCTCACCGGCATCGGCGCCTGGATCGCCCGGCCGGTCGAGCTGCCCGGGTCGCGGCCGCTGGCCTTCGAAGTCGGCCCCGACCTGGCGCTGGCGCTGCGCGCCTGGCCGACCGAGCACGTCGCCAAGTGCCTCGTCAGCTATCACCCCGACGATCCGGCCGAGCTGCGCACCGTGCAGCTCGAGCGGCTGCAGGCGCTGCAGCTCGCCTGCATCGGCACCGACCGCGAGCTCCTGGTGGAAGTGATCCCGCCGCGCGAGGCCGGGCAGGCGCCGGACACCCTCGCCCGCGCGCTCGAGCAGATCTACGCCGCCGGCGTCCGCCCCGACTGGTGGAAGCTGCCGCCGCCCGAGAGCGCGCTCGAATGGTCGCTGATCGACGCGACGATCGAGCGCCACGACCCGCATTGCCGCGGCGTCCTGCTGCTCGGCCTCGAGGCGAGCGAGGCGGCGCTGGCGGCGAGCTTCGCCACTGCCGCGCCGCACGCCCGCTGCAAGGGCTTCGCCGTCGGCCGCTCGATCTTCGGCGAAGCGGCGGCGGCCTGGTTCGGCGGCGCGATGGGCGACGACGCGGTCGTCGCCGACGTCGCCGCACGCTATGCCCGATTGGCGGCACTCTGGCGCCAGGCCCGGGGCGGCTCCGGCGGCGCGGCTGCCTCCCCGACCCCTCTCGCAGCAAAGGACACCGCATGAGTGCGCTTCCCCGGATCGGCTTCATCGGCATCGGCATGATGGGCCACGGCATGGCGAAGAACCTGCTCGCCAAGGGCTACCCGCTGACCTTCAAGGTCAACCGCGACCGCTCCCGGCTCGACGACCTGATCGCCGCCGGCGCCCAGGAGGCGAAGAGCAACGCCGAGGTGGCGCGCGGCGTCGACATCGTCTTTCTCTGCGTCTCGAGCTCGCCGCAGATCGAGAGCATCGTCCATGGGCCCGAAGGACTGCTCTCCAGCGCCCGCAACGGGCTGATCGTGGTCGACACCTCGACCGCCGAGCCGTCGTCGACCGAGCGACTGCGCGCCGACTTCGCCCGCCGCGGCACGCGCTACATCGACGCACCGTTGGCACGCACGCCGAAGGAGGCCGAGGAGGGGCGCCTGAACACCATGGTCGGCGCCGAGCCGGCCGATTTTGCGGCGCTCAAGCCGGTGCTGCAGGCGTTCTGCGAGAACGTCTTCCATGTCGGGCCGCCGGGCTCGGGCCACGTGCTCAAGCTGGTCAACAACATGCTGGCGATGTCGATGGCGGCCTCGATCTCCGAAGCCGTCGCCGTCGCCGCCAAGAGCGGCCTGGCGCTCGACAAGCTGTTCGAGGTGGTCTCGGCCGGCGGCGTCAACTCCGGCATCTTCCAGATGATGGTCGGCAAGATGCTGCAGGGCGACCTCGGCGGCCTGAAGTTCGCCATCGACAACGGCCGCAAGGACCTGCGCTACTACACCCACCTCGCCGAGTCGCTGCCGGTGCCGAGCTTCATGGGCGAGGCGGCGCACCAGAGCTTCGTGCAGGCCAGCAATCTCGGCCACGGCGACAAGTTCATCGCCTCGCTGTTCGAGGCCCAGGAGCAGACCGCCCAGGTCCGCATCGTCCCGCGGCCCTGAGACGCCCCCCCAGACGGCGCAGCCATCAAGCGCCGCTTCACCCCAACGAACCGGAGACCGACATGAGCGAATCCCGTGACGACAAGGACCTTCCCCAGGGCACGCGCCGGAAGTGGCTCAAGGCTTCGGCGTTGACGCTCGCCGGCGCCGGGCTCTACGGCGTGGCGCCGTTCTACGGCCCGTGGAAGACGAACCGCGCCTGGGCGCAGAGCGCGCAGAAGAAGCCGCTGGTGATCGGCCTGACCATGGACACCAGCGGCCAGTACGCCGCCTCCGGCGCCGACGAGCGGCTCGGGGCGATGATGGCGATCAAGGAGTTCAACGACAAGGGCGGCGTGCTCGGCCGGTCGATCGAGGCGATCCACATGGACACCGAGACCACGCCCGCCACCGGCACGCGCATCGCCGAGCGGATGATCACCCGCAACGAGGCCGCGTTCCTGGTCGGCGCGGTGCACTCGGGCGTGGCCAACGCGATCTCGCAGGTGGCGCAGAAATACGGCTGCGTCTACCTCAACACCAACTCGAGCTCGCCCACCGAGGCCGGCAAGGACTGCCACCGGGTCAAGTTCGTCTGGGACGGCAACGGCAGCAACTTCTCGCACGCGATCGTCAAGAACGCGATGAAGGTGAGCGGCAAGAACTGGCTGCTGCTCACCAACGACTACGTCTGGGGCCACACCACCTCGAAGGCGACCCGGGCGATCATCGAGGCCAACGGCGGCAGGGTGGTCGACGAGTTGCTGGTGCCGCAGAACACCCGCGACTTCGCCGCCTACCTGCTGAAGATCCAGCAGATCAAGCCCGATGTGGTGGCCACCGCCGTCGGCGGCGACGACATCAAGGCGCTGCGCCAGCAGGTGGTGCAGCTGAAGATGAACAAGAGCCCGGCCTGGATCAACAACCAGCAAGACTGGCCCGACATCTACGGCCTCGGGCCGGACGCGATCTTCGGCGTGTTCGGCACCAACTGGTACTGGCGCCTCGACCTGCCGGGCGTCAAGGAGTTCGTCGCCGCCTACCAGAAGCAGTACCCGGGGATCGCGATCCGCACGCCGGGCAACGTCTACTACAACGGCTACATGGCGACGCGCGAGCTGCTGCGCGCGGTGGAGCGCGCGGGCACGAGCAACAACCTGGCGGTGATCAAGGAGCTGGAGAACCTCAAGGTTTCGGCGCGCGAGCGGATGCAGCACTACGACGCCTACATGAACCCGGCGACGCACCAGCTGCAGCAGACCATCTACATGGCGAGCTACAACGACACGCCGGCGGAGAAGGACGACATCTACAAGATCCTCGCCCAGGCGCAGCCGCAGGACGTGGAGGACAAGGACGCGCCCGGCGCCTGCAAGCTGGAACCGCTGGCGGCGACGCCGAGCTACGAGCAGTGAGCTTCGCGCCTGCGATCACCAGCGCGAACGGGTAGCCCGAGACAAGGCGATGCTGCAGCTGCTGCCGCACCTGCTCAACGGCGTCTCGCTCGGGCTGCTGTTCGCGCTGATCGCGCTCGGCTTCATGCTGATCGTCGGCGTGATGGAGACGATCAACCTGGCGCACGGGTCGCTGTTCGCGCTCGGCATGTACGTGGCGATCTTCATCGTCACGCCGCGCTTCGGCTGGCTTCCCGAGCTGCAGGCGGCGTATGTCGCCCTGCCGCTCGGCACCCGCTACGCCGTCGCCCTGCTGCTCGCGCCGGTGGTGGTCGGCGTGTTCGGCATGCTGCTCGAGCTCTGCATGCGCCGCACCTACGGCAAGGATCCGCTCTACGGGCTGCTCCTCACCTTCGGCGCGGCGCTGGTGATCGAGGAGGCGATCCGCGCCGTCTGGGGCTCGGCCGAGAAGCAGCTCGCGGTGCCCGAGGCGATCTCGGGCGCGTTCCTGCTCGGCGACCTGATCTGGTCGCGCTACCGCTTCTTCGCCGCCGGCTTCGCCTGCCTGATGATCGGCCTGCTCTGGTTCTTCCTCGAGAAGACGCCCTACGGCGCGGTGGTCAAGGCCGGTGCCCACGACAGCGAGATGGTGCGGGCACTCGGCATCAACCTGTCGCGGCTGCGCCTGTTCGTGTTCGCCCTGGGCGTCGGCCTGGCGGCGATCGCCGGCGTGGTGATGGCGCCGATCTGGGGCGTGCGGCCACAGGTCGGCGTCGACGCCGTCGTGCCGGCGTTCCTCATCATCGTCCTCGGCGGCGTCGGCAGCCTCTGGGGCGCGGTGCTCGCCGGCCTGCTGGTCGGCCTGGCCGTGGGACTCACGGGCGCGTACGCTTCCGAGTGGTCGCTGCTGTCGATGTACCTGCTGTTCATCGCCGTCGTCACCTTCCGCTCGCGCGGCCTGTTCGGAAAGAAGAGCGTCCTGGATACATGAACTCCCTACCCCTGCAAGGCAAGGTCGCTGTCGTCACCGGCGCCGGCGGCACCATGGGCCGCGCCGTGGTCGAGGCGCTGCTCGCCGACGGCTGCCGGGTCGCGGCGATTGACATCCATCCCGACTCGATGCGCCCGCTCGTCGTCGCCAACGGCAGCGCCGTGCTCGCGGTCGCCTGCGACATCAGCCATCCCGCCGCGGTCGTCGCCGCGCATGCCACCGTGATCGGCACGCTCGGCCAGGTCGACATCCTCGTCAACAACGCCGGCGTCCTGTCCAACAACAAGATCGAGGCGACCGATGTCGCCGAGTGGCGCCGCGTGCTCGGCGCCAACCTCGACGGCGCCATGTTCTGGGCCAAGGCGGTGGTGCCGGGGATGAAGGCGCGGCGCTGGGGCCGGATCGTCAACACCAGCTCGCTCGCTGCCAAGACCGGCGGCCTGACCGCCGGCACGGCGTACTCGGTCTCCAAGGGAGCGCTCGGCGCCCTCACCTTCTCGCTGGCGCGCGAGCTCGCCGCCCACGGCGTGACCGCGAACGCGATCGCCCCGGCCTACGTGCGCACGCCGATGGTCACCGAGCAGCTGAACGAGGCGCAGCGCCACGCCCTGCTGGCGCAAATTCCGGTCGGCCGCTTCTGCGAGCCGGAGGAGTTCGCGCACGTCGTCCGCTTCCTCGCCTCGCCGCTCTCGGGCTTCATCACCGGCGAGATCCTCGATCTCAACGGCGGCCTGCAGATGGACTGAACCGATGAGCGACGCCGCCCGCGCCCGCCCCGACTACGCCCGCCTCCTCGCCGGCGGCTTCGACCTCGGCGGCCGCGCCGCCTTCGTGCCCGGCGGCTACGGCGGCATCGGCGAGGCGATCGCCTGGGGGCTGGCGATGGCCGGCGCGCGGGTCGCGGTGGCGGGCCGAAGCGCGGCCAAGGCCCAGGCCCTGGCCGCGCGACTGCAGGCGGCCGGCCACGAGGCGATCGGCGTGGCCATGGACGCCCACGCCACCGACTCCATCCGTGCCGCCGTCGATGCGGTCGCCGACCGCTTCGGCGCCCTCGACCTGCTGGTCAACTGCATCGGCATCCAGCGCGAGGAACGCCTCGCCGACGTCACCGAGGCGGCCTTCGACGAGGTGGTGCAGGTCAACCTCAAGGCGGCGATGTTCCTCGCCCAGTCCGCCGCACGGCATCAGGTCGCGGCGGTCGCCGCCGGCCGTGCCCCCGGCCGGCAGGTGCACCTGCTCTCGGTCCGTTCGCAGCTCGGCATGCGCGACCGCGGCTATTCCGCCTATTGCGCGACCAAGGGCGCGCTGGCGATGCTGATCAAGCAGCACGCCGTCGAGCTCTCGGCACACGGCATCACCGTCAACGGGGTCGCGCCGACGGTGGTGCGCGGCGAGATGGGCGCGCACTGGCTGGCCAACCCGGCGACCCGCGAGCACATCCTGGCGCGGATTCCGCTCGGGCGCGTCGCCGAGCCCGAGGACGTGGTCGGGCCGACGCTCTTCTTCTGCAGCCCGGGCGCGTCGTTCATCACCGGGCAGATCCTGACCGTCGACGGCGGCCTCACCGCTACCCAGTAGCCCCAGGTTGTTCGGACAACCCTCGTCAATCCCTGATTGAGAGCGCCGACCGTATCCGATATGTTCGATGGTCGGCACGCCTGTGCCCCTCACACCCGTCACGGAGACATCATGAAGAGACGTCTAATCGCATCGCTCGGCGCCGCCCTGGTCGGAATCGCCGCCGTCGTGGCCCTGCCTGCCATGGCCCAGACGAAGGTCGTCTGGAAGGCCTCGGACGTCCACCCGCTGGGCTACCCGACGGTCGAGGCGATCGTGCGCATGGGCAAGAAGCTCGAGACCGCCACCTCCGGCCGGATCTCGATCCAGATGTACCCGTCGATGCAGCTCGGCGGCGAGAAAGAGATGATCGAACAGGCCCAGGTCGGCGCCCTGCAGATCGCCCGCATCTCGGTCGGCGCGATGGGCCCGGTGGTGGACGATCTCAACGTCTTCAACCTGCCGTTCATCTTCCGCGACGAAGCGCACATGCGAAAGGTGATCGACGGCCCGATCGGCGCCGAGCTGCTGGAGAAGATCAATACCAACCCGGCCTCCCGCATCGTCGCCCTCGGCTGGATGGACGCCGGCGTGCGCAACGTCTACGGCAAGAAGGCGGTGCCGACCCCGGCCGACCTCAAGGGCCAGAAGATCCGGATGATGGGCAACCCGATCTTCGTCGAGACGATGAACGCAATGGGCGGCAGCGGCGTTGCGATGGGCTTCAACGAGCTCTACAGCGCGCTCGAGACCGGCGTCGTCGACGGTGCCGAGAACAACCCGCCGACCCTGCTGGCGCAGAACCACTACCTCGTCAGCAAGGTTTACACGCTGACAGGGCACCTCATCATTCCCGAGATCTTCATCTTCTCCAAGCGCACCTGGGACGGCCTGACGCCCGAAGACCAGGCGCTGCTGAAGAAGCTGTCCCGGGAAGCGCAGTTCGAGCAGCGCAAGCTCTGGGACGAGAAGACGGTGACGGCCGAGGCCGAGCTCAAGGCCAAGGGCGTGACCTTCGTTCCGGCCGACAAGGCCGCCTACTACAAGGCGACCCAGCCGATCCGCGACAAGTACGGCGCCAAGTACGCCGCCCTGCTGAAGCGCATCGAAGAGACGAAGTAGCACCGTGCGAGCCCTCTACGCGCTCGCGATGGAGCGGCTCTACCTGGCGTGCATCGTCGTCTCGGCCGTGGCCCTGGTGGCGATCACCCTGGTCATCCCGTACGGCGTGTTCATGCGCTACGTCATGAACTCGGCGTCGAGCTGGCCGGAGCCGTTCGCGGTGCTGGCGATGGTGCTGTTCTCGTTCGTCGGCGGCGCCGCGGCGTATCGCGCCGGGGCGCACATCTGCGTGCAGATGCTGACCGACGCCGTCCCGCCTGCGGTGCGCGGCGCGATGCTCAAGCTCGCCGACCTGATGATGATCGCCACCGCGCTCTTCATGCTGGTCTACGGAACCCAGTTGGTGCGGGTGACCTGGGGGCAGACGATCGCCGAGTTCCCGACCCTCTCGGTCGGCCTCACCTACTCGCCGATCCCTGTCGGCGGCCTCTTCACCCTGCTCTTCATCATCGAGCGGCTCTGGCTGGGGGCGCCGCCACCCGATTCGATCGTCTACCGCGACCAGCCTCTCGCGGACTGAGCCGATGACCGAAATCCTCATCCTTCTCGGCTCCTTCGTCCTGCTCTGCATGCTCGGCATGCCGGTCGCCTACACGCTCGGCCTCGCGGCCATCGTCGGCGCGCTCTGGATCGACGTGCCGCTCGAGGCGGTGATGATCCAGATCTCGAGCGGCGTCAACAGCTTCTCCCTGCTGGCGATCCCGTTCTTCGTCCTCGCCGGCGCGATCATGGCCGAGGGCGGCATGGCGGTGCGGCTGGTCAACCTGGCGCGCATCTTCGTCGGCGCGATCCGCGGCGGGCTGGCGCTGGTCAACGTCATCGCCTCGACCTTCTTCAGCGGCGTCTCCGGCTCGTCGGTGGCCGACACGGCGTCGATCGGCTCGGTGCTGATCCCGCAGATGGTCAAGCAGGGCTATCCGAAGGTGTTCGCCACCAACGTGACGATCTGCGGCTCGGTGCAGGCGGTGCTGATCCCGCCTTCGCACAACGCCGTGCTCTATTCGCTCGCCGCCGGCGGCACGATCTCGGTCGCCCAGCTGTTCCTCGCCGGCGTGCTGCCGGGGATCCTGTTCGGCGGCTGCGTCATGGGCCTGTGCCTGATCCTCTCGTACCGCCGCGGCTACCCCAAGGGCGAGCCGGTGACGCTGCGCCAGGCCGGGAAGATCGCGGTTGAGGCGCTCTGGGGGCTGGTCACCGTCATCATCATCCTCGGCGGCATCCTGAGCGGCGTCTTCACGCCCACGGAGTCGGCGGCGGTCGCCTGCCTCTACGCCTTCATCGTCACGATGTTCATCTATCGCGACTATCGCTGGCGCGAGCTGCCGATGCTGCTGCACCGCGTGACCAAGATGGTGGCGATGGTGATGATGCTGATCGGCTTCTCGGCCGCCTTCGGCTACATGATGGCGCTGATGCAGGTGCCGGCCAAGGCGACCCAGCTGTTCGTCGCCATCGCCAGCAACAAGTACGAGCTGCTGCTGATGATCAACGTGCTCCTGATCCTGCTCGGCACCTTCATGGACATGGCGCCGATGATCCTCATCTGCACGCCGATCCTGCTGCCGGTGATCCTGAAATTCGGCATCGACCCGGTGCACTTCGGGATGATCCTGCTCGTGAACTCCGGCATCGGCCTGATCACGCCGCCGGTGGGGCCCACGCTCTTCGTCGGCTGCGCCATCGGCAAGGTGACGATGGAGGAGGTGTCGCGGGAGCTCTGGCCGTTCTACGCCGCGATGTGCTCGGCCCTCCTGATCGTCACCTACGTGCCGGCGTTCTCGCTCTGGCTGCCGCACCTCCTCGCCAAGTAGCGGCTCAGCTCGCGGCGCGGCGCCGCGCGAACTCGGCGAACCAGTCGATGCTCTCGGGCGTGGCCATCGCCCCGGCCTTGAACACCTGCTCCGCCGGCGTGCCCATGAGGAGCTTCTTGACCGGGAGCTCCATCTTCTTGCCGGAGAGGGTGCGCGGAATCGCCTTCACCTGGAAGATCTCGTTCGGCACGTGCCGCGCCGAGAGCGCGCTGCGGATGCCGGCCTTGATGCGCTTCGTCAGCGCCTCGTCGAGTACCAGGCCCTCGCGCAGGACGACGAAGAGCGGCATGTAGCTCTCGCGGCCGAGGTACTCGAGGTCGACGACCAGCGAGTCGAGCACCTCGGGCAGGGCCTCGACCGCGCGGTACAGCTCGGCCGTGCCCATGCGGATTCCGTGCCGGTTGATGGTGGCGTCGCTGCGGCCGTAGATGATCGCGCCGCCGCGCGGCGTGATCCGGATCCAGTCGCCATGGCGCCAGACGCCCGGGTACATGTCGAAGTAGCTGTCGCGGTAGCGGCTGCCGTCGGCGTCGCCCCAGAAGCCGAGCGGCATCGAGGGCATGGGCTTGGTACAGACCAGCTCGCCGACCTCGTCGATCAGGGCCCGGCCGCGGCCTTCGGCATCGGGCTCGCTCCAGGCCTCGACCGAAGCGCCCAGGCAGCGGCACTGCATCTCGCCCTCGACCACCGGCAGCGTCGGCAGGCCGGCGATGAAGGCGCCGGCGAAATCGGTGCCGCCGGACATCGGCGTCAGCCAGATGTTCTCGCCCTCGACCTTCGGCAGGTGGTCCCAGACCCAGCGATAGCACTCGACCGCCAGCGGCGAGCCGGTCGCGCCGACACCGCGCAGGCGCGACAGGTCGCCATGGCGCATCGGCTCGACACCGGCCTTGAGGCAGCTCGAATAGAACGCGGCTCCGGCACCGAAGAAGCTGACGCCGGTCTCGGCGGCGAAGCGCCACAGGGTCGACCAGTCGGCGGCGCCCGACGGGCCGGCCGGGCTGCCGTCGAACAGGCAGATCGTCGTGCCGCCAAGCAGGCCGTGGATCTGGCAGTTCCACATGATCCAGCCGGTCGACGCGTACCAATGGAAGCGGTCGCCGGTCAGCACGCTCGGGCCGAGGTTGTTGTGCAGGCCGATCTTCAGGCCCTCGAGCATCACCCCGCCATGGCCGTGGACGATCGCCTTCGGCAACCCGGTGGTGCCGCTCGAATACACGATCCAGAGCGGGTGGTCGAAGGGCAGCCACGCCGGCGCGAACGGCGGGTCGTCGGCGACCAGGGCGTCGAAGTCGTGGGCCGCGCGCTGCGGCCCGGCGAGCGAGGCGACGTCGGCCTCGGCGTCGAGATGGCGCAGCAGGACCGCGTGGCGCACGCTCGGCAGCTCGTCGATCAGCCCGCGCAGGACCGGCAGGCGATCGGCGGGAACGCCGCCGTACACGTAGCCGTCGACGCCGATCACGACCTTGGGCTCGATCTGGCGAAAGCGATCGAGGATCGCCAGCGGCCCCATGTCGGCCGAGCACACCGACCAGACCGCGCCCAGGCTGGCGCAGGCCAGGAAGGCGACCGCCGTCTGCGGCAGGTTGGGCAGGATCGCGCACACCCGGTCGCCGCGGACCACGCCCATGCGGGAAAGCGCCGCCGCGAACGACGCCACCTGGCGGCGCAGTTCGGCCCACGTGATCTCGAGCGTCTCGCCGTGCGCCTGCATCGTCTCGTCGCGATAGACGATCGCCGGATGGTCGGCGGCGTCGCTGGCCTCGGCGTGGCGGAACGCGTGCTGGGCGTAGTTCACCCGGGCGCCGGGAAACCACTTCGCGCCCGGCATCGTCTCGGCGACCAGCACCGTCTCGTGCGGCGTCGGCGACTCGATCCCGAAGAAGTCGAAGATCGATTGCCAGAAGCCGCGCAGGTCGTCGCGTGACCAGCGCCAGAGGCGCTCGTAGCCGGCCGGCGTGCCCGGGTCGAAGTCGAGGCCGCGCTGCTCGCGCAGCCAGCGTGTGTAGCGCAGGATCTGCGGCTCGGGCGGGTTCATGGCAGGCGCCGACATGTCATCGTCATGTCGACAGCCGGCCGCGCTTGCCTTCGTCGATGTCGACCATGTGCCACCAGCGCTGGGAGAAGAAGGGCCGCCGGTAGCCGACCAGCCAGGGATGAACCATGTCGTTGTAGATGCGGTGCACGTGCTGCCGGTACGGCGCCCAGACCACCGACATCCGCTTGGCCTGAAGGAAGAGCTGCTCCCGTTCCGGGCCGTCGGGAATGCGCAGCATGCGGTCGTAAAGCGCGTCGAAGTCGGCGTGCCTGAAGCGCGACAGGTTCGCGCCCCCGGAAGACGGCCCGTACAGCCGCTGCAGGCTGCCGAGGCCGTCGGGCTGCGACGACGACGAGCCGACCGCCCAGACCATGAAGTTGCCGGCCTGCGCCGCCTTCAGGTTTTCGGGCCACTGGGCGACCTGGAACTGGACGTTGAGACCGACCGCCTTGAGGTTCTTCTGCCACAGCGTGTCGAGCTGGCGCTGCAGGCCTTCGGAAACGGTGCGGCGAACGATCAGCAGCGGCTCGCCGTTCGGCTGCTCGCGGAAGCCGTCGCCGTCGCGATCGAGGTAGCCGTACATGTCCAGCAGCGCCATGGCCCGCGCCGGATCGTGGTCGCTCATCTCGCTCTTGTAGTGCGGGTCGTAGCCGGTCGTGTGCGGAACGCACGGCGACTGCGCCGGAATGGCCTGGGAGCGGCGCACGGTGCTGATCTCGCGCGGTACGTCCACGGCCAGGTTGATCGCCCGGCGCAGCGCCACCTTTTCCGGGGTGTAGCCGCCGATGACCGGATGCTCCATGTTGTAGACGGTCAGCGTGCCCTCGGGTCCGACGATGCTCATGCCGCGGATGCCGCGCTTGGCCAGGTTGGGTGCGACCTTGCCGCCGGGCATGGCGCCGACGATGAACTCCTCGGGCACCCGCTCGCAGAAATCGGCCTGCTCGTTGAGGAACGACAGCCAGCGCGGCTGCGGCTCCTCGACGATCGAGATCTCGACCTCGTCGATCAGCGGCAGGCGGCGGCCCTTGAAGCGCGCCAGCAGCGCCCGGCCCTCGGCGTCGTCCTCGCCGGGAGCGGCCTCGTCCTCGTAGAAGCGCTCGCGGTAGCCAGGGTTGCGCTCGAACACGAGGCGCGAGCTCCGCCGCCACGATTTCAGCCGGAACGGACCGGTGCCCACGGGGTGGGCGGCGAGCTGCTCGCCGTAGGCCTGCGCAACCTCGCGAGCCACGGCGCCGTAGATGCTGGCGTCAGCCATGTCCTCGTGCATCCGCGGGCGCGGGTTCTCGAGGCGGAACTGCAGCGTGTGCCGATCGATGGCCCGGAGCCCCGGAATCTCCCGGTCGTAGTCGAACGGGGTGCGGTTCTTCAGGGCCTGCGTCCGCTGCTCCATCAGGCCGACAAAACCCATTTCCTCGACACTGCCCCAGGCCGGGCTCTTGGTCGCCGGGTCGGCGAAGCGTTTCAGGGCGAAGACGTAGTCGGCGGCGACGAGCTCGCGCCGCTGACCCTTGAACGCCGGATCGTCGGCGAAGAAGATGCCCGGGCGGATGCGGAAGGTCCAGGTGCGGTACTCGTCGGCCGTGTCCGGCATCGCCAGCGCGGTCAGCGGCCGGATCCGGGTCGGCCGCGCGAGGTGGTCGTAGCAGTAGAGCGACTCGAAGATGTGGCGGGTGACGGTGCGCGAGTAGAGATCCGACAGCTTGGCCGGATCGAAGCCGGTTTCGGCCACGGGGAAGGCGTAGCGCAGGACCTTCTGCGGCGCCGGCGCGGACGACTGCGGCCAGGCAGGCAGCGCCGCCAGCGACAGGAGTGCGCCGCCTGCGGTGCGACGGGTAACCGGCAGCGTCATGCCCCGCCCTTCAGGCCGAGACGCGCCGCTCGGGGTCGACGTCGACCATGTGGTACCAGTTGTTCCAGAACACCGGCCGCCGGTAGCCGAGAACCCAGGGGTGCAGGACCTCGGTGCCGAGGCGGTGCACGATGTAGCGGTAGGGCATGTAGGCCGTGCACAGGCGCTTGGCCTCGAAGAACAGCTTCTCGCGCTCCGGCCCATCGACCATCGACGCCGTCTGCTCGTACAGCCGGTCCATCGCCGGCAGCTTGAAGCGCGCCAGGTTCTGCTCGCCAGCCTGCGGACCGTACACGTATTGCAGCGCCGTCTGGCCATCGGGATCGGCGGCGGAAAGTCCGAGCGACCAGATCTGCAACTTGCCCGCCTGGGCCTGCTTCAGATTCGCCGGCCACTGCTGCACCGGAAAGTCGACGCGCAGCCCGATCTCCTTCAGGCCGCGCCGCGTCAGGTTGTTGTACTCGCGGTAGATCTGCTCGGGCTGGCTGGCGTAGGCCAGGACCAGCGGCTGGCCGTCGGGCGTCTCGCGCCAGCCGTCGCCGTCGCGGTCGAGATAGCCGTACATATCGAGCAGGGCATTCGCCTTGGCCGGGTTGTACTCGCTCATCTCGCTCTTGTAGGCCGGGTCGTAGCCGGTCGTGTGCGGCACCATCGGCGATTGCGCCGGGATGCCCAGCCCGCGGCGG
>Ga0070675_100000421_pt1 | contig 28873 bp, 24 predicted proteins | sample KBSM43metaG_FD_65343 | JGI IMG/M metagenome (GOLD analysis project Ga0070675, IMG submission 65343) | Miscanthus rhizosphere microbial communities from Kellogg Biological Station, Michigan, USA - KBS M4-3 metaG | ecosystem: Host-associated > Plants > Roots > Rhizosphere > Soil ... | reverse complement strand
TCTGTATGTCGTGGCGACGATGCTCTACGCCTCATCGCTGTTCCTGTTCTGGTGGTCTGTCTATACCAACCGTGCAAAACCATTGTCCGCGGTTTTCTCTCCTGATCTCCCAATGCACTTTGTCAGCCATGGTCCGTACGCGTGGATTCGACACCCCTTCTACACCTCCTACCTTCTGACATGGCTGGCCGGAGTTGTCGCAACCGGACATCTATGGCTTCTTTCCACGGTCCTGGTCATGGTCACGATCTACTGGAGAGCTGCTCTTCTGGAGGAGAAGAAATTCTTCCAAACCGCGCTCGCATCGCTTTACGCAGGATACAGGTCACGCACGGGTCTCTTTGCTCCCAGCCTGGGAGTTCTGTGGATGTACTTTTCTCGAGGGTTTCCTTTCGTTTAGCGGTGAAAGCACAGGGGCCAGGCGCTTTGCGACTGGCCCCTGCTGCTACTTGCCGGCCTCTACCTGTTCGTTCTCGGCAGTCGCCTCTTCCGCTTCCCTTTCCAGATGACGATAGATCGTCCGCGTGGCCACACCAAGCAGCCTGGCTGCGAGGTTCTTATCGCCGCGGGCGTGCTGAAGGGTGATCTCGATTGCTTTTCGTTCAAGCTCTCGCAGGGGGGTTCCAATCTTGAAGGTTAGAGAATGCTTTGAGTCGCCGAACGTTGAAACATTTTGAGGCAGTACGGACAGTGGCACGACGGCTCCGGAGGTAAATACAACAGCGCGTTCGATCGCGTTTTCAAGCTCGCGAACGTTTCCGGGCCAGTCGTAGGACGTGAGCGCCAGCATGGCGTCTTCGCTGAACCCTTCCACCTTCTTTTGGTTCCTGTCAGCGTATGTTTTCAGGAAATGCATCGCCAGCAGCTGGATGTCGTCCTTGCGTTCACGTAATGACGGAATCCGTAGGCTGATGACGTTCAGTCTGTAGAAGAGGTCTTCACGGAACCGCCTCTCTTCAACTTCCTTCTGGAGGTCCTTGTTGGTGGCAGCAAGGATTCGGACATCCGCGTCGATTGTGCGGGTTCCTCCGAGACGCTCGAATTTCTGATCCTGGAGGACACGAAGCAGCTTTACCTGGACGGCTGGACTGACCTCTCCGATCTCATCGAGAAAAAGAGTCCCTCCGTTCGCCAGTTCAAAACGGCCCTCCTTGCGGGCATTGGCTCCCGTAAAAGCGCCTTTTTCGTATCCAAACAACTCTGCCTCGAGCAGTGTTTCAGGCAAGGCCGCACAGCTGACCTTAATCAAGGGTTTGCCTCGCCTCGGTGAAGCTGAGTGAATCGCATCGGCAATGACTTCCTTGCCGGTACCGCTGTCTCCTGTAATCAGCACTGTTGCCGTACTCGGCGCCACCTGCTCGATCATCCTTGCGATATTCCGCATCTCGGCGCTGGCATAGACGAATCGGCGCATACCAGTCTGACTCAGTTGCGACCGCAGTTCCTTGTTCTCCCGCGACAGATATTGCCGCTCCGAAGCCTTTTCAACCGCATGCAGCAGCTGGGCCTTCTTCACAGGTTTCGTAATGAAGTCGTAGGCGCCCTCCTTGATTGCTTCCACGGCCACTTCAACGGTTCCGTGCCCCGTGATGAGAATGACTTCCATTTCCTGGTCGGCCGCCTTGGTGCGCTTCAGCAACTCAACACCGTCCATCACCGGAAGCCGCAGATCGGTAACAAGAATGTCGATGCCTCCCTGAAGGATCAGGTCGAGAGCCTGCTGGCCGTTGTCGGCTTCCATGGTTTTGTAGCCGACGCTGTCGAGCACCTTCACCATCGCGGTGCGGCTCTCCGCGTCGTCATCGACGACAAGAATTGTGGGTGTCTTTCGTATGCTCATATCGGCAAAAGTAAAGAGAAGGTAGTTCCCTTTCCGGGCTGGCTCTCCACCAGCAGTTGTCCGTTGTGTTCAAACATGATCTGTTGCGATGTGGCCAGGCCCAGCCCGGTTCCGTGTGGTTTGGTTGTGAAGAATGGCTCGAATAGTTTGGATTGAACGTCTCCGGGAATGCCAATCCCGGAATCTCGAACCCTGATCACGACAAACCGGTCAATCACATCCGTCTCGATCTCAATCGAACCCTCTCTTTCGATCGCCTCGACCGCGTTGCGTGTGAGGTTGTCGATGACCTGGCGCAATAACTGCTCGTCGAGCCAGACAAGGGGAGTCGCTTTGGTCTGCCGGACCGTCAGTGTGATGCGGGAAGGAGGACGGAACGTGTCCACGACACTTTGAATCAGTCCTTCGATTCTTCCCCGCTTTAGATTGGGTTTTGGAAAGCGCGCAAACTGAAGGTATTCATTGACTATGCCGTTCAGCCGGTCCAGTTCTCGCAATGCGGATCCGATCAAACCGCGCGCTTCGCTATTGGAATCCCTCAGTTCGTCCTGAAGAAGTTCGATGTTTAGTGAGATTGAATTGAGTGGATTTCGAATCTCGTGCGCAATCTGCGATGCAAACCGGCCAACTGTTGCGAGACGCTCTGACTGCAACAGCCGCTGCTCCATCGTTCGAAGATCCGCGCAGTCCTGGAAGACATGAACCAATCGCACGTCTGCGCCGTTAACGAATCGCTCCACAGACATGTTCAGGAGCTTCTTTCTGCCCATTCCTGTGGAAACCAGGATGGATCTGTTCAAAGCCCTTCCTTCGCGTGCCGCCTGGGAACAAAGATCACCATAGACGTCACCTGCGACGCAGAACTCATGAATGCTTCGGGACTTCAGATCAAGCGAAGGCACCTCGAGAATGCGTTCAGCAGTAGGACTGGTCTCGACAATTCTTCCCGACTGGTCGGTAACAACGATTCCCTCGTGGGCACACCCGAGGCATTGCTTCACGTCCAGCATTCGCTCTCGGAGGTTAAGACTATCTTGCGGCTCGCCCATCTGCTCAAATCTTGCAATCATCCTGCCAATTTGTCACGCACGGATCATCTTATGTTTTCAATGCGTTGTCAGAGCACCGGCTGTGGCCGAGCGTCACGTTGACACAAATTCGGTGATGCGCGCGAACTTCGATGACTAAATGTCACTTGGAAGGAGCGGCGGAAAACTTGAAATCGAGTTCCGCCGAGGCATTCTCGGCTACCTCTATGGACGCCACCTGCTCACCAAACTTTTCGTGCCAGGCTGCGATCTCATACTTCCCGGGCGGAAGGCGCAACTCATACTTGCCGGTGTCGCCCGATGTCGTATGAAACGGGTGCTCGAAGACCCCGACATACGACACCATCCAGCTGTGAAAATCGCATCCGATCCTGTAGGGCATCGCTGCTTTCGAAAATGCCTGGATATCTTCAGCCCCTTTTGACGCCTGGGCAATATTGAAGACCGTGTCTCCCCCCGACTCCGCGTGAACATTGTGAAACGTCGGGTCACCGTTGAGAATTCTCAGCTTCTGCCCCTTCATAACCGTCAGGACGTGCGGAACATAGACGCACTCTTGTTGATCGAGCACCACGGCCTCCTGAGGTGTGGCATAGGATCGGCCCTCAAATCCGGAACGCACATAAACAATCACATTTCGAGGTGCGCCACCCTCGGTCAGGAGCGCTTGCTTTTTGAAGATGCTCTGACCATTCTTCTGGCAGAAAGGGTCCCGCCCGATTTTGAGCGAAGGAATCGTCGGCGCAGTGCCTTCGAAGATTAATCTGCCCGACACTTTAGCTGTCGCCGTGGATGGGTCAAATGCAGGGAGCCCTCCTGCGCTATTGCCCGGCGATGGAACCAGTGGTTCATTGCCACAGCCGCAGACCACAAGAGGAATCCAAAGAATCGCGATCAGAACGACGTTCGCTCTTCCCGAACCATCCCCTGCAAGTGACCAAAGATAGAGAAGGACCCCCACAAGTATCAGCGGGCATCCCACAGCCAGCAACAGCATGAACGCCAGAGGATGTGACGACAGCAATGAAACGAACAGAACAATAAGACCGGCAATGATCAGCAGTCCGGCCCACCGAATGCGGCTTTCGATGGAAGTCATCAATTCTTATTCTCCTTCCAAAAAGAGGCGTCGCTCAGCGTCGTCACATCGTGGATTGTGTCGTGGCAACGGCTGCTCATGCAGGACATTTGATTGGTGTTGGCCTTCTCGAGCAAATCGGGAGTCTTCTGATGGGCGGAAGTCTCCATGTACGACCTTGCGCCCTCGTGGCAATGAAGGCATTCGCGATTGTTGTAGGGCTGGTAGAGTTTGATCTCTCCCGTCTTCGGAATGGTTCCAAGATATTGAACGTAGACGTGAGACAGGCCCCTCAATTTGTCGTTCAAACCACCGAACATCGTGTAGTTTGTGTGGCAGGTATAGCAGGCGTGATCCCGCGGAACGCGATTGTTTTGAAAGTGTGCGGCAGGGAGATAACTCCGGTCGTCTACGTACAGGCTGCGCCCGTAGTCTTCCATCGTGTGGCATGACAGGCAGAACTCTGTCGTCTTGGCCCGGTCCATGTGCTGAGAGACACCGGCCCAAACAGCCATGGACGGCAGCAGAAACAGTGCGAGGAACGCGAGCACGCGACCGTCACGTACGCGCGTGACGTCAGGTCGAAGCACCACGAGAACGCCGAGCACAATACTGAGCACGGCGATCGCAACAGCCATGTTCGCGCCAGAGAACACAGCGCTACTTCTTCGGCGGCGTCTTCGAAAGTTCTCGCATATAGTCCGCGAGCTTTCGAGACATGTCAGCTCCGAGTTCTTTTCCGAAAGCGTCCATGTCCTGTCCCACACCTTTGAAAATCGCGTCGGCCCATTGTTGTGGCGTCTGTTTCTGGACGTCCGCGGACCGAATATCCTTCATCTTGAGCTTCTTTCCCTTGGCAGTTTGGCCAGCCCCGTCTTCACCGTGACACACGGCACACTTATCGAGATAGACCTGCTTGGCGTCCTGCGCGATCGCTGAAGCGGGCAGTGTAACCAGAGCGCAGAGTACTATTCCGCAGACCCAGAGATTTCGAATTCGCATTTCTTCTCCTTTCAAAACCCACGCGTGAATCGAATCATCAGGAGATTCGCGCTGAAGTTGTTTGCTGTAACGAGTTCCTCGATATAGTACGTTCGCTGGAGATCCAACGAGAGGCGCCCCAGCCTGGGGTGTTCGACGTAGACCGTGCCCGTCCCCATAGGCCACGTCAGAGGGCCATAGGCAGGCGGTTCTCCAAGGATTTCACCCGCTCCCGTCAGCCGATCATAGTTTGCGGAAACCCTGAATCCGAGATATCGAAGAGGCTTTGCCTCGATACCGGCCTGCCAGATGCGATGGATCTCCTGATCGCGAACCGTGCTCGTGAGTGGCGCCGCGCCACGAGCATAGACGATATCTCCCTGAGCGAAATAGCTGTCGTACGTCATCCCCGCAAATGCGGAGAACCGCTCGTCGAGTGCGTAATTGAGCATCACGGTATTGGATCGAATCCTATTTTCATAGTTCGAATCAATCAGTTCCGCCGTCACGACGCGAAGGGTGTCTTCAAGCGACAGGTTGGGCAGGAGTTCGAAACGCGTAATCAGATGGCCCGCCACCCTGGTGTGCGGCGAAATTGCAGTATAGGACCGGTCCGTTATGCCGCTGTTCACACCACCCTTGAAACTCAACCTCGACCACGGCTTGTATCCAAACCTGATTTCCGGCTGAACATGGTTCGTATTCAACGTGCGCGCTTCATCAACGACACCGTTTTCCGACGATTCAATGTCGAACCAGGAGAGGCGCACGCCAGGACTCAACACCAGCCCTGGACGCGGTGTGAAGACCATGTTCACGGAGAGATCGTGCAGATTACTTCGCCAGGTGGTGTCACTGGTGCCGAAGTTGGATGCGCCATTGAACAGGCTTTGAATATTAAGGCCGGTATCGCTGGTATAGCGCGAATAGCGATAGTCCGCATTTACCGCCCACCAGTTCCGAACCAGCCAGGTGAGCCCCTGATTCAGAGCATGGTACGGTTCGGTCGAGGTAGCTCTCCCCCCTTCGCTGACGCTGTAAGGCGCCAGGGCCAACGCCGCATTGGGCGCGATTCCGCTGTACGAGGCGTCAAACGTCGCGGGGCCACGGTATCGCTGATAGATGTAGCCACCACGCCACTCCACCGCGCGGCTCAATCTGCCCCTGAATGAAAAGTCGCTGACCGGTGTCGTCATGCGGCGGGTTTGAGACCACGACAACTGCGTCAGCGGCTCCATCGTGGACAATGTGGCCGGATTGATGCTGACTTCGCCATTAGCGACAGGATTCAAGACCGCTGTTTCATTGAAGGTCTGAAATCCGGCACGATAGTGAAAATCCCAATCGCGCCACGAGTAATCAACGCCTCCGGTGAAACGGTTGGTGTCGTCGTTCAAAGGCGCAACCAGCGGATAGGGATTCGCCCTCGCAAAGGAACCCCAGTAGGACGGCGAACCAAAGAAATCGAGCGACCTGGTTGTCCGCAGAGATCCTTCTGTCGTGTTACGCGAGAAATCAACGTTGAACCGCAACCGATTGCTGGCATGCATTGTCAGGCTTGCGGATCCAAGCTTTCTCACCGTGGACCAGTCATGATTGTCCGTAAGTCCGGTCGAAAGACCGGACGCCACCGTCGTGATCGGCAGAACAACATCATCGTTTTGATCGCGATAGTAATAGCTCTGCCGCCATTGAACGCGAAGGTCGTAGAGGTTTGTCTTTGCAACCTTAAGGTCGGCGGTGGCGAATGGATCTCCTCCGAGTCCGCTCGCCGACAGCGAATAGCCATCGGCGAAGCGATTGTCGCTTTCTCGAGAATCACCGTGCAGGATGAAGTCCTGAACTCGAAACCCATCTCTCAAATCAAAGAGCTGCAAATACTGAGGACGATAACCCTTAACGTCGGTGAAGCGATATCCAACGGTGACTTCACCATGGTTCTCGAAAGTACCGGAACTGCTGCCGGCGGAACGCTCCTGCATTGCGTGTATCGCGGTAGCTGTCATAAAGACCAGCACGACAATGCTGATAGTGCGTGACGGAACCGCCGTGGATTTCATCGCAATAAATTCACGTCAAAGTTGGAACCATGAATGGCGACATGGCACCGTGTACATTCTCCGCTGGTCTGAAACCCGAATCGCCCGTGAGGCGCCTGAGTCAGGTTGTGAAATCCGGTATGGCATTGCAGGCACAGTTGCCTTCCTTCCCTGCGGACCAGCAACATCCGATTCGCGGAGCCGTGAGGACTGTGGCATGCCACGCAACCTTCCACCTTGGCCGCAGGATGCTCGTGAACATACGGTCCCCGCTTTTCGACATGACACTGAACGCAGGTTTCGGTCGGCGTTTTAACTAAACTTGACGGGTTCAAGGTGCCGTGGGAATTGTGACAATCCGTGCATTTCATCAATCCTTCTGGAACGCGATGATGCACCGGCTGAGCAAACTGTCCGCGGACGGTTGCATGGCACGTGTAGCAGAGGTCAGGCTGTGACGTCTTTAGCAGACTGCTCGCAAGCCAGCGCGTTTCATCCGCGCGTTCCGGCACCTGAAAGAAGTGTGGCTGAGCGGCGGGAGCATTCCCTTTGCTGGGATCTTTGACCGCATTGACGAGGTGAGTCGAATGGCAATTGTCACAGGAAACTGACGCTGAAAGATGTGCGGAGTGGAGAAACGAATCCTGTTGTTTGCTCGTCTTGTGACACGCCAGACAACGTTCTGAGTTTTCCTTTGGGTTGGCTCGAAACGCGAAGATCAGCTTATTCGCCGCAAGAGTTTTAGCCTCGTCGCCGCGCGCCGCCTCCTGTCCGTCAACGTGCGCTTTTCCTGGGCCGTGACAGGACTCGCAGTTCATAACGACCTGTTCGCCAGATGTCAGCCTGGCGTGCGATGTCTTGCTGTACTGGACGACTTCAGCGCGGTGACAAGCTCGGCAACGTTCATTGCCGACGTAGGCGTCGGGCGGAGCGGTCGTCGCAGGCGCAGTCCATGCTACCGATGGACCGGACGGTGGGCCGGACAGACGCTGAGTTAATGCGATCCGACCGCCGGCGATAACTCCGAAAATACCGATCAGTATCGGCAGTAGATGCCTCTGTTTCATTAGGAAAGCCCCGTGCAACTATCTGGCCAAACGAAAACAACTGTCTATACAGCGATTTCCCTAACTTTTATCAGGCCGCAGCGACAACACGGCAAACAATATGGGTAGTGAACGAAAACGATGTGACAGGTTGTCGCGTTTGCTTCTTTTGATTTCCTGCGAGCCGACAGCCGGTCATTTCCGGAAGACAGTTTCTCAATGCGGTGCTCGGGATTTCTCCTTAGCGTCTGCGATTCGCACGTCTTGCCGGCGGAATGAGCAACACGGGACAGATTCCTGCCAACGTCCGCAACGTTCTCTCCGCGGTGCTCCCGACAAATGCCCGGTCAATCAGCCTCTTTCCGTGAATGTTCATGACGAGAAGGTCGTAGGCACCCGACTTTACGACGCGGGGAATCACTTCGGATGGCGATCCATCTTCGATTCGCGTATCGATCTCGCACCGGTCGAACGCCCGTTCCGGAATGAATTTCTGGAGCTGCATTTCGATGCCTCGTATCAGCTGGTCGCGGTACTTGCCGGCGGCCTGGGCAGCATCGTCGTGGAGGACATGAAGAATAGTTACTCTTGACCGATTGCGTTCGCCAATCGACAACGCATGCGCGACAGCTTCGGCCGTCCCCTCTGAAAAATCAGTAGTAACGAGAATCCGGCGGATCTTGGGAGCCGTCTTCTTCGCTTCGCCAATCGTCAGCAGCGGGACCGGGCAGTGACGGAGCATTCGCTCGGTCACCGATCCGAGAACCAGGCGTTCAAAGCCTCGTCTCCCATGGGTTCCCATGACGAGAAGGTCCGCATTCCGGCCTTTGATGGAGTGCAGGATTCCCAGGTCTATATCGCCGAGACGCACTTCCGTCGTGACGACGACATTCATTTTGGCCCCGCGCTCCTTATATTTTTGGAGCAGCTGTCTGGATTCCTTTTCCAGGCGGGCTGTAAGGTCCTCCACTCCGATCGGCGCGCCGTAGACGGACGGAATCATCGGAGCAACCACGTGAAGGACATGAACTCTGGCGCCATGATTCGCCGCCAGCCTGAGCGAATACTCAAACGCTCTCAACGACGCCTTGAAGAAATCTACCGGGCAGAGAATCTTTTTGAACCGGATCATGTTTACCCTCCGCGAGCGCTTAAGCATTCGAATTGCCGAACCCGCAAACCGCATTCACGACACGTTGGCAAGTCCTGGCAGGCAGGAACTGACGCTTCGTCGGAAACAGTTCGCGTGCACGTCCCCCTCAGGAATGGAAATCACTCATTTACTTTGGTCGCGATGATTTGGAAATCCGCGGAACGCGGAGTGCTCATCATGCCACGGAGGGAACTCTAATGGAATCGATTCTCATCACAGATGATGACGGCGGATGTCGCGACACCATCAAGATTGCGCTCGAACGTGAGGGGTACCTTGTGGAAAGCGCCGCCGGTGTTGACGACGCGCTCTGCGCCATTCATCGTCGGTCATTCGATCTCATTGTCTGCGACTTCCGAATGCCCGGGAAAACCGGACTGGAACTGCTCGCCGAACTACACGAGCGCGGACCGCAGATCCCGGTATTGATGGTGTCGGCTTACGCGGACGCCGCTACTGAGGCGGCGATCACCAGACTTGGCGGTGCGGGATTGTTGAGGAAACCGTTCCGACGCCAGGAACTCATCGACTCCGTCGCCAGAGCGATCCACTAACGTCCTTCTTCACTACTCGCCGCTTATTGAAGCGGCAAACTCAGGCTTTGTATCAGTGAGTATTTCCAGAATGGCCTGTCGGTCAGCATCTGAAAGATTCGCGAAATCCTTGCTGGTGTCTACGCCTGTGAGGATCTCCCGGACGCGGCGGAAAAACTGCTCCCTTGCCGGAGCCTGCAGACTGTCAAACTGCTCCGAATACACGAGGTAGCTCAAGGGATATCGCAGGAGGCGCTTGTTCAGATCGAGTTCGCGCAGAGATCGCCCCTTGCTGTCGTGCGGGCCCAGCTTTGCAAAATCTTCGGCAAAGGTCGTTGTTCCCGCCAAGGGGCCGTCAAATCCGGCTTCCCATACAAACAACATCCCACGGACCAGCGGTTCGACCGCCTGTCGAATTCGTTCCTGGTTGCTGCCGGCCGCGGCAACGTCGTAGCGAGTACGTGTCAGCAAGTTATGAATCCTGGTCTGATGTGTCATGACCAGCTGAGCAGCGATATCGCTATGCGGTGTCAGATAGGGCTTCGTATCGAAGCGAGAGGTCAGGCTTGTGACATTCGCGCCAGGCTCCAGATTCAAACGTTTGATATAGTTTTTCGCGTCGCCTATCGTCTCCTTCGTTACGGGCACCGTGAGATTTCCCCACATTCGCTGCGCTCCGTGAGTCCCCGTGACGTACCACCCACCAAATCTTTCCTTGAACGGGGTACGGTCGCTCATCGGAGCCGTTCCCGCCGAAGGAATAGCATTGCCACTGCGATCCGTAAGAACGGAGAGGGTCATCAAACCGGGCACTTCATTTGTAACAGGAGTATCGTGGCAAAGGAGGCATGCCAGAAACTCTCGCTGGAACTGGGGTTTCGCCGCTTCCTTCTGGGGAAGCGTGTAGAAAACGGCCCCGAGCTTTGGATCCATCGCGGCAATTTCCAGGATTGGACTGGCCTGGACGGCGCCAACATATAAGTCATCGCTGAAATAAATGGCCCGCGGCGTCTCCGGAGAAATGAGAAAGAGCTGAAGGCTTGTTTTGGAAAACACGAGGCTCTGAGAGGTTCTCGGAATTCTGAGTTCATTCAGTAATGCCGGAAGATAGCCGTGTTCCGGGTCGAATTGCAGCTTCGTTTCGCCGGAGTCAATCCGGGCCTGGAGCTTTGCGACAGCATCCGACGCGACGCTGGTCGTGTAGGCAATCGTGCCATGTTCGAAGTCATAAGGAGACTGGAGCGCTCCCGCGGCCAGTATAGGCATCAAAAACACGGCCGCAACAATTGCAATTCCGTGGATTCCCTTCAATCGTTTCATCATCTCCTCCGGCCAGACTACCGCACGCAAATCGCCAAAGTGAGGCCCACAATCCGGGAGCTTGCCTCGCAAATGCATGTATCACAATATGCCCCCTCGCTCCTCGCGCCAGTCTGTCAGTCTCCCGCCTGGCAGCTTGGCCCGGGTCGAGACAATGACGAATGGTCGTTGCGCAACAATGTCATTGGTTCTACCAAGCCTTTAAGAGACTTTGTCACTTTGTCCTCCTCCGCCTGTCCGAGCTTTAGCCCAACTGGGACAAGAATGGCTATCAACTTGCAATAACTGAACTTGGGAGAAACTTCGATGAGCACATTCACCAGCAGAATTCTTGGAAGCGCACGTCTCGACTCCCAGAGCTATGAGGAGATCGAGTCTGATCATTATGCCAATACCCAAGCCGTCGCCATCGTTGTTTTTTCGAGCCTGGCTGCGGCCCTTGGTTCGGGTATTCGCGACGTGGGGAGCACGCTGAGCGTCCTCGCAGTCGCCATCGCGAGCTGGATCATCTGGGTGCTGCTCACGGTGTTCATCGGAACCCGGCTGTTGCCGGACCGGGAGACGCGAGCGGACTTCGGTCAGGTTTTGCGAACGACAGGATTTTCTGCGTCGCCTGGATTTCTCCGAGTGTTTGGACTTGTTCCAATCGTTGGCTGGTACATCTTTGCCGCAGCGACGGTTTGGATGCTGTTCACCTTTGTGGTTGCAGTGCGGCAGGCGCTGGACTACACGAGCACAGTGAGGGCCCTGCTGGTCTGTGTGCTCGGATGGCTGGTTCACAGCATGCTGTTCTTTTGGTTTGTTCTTACCGTCGTTTGAGTCATGGAGGCGTTATGGAATCCATTCCGTACCACGCTTCTTTGCAGGAAAGAATGCGTGTATTGCTGGTTCACGATAAGCATTCGCATAACCAGAAGACCGCCATCGTGATGCATGTTCTGCCAAATCCTTCCCAGGCATCCAGGCATCAGTGGTATGACGTTCGTTTCGACGACGGCATCTGGGGACGCTTTCAAGAACGAAATCTGCAGAGTATCCCGCCGGTCGAAGCGGAGTCGCCCATTCAGGCCTCTGTGGCCTGACTGGCAACTGCCTTCTACCTGGATTAGAAGAAGCCGATCGCACGCCCCGCAAAGCCAACGCTCACCCACAGAAGGATCGCAACACTGCCTGCTACTTTCCCCAGAAGGGGCGACAACTCTGACTCCGGCTTTCGCATCAACCGTCGGGATATCGTGTAATGGAAAACGATTGCTGCAAGAAGAAGCACAATTTTGATTCGGAACGGATAACTATAGAAGGTCTTGACCGCTTCAGAAGCGAAGAGCATCGCTCCGGTCACTAAGATGACAATTAGGCTCGACAGCGTCCACGTCTCCAGTTCCCGAAAGAGCTGAGGCAGCGAACGCTCCCGCATCAACACTCCCATTAATCTTAGATTGAGAACGAGAATCGCGCCCAGGAGAAGTGCCAGCGCCACGATGTGCACGCCCTCAATAGCCGGAAACAGCCAAATCGAATCACTGACCGTGTGGCCCAGCCAGGTGTTGTTTGCCCACTTGAAAAATGGAAACAGCGTCTTCATGGATTAAGCCCTCGGTATGAAATCAAAAACTGTAGGCCATTGTTCGGCCGGTGATGATGACCGCTGTCCAGAGAATCAGGGAGGCGAACCCTGCCATTCTCGCTTTCAACGGCGGCACCGGGAGGGAGTCCCATTCCGCAATGCCTCGGTGCGTGACGCTTTCGAAATACAGCGCATTGAGACCCGCCATGAGAATCAAACCCAACTTGATCCAGAAATGGACGCTGTCATAGGCGGTGACGGCTTCTGCCCAGAAGAGCAAAGCCCCCGTAATGAACATCAACGCAAATCCAACACCGGCGATCGGGACGACCTGCTTCCAAACTTTGGAAACAGGTTGATCGGTGAACGCAACACCAATCAAACGGAAATCCAGCCAGCACAAGACACCGATGGACAGCGCGATACCCATGAGATGGAGTCCCTCGATGATTGGAAATACCCAGACAGACTCGAGGATGCCCGTCCCGACGCGTGTTGCCGCGATCCATGCGCACAGATCCCGAATCGGCGCGAAGGGACTACCGGTTTTTGCTGGAATTGCAACGGCGAGAAACCATACGACGGCTGAAACAAGGACGGAAACAATAGCTGCAGCAATCAGACCATTGAGAAGCCGTCCTCTGGAAACGATGCGTTCTTTGTTCTTGGCGATCGACTGTACGACTTGTGAAGACAAGGTCACCTCCTTCGCGTCGTGAAAAAATGCACGCGCCATGCCAACACGCTCCATCCTTTGAATTCAGCCAAATGCGATGAAAGCCCCGGCGAATGAAAAGACAATTCGTCAGTCAGCGAACTGTCGAGGGTGCCTAATGCAGCGATCTGGCAAACGCTCGTACGGAGAAAAATCTCGCCCCGATACCCGGTGAAGTGTTAGCGCTGCGACGGAAAGGCGGTCCGGGCGCCGTCACGATGCGCACAAACTGCCAATATGTCTCCGCGCACGGCGAGTCGTTGAAGGATTGGGACGCTTCGCCAATCTGGAAGACATTCCGACGTGCACATCCATTCATTTAGACCAATGAACTCAGCCAGTTCAGGAAGTGACGCGGTGTTTGCCTAATTGGCAACTCCTGTGCAGTTTACGTTGCAAATGAAACTAACCGTAAGACCGCGCTTACTCCTCGGGATCACAGGCGTTCTGATTTCCCTGCTCGCTGCAACAGGAGGGCCCGTCGCGGGCCAGTTGCAGACTCTCCCGGGCAACGTTGCCCGTGGCGAGCGCCTGCTCACCACGAACGGGTGCCTCAACTGCCATTCATTGAAAGGAGAGGGAGGCACGCGCGCCCCAGACCTGACGGTTCCTTCAAAGACCGCGGGAACGCCGGATCTGTTCGCAAGCTCGATATGGAATCACGTCCCTTCCATGATTGCGGAAATCGAGGCGTCAAAAACCCCTGCCCCCGCGTTGCGCATCTCCGACGCCGCGGACCTGTTCGCCTACCTCTATTCCACGCTCTACTTCTCTCCGCGCGGCAATGCGACCCGAGGAGGGAGCGTCTTCGTCGAGAAGCAGTGCGCGAACTGCCACAGCCAGATCCTCAATACCGATCGGAGGGCTTCAATCCAGGAAACGTGGATGGATCTCAAAGATCCCAGCATTTGGGCGGAGCGCATGTGGAATCACGCAACGGAAATGGACTCCGCGATGAAAAACCGAGGAGTTCGATGGCCAAAGTTCTCCGATCAGGAAGTCTCCGACCTCCTCACATTTCTTGCCACCAGGGCAGGCACACAACCCGACGCATTTGAACTGTCCCTTGGAGACCCGGAACTGGGGCGCACGGTTTTTGAACGATCGTGCACGACGTGCCACACGCTCGGCCAGCGAGAAAAATCCAGGGTGGACCTGCTTTCAAGGAAGGGCCCCGCGTCTGTTACCGGATACATCGCGGCAATGTGGAATCATGCGCCCGAGATGAAGAGCAAAGGCGGTGCTACGGTGAAACTGGCGTCCGGCCAAATGCCGGACCTCATTGCTTTCCTCTTTTCTCAACGCTACTTCTTCGAGCCCGGAGACGCTGAGAAGGGGAAGAAGCTTTACGAGAGCAAGAACTGCGCAACCTGTCATGAGCTTCGTCGGCCTCAGACACGCGCTCCTGACTTGACCAAGACAATGGAAGCCTACTCGCCCATTGTCCTCACATCAGCCGCGTGGCAGCACGGGTCGGCAATGATCCAGACCATGAAGCAGCAACAGATCGACTGGCCGGAGTTTCACGGCCGCGAGATGCCGGATTTGATTGCTTACCTCAACTCCCGATTGACTATCAGGGTCGCGCAGCCCCGATAATGAGCGCTGGCCGCTGACTCAAAACCAGCTACACTCCTTGGGCCACGTAACTCCGTGGCCCGAACTTCATGCACAACTCTCTTGAAGGGATTCCTGTTCGATGAAAGACACCGTATTCACGATGCGCTCCACCCCATACAAGTTTGGCGTTGGGGCCACGTCGGAGATCGGAAGCGACCTCGCGTCCCTTGGTCTGAAGCGCGTCCTGATCGTAACTGACGCCGGTGTCGCGTCGACGGGCCTAACGGAGCGTGTGATCGAACGGGTTCGGGCCGGGGGTATTGAGGCGGGGCTCTTTCAGGATGTCAGCATCGAGCCTACCGACACTTCGGTGAACGCTGCAATCGAATTTGCCCGGGCATTTGGCCCCGACGGGTACGTCGCCGTGGGAGGTGGCAGCGTGATGGACACTGCCAAGATCATGAACCTCTACGTGACCTATCCGGCGCCGTTGCTCACCTATGTCAACGCACCGATCGGACAAGGGCGGCCGGTCCCCGGGCCATTGAAACCTATGGTCTGCCTTCCCACAACTGCGGGCACATCGTCGGAAAACACCACGATCGCCGTAGTGGATATGACGGAACTGCGCGTGAAGACGGGGATTTCGCATCATTACCTGCGCGCGACGCTGGGCATCCTCGACCCGCTCAATACCCTGTCTGTGCCGCCAACGGTGAGTGCGTGCTCCGGGGCTGACGTGCTCACCCACGCGATCGAGTCTTATACAGCTCTCGCCTTCGATGAGCGCGAGAAACCGGCCTCCCCTGCGGAACGTCCACCGTATCAGGGCTCAAATCCCATCAGCGACATCTGGTGCGAAAAAGCGATCAAGCTCGTGCGCGAGTTCCTTCCGAAAGTTGTCGCGGATGGGCAGGATCGCGAAGCCCGAACGCAGATGATGCTGGCAACAATCTATGCGGGAATGGGTTTTGCCAATGCTGGAGTCCATGTTCCGCATGCTCTCGGGTATCCGATTGCGGGCAACGTGCGTGAGTTTCACCCGCAGGACTATCCGAGGAAAAAAGCACTGGTTCCCCACGGCATGTCAACGGCGCTCGGGGCGCCTGCCTCGTTTCAGTTCACGGCAACAGCGAAACCGGAACGCCACAGACAAATCGCCGGGTGGATGGGCGTGGAAACAATCGGATCAAGCCCGGACGCGGCAGGCAAGGCGCTGCGAGATGCATTCATTGTCTTCATGCAGAGCATCGGACTTCCGAACGGACTGCAGGCTGTTGGATATACCTCAAAAGACATTCCCTCCCTCACAGAAGGCACACTGAAGCAAAAACGCCTCATTGGTCTGTCGCCACAGCCTGTAACGCGGGATGCCGTCGAAAAAATTCTCGAAGACTCTCTCGTTGTGTGGTGAATGGAGATTCCCTAGATCTTGGTATAGGGGATTTTCAGATCGGCGGACATGCGCAGCAACTCCGCAAATGACGTCGCCTGCATTTTCCGCATGAGGTTGCCGCGATGCACCTTTACCGTGATCTCGCTGATACCGATCTCACCGGCAATCTCCTTATTCGATCGCCCTGAAACCACCAGTGGAAAGACTTCCCTCTCTCGTGGCGTCAGGCCATGAAGACGTTTCTCGAGTACCGCGATTTCACCTTCGCGCTGCCGGCGGTCGCGATCCTGCGACAGCGAGAGCTGAATGGCGTCGAGAAGATCCTGATCGCGAAACGGCTTGGGCAGAAACTCGACGGCTCCCGCCTTCATCGCGCGTACGGACATCGGAATGTCTCCGTGGGCCGTGATGAAGATGACAGGCATCTGGATATCGGCACGCGCAAGTTCCTTCTGGAGATCCAGACCGCTCATTCCCGGCAGGCGGACATCCAGGACAAGACAGCTGGGGATTTCGGGCTTCTCCGCATCCAGGAACTCCTGCGCCGAGGTGTACAACTGCGATTCGAGACCCACCGATCGGAGCAGATTCCTGAGCGCGTTGCGCATGGATGGATCATCTTCAACAATAAACACACGGCTCTCAGAGCGTTTCATCCTTGGGCCTTTACCTGTTGGGGTCTCTCAAAGTCAAAGTGAGACACTACCCTATCCGGTATTCAGTTTTAAACAGCGAAGCGACGATGGCTCCGAGTTCGAGTAGCCCAGGGCTGATCTCCGCGGTTACACTGTCGAAATATGGCAACAACAGAATTGCAGGAACGTGATCGCTCACGCATCGACGATAAATACAAATGGAACATCGAGGACGTCTACTCGAGCGTTACGGCGTGGCGTAACGAAAAGGACAGGATCGCTGCCGCACTGCCCAATATCCGCACATTTGCAGGGCAGCTGGGTTCATCGGCGGGAATCCTCGCCGACACGCTCGATACGACTACAGAGCTGGAAAAAGAGCTTTCTCGGCTGTATGTGTATGCGAGCATGCTCGCCGATCAGGACACTCGCGCCTCAGATACTCAGGGCATGAAGCAGCAGATGCAGCTGTTGTTCTCGGAATACAGCGCGCAGGCATCCTATATCGAGCCGGAAATTCTCAAGATCGGCAGAGAAACCATTGATGCGTTTCTTGCCGCGGAACCTCGTCTGAAAATCTATGCCTTCTACTTGCGGGACATCGCGCGCCGGGCTCCGCATACGCTGACCGATGCCGAGGAAAAGATCCTCGCGGACGCGGGGCCGATGGCGAGTTCTTCGGGAAACATTTACGGCATTCTCGCGAACGCGGACTTCCCTTACCCGACAATTGCCCTCGCAGACGGGAGCCGCAAGCGCGTGGATCAATCTGGATACGGAGAGTTGCGCGCGTCTGCAGTTCGTCAGGATCGCGAAGCAGGGATGTCCGCATTCTTCACAGCTCTCGGCAGCTTCAGCAGAACGCTCGGAACGATCATGAATTCCAACGTACAGCGCGCTTTGTTCTACTCGAAGTCGCGCAAATATGCGTCAACGCTCGAAGCCGCGCTGGACAGCCCCAACATACCCGTTTCGGTCTATACGCGCCTCGTCGATGGCATAAACCGAAGTCTCCCAACGCTCCATCGCTACCTGAAGCTTCGGAAGCTGATGATGGGACTGAACGACGATCTGCACTACTACGACCTGTATGCGCCCCTGGTTAGTTCCGTCGATCTGAAGTACTCCCCGGAGGAAGCGCAGAATCATGTTCTTGCTTCGATAACGCCCCTTGGCGAGGAGTATGCCGGCGTTGTCAGCCGCGCCTTCAGGGAACGGTGGATCGATTTGTACCCCAATGAGGGCAAGCGTTCCGGCGCGTACTCCAACGGCGGAGCGTATGACGTTCATCCTTACATGCTGCTCAACTATCTGGGCCAGTACAACGATGTCAGCACGCTCGCTCACGAGCTCGGACACACGATGCACAGCTACTTCTCCAACAAGACGCAGCCATACGCGCTCTGCGGGTATCAAACGTTTGTCGCGGAGGTCGCTTCAACTTTCAACGAAGCACTGCTGTTGAACTACATGCTGGACAAAATCAAGGATCAGCCAACCCGCATTTCGCTGCTGGGAAACTACCTCGAAGGCATCAAGTCCACGGTCTTTCGCCAGACGCAGCTTGCGGACTTCGAGCTCCGAATGCACGAACTCGGATTACAGGGAGCGCCGATCACGGGGGACGCGTTGGCCGAGTTGTATCTCGATATCACACGCAAATACTACGGACACAACGAAGGTGTGATGATCGTGGATGACTACGTTGCGCACGAATGGAGCTATATTCCGCACTTCTATCGCGAGTTCTACGTCTTCCAGTACGCCACTTCCCTGACGGCTGCAGAAGCCCTGTCCGCGCGAGTGATTGCAGGAGACCAGGAAGCCACACGACGGTACATGACGTTCCTGGGAACCGGCGGCTCAAAGTACCCGGTAGATCTTCTGAAGGACGCCGGCGTCGATATGACGACGGACGAACCGCTCAACCTGACAATGGCGAAGATGAATCGCGTGATGGATGAGATCGAGGGTTTACTGGGGCAGCAGCACCATTAATAGTTTCCGAATTGAGAGGCGGGAACTGGAAGTATCGCCCGGGCGACGCCTCCAACCAGGCGCCGCCAGGGCGATTGTTGTCAGTTCGGCTTGTAGTCGATGCTGCAGATCTCGACGATACAGATGGAATCGAGCGTCCGTCCCTCTTCAGGCGGCTTGAGTCCTGCTTGTCTCATGAGATCGCGAAGAACCCTTCCCGTCTCCGGATGAGCGATCGCCGATTGAACTCCGACGCGGACCAGGCCATCGGCATAGTCCACTGGTAACCAGGTATGCGCTGCAAGTTCCGGGCTCCCTCGGTTATCTGTGTTGCCCCAATCGCGGACGTCCATTTTTGCCCCGCGGGACACCAGCAACTTCACAACCTCAGTAGCCCCTTTGTGTGCGGCGCCGTGCAGAGCAACGCGTCCGGTGAGCGCCTGAGCATTGGGGTCAAGTCCAAGGTCGAGAAGTAATCGTACAGCCTCCACCGTTTCTTCTTTCGAACGTTCGGAAGTAATGCCTTCAACCCAGCCGATACCGGCTGCCACTTGCAGTGCGGTAACTTTGAGGTCAGTCGCGATCTTCGGGTCTGCCCCGTGCTCAAGGAGCAGCTTCATCACCTGGAGGTCGCCAGACTGCGAAGCTCTCAGGAAGGCCGTCGCTCCGCGTTCATCCAGCCATTGATTGGTAAACACTGTCCGAGTTTCGGAGCTGTCGATCATCCGCGCGTTGACGTCGGCACCCTTGGCGAGAAGGAGTTTGATGTACTCCAGATCATCCATGTCGGTGGGGCGGACCGGATAGTCTCCTCCTTCGATGTTACGGTTGTCCGTCGCCAGGTAAAGAGGCGTCCAGCCGCCCTTGTTGGCAAGGTTCACATTCGCGCCTCTCTCAAGGAGGTACTTGCCGAGCAGGTAGAAGCGGTTCTGTGTTGCGACCAGCAATGGACTCCAGGCGTAGCCGCTCACCTGATTGATATCGGCACCGGCATCGAGCAAGACACGAACGGTTTCAAGACTGTTGGCACGAGTCGCATAGATCAGCGGTGTCAGCTGCCCACCGTCGGTCTGAGCTTGTCTTCCGCGGCCGCCACCGCCGCCGAAAGCCGCACCGGCATCCGCCTGATCATCGCCGTCATTACCATCGTTCGCGTTCGCATTTCCCCGGGCTCCACCGCCGCCATTGTTGTTTCCGGCGGTCCGAAGCTGCGACAGATCCGGCAGTTGCCCTTGCTCCGCGATGATCGCTTCCACCTGACGTTTGACAGAAGTTCTGGGATCGTTGGATTTGCCGAGCGCCGGACCTCTGCCACGCGCGGCGGGAGCCGAGTGTGCGGCAAGGTCCGCGCCGCGTTCGATGAGAAGACGAACAGCTGCTGCATGACCCTGGTCAGCAGCCCACATCATGGGCGTCGTTCCACGTTCGGAATCCCGAGCGTTAAGGTTCGCGCCTCGGTCGATCAGGACCCGCATGGCCTCGATCGCACCGGTCCGCGAAGCCAGCATCAAGGGCGTTCTGCCGAGGGGCAGGGCCTCGTTGGCGCTGGCGCCGGCGTCGAGCAAAGCGCGGATAATGGCAGCGTCGCCGTTCGTGGATGCCAGCCAGAGCGCCGTGGACCCGTTGCGATTCGCCGCCTTCACATCCGCGCCGGCGGCGATGAGCATTTTTGTCATCTCGAGGTCGCCGTTATAGACCGCCCAATGAATGGCTCTTGCGCCATCCGCTTGCGCCGCATTCACGTTGGCGCCTTTTTGCAGCAAGGCCTGCAGCCCAGCTCGATCTTTGCGCATCGCGGCGTCCGCTACATCGGTGTTCGCGGCTGCCAGGCTGATGGTCAACAGGAAGACACCGGCAAGACCCACCCCCATGACGTGTCTGACTTTCATGCTTTGTCCTCTCCTCTACGACGCACCGTTACACGAGCTTGTCGAGACGTCCCGTACTGTCTCCGATCGACTCCTGGTGAATGTCGAACAGATCCAGAATGCTCAATAGCAGATTACCTGTCGGAATCTTCTTACTGGGGTAGGCCAGATGGCGGCCTCCCTTGACCTTTCCGTTGGCTCCGCCGATCAGCGCATGGGGGACGTCATAGTGAAGATGCTGGTTGGGGTTACCCATGTTGCTGCCGAAAAGAACGACAGAGTGATCCAGCAAGGTACCGTCGCCATCGTTGACCTTCTTCAGACTGTCGGCAAGATGCGCGACCATCTTCACGTGGTATTGATTGAGCTTCGAGAAGTCCGCGATGCGCGCCGGGTCTTCGCCGTGATGCGATCCGCCATGAAAACTCAACCGGGGCACATCACTGTCCGGGTAAGTGCGGTTGGTAAGATCGCGTCCAACCAGCAATGTTCCGACACGCGTGATGTCAGCGCGGAACGCAAGCGCGAGCAGGTCGAACTGCAGTTTGATGTGCACATCAAAAGACGAAGGAATTCCAACGGGAACGTCGAGATTCTCCGGCGCTACCTTTGAGGCCGTCCTTGCCAGTTCGAGTCGGCGTTCGATTTCGCGAATGTTCTCGGCATAATCATCGAGCCTCGCGCGATCGGTGGGGCCGAATTCCTTGCGTAGTCCGGAAATTTTCGGGTTGAGAGAATCAAGGATGCTCAGGTTCCGTTCGCGTCGTGCGGTTCGCTCTTCGGGGGAAGCGCCATCGCCGAACATGCGTTCGAACACCACCTGGGGGTTCAGTTCCATCGGCAGGGGTTTGGTCGGCGAAGCCCAGGCGATCGTGTTGGTGTAAACGCAGCTGTAACCTTCGCCGCAGTTGCTTGAATTGGATCCAGGGTCTTCGCACGCAAATTCCATCGACGGCAGCAAGGTTTCACGGCCAATTTTTTGCGCAATGATCTGGTCGATCGTGGTGCCCGCCCGCACGTCTGCGCCGGCGGTCTTCTTGGGCTTGTCGGCACACAGGAACGCTGCGGCTACCCAGTGGTCGGCGCCTGTGACACCCGGGGGCGGCTCTGCCGAGGTGGAGTGGAGTCCGCTCATCAGGGTGACCTGATCGCGAAAAGGCTCCAGCGGCTTCCAACAGAACGGATACTCAAAGTCCGTCCCTTCCTTGCTGGGCACCCAGTAACCAGGAGCCATGCCATGCGGTGTGAAGATGCCGACGAACCGCTGTGGACGAGCAGCTGCGGCAGCGGCTGCGGACGACTGCGCCGTCGCAGCGGGAACCATCGAGTCGAGGAAGGGCAACGCGAGCGCTGCTCCAGCGCCTTTCAGTACCGTTCTTCTTGAAATGTGTTTCCTGGTGATAAACATCTGCCTCTCCTTCTAATCGATCAGCGTCCGGCCCGCTGAGTGCCTGTACCCACAGCGAAAGATTTCGTATTCATTTGGAATGCCTTGCTGTCAATAACGCCCATAACCAGTGATGAGAACCGGTAGTTCTTTGTTTTCGAAGCCCGTGTAATAGCGCGAACCGTCGGCATGTCCTGAACTTCCATTCCGCGGCCGACGGCATACGTCAGCAGCTTTTCCGTCACAACCTCCGCGAACTGGTCGGAATAGCGCCTCGTCAGGTCGCGCAAAGATTTCACGCCGTCCAGTTTGGTGCCATCGGTGGTAACGCCGGTCGGATCGATGGCGGCGCCATCGTCGTAAGCGCGCCACTTGCCGACCGCGTCAAAATTCTCCAACGCGAGGCCCATGGGCTCGAAGATCTGGTGACACGAGGCGCAGACCGGATTCGAGCGGTGCTGTTCCATGCGATCGCGAAGTGATTTCGGAGCCGAATTCTTCTTCTTATCGATATTCACTTCGACTCCCGGTGGAGGATCCGGCGGGCTCACGCCCAGGAATGTCTCCAGGAACCACTTGCCGCGAGCAACCGGGGAAGTGCGGGCCGCCTGCGAGGTAATAGTCAGCAGCGCGCCCTTTCCGAGCAAGCCGCGGCGCATGTCGAGTTCGGGAGGGAGCGTGACCCGGCGGAACTGCGGTCCGTACACGTTCTCAATACCGTAGTGCTTTGCCAGCCTTTCATTCGCGAAGGTGTAGTCCGCATCCAGCAGTTCAAGAATGTTTCGATCCTCCTGCATCACGCTGCCGAAGAACAATTCGATTTCTTCCTTGAAGGCCGCGCGCAGATTGTTGTCGAAATCCGGGAACAGATCGATGACCGGTTCTTTGGCGTCCATCGATCGCACGTTCAACCATTGCCCCGTGAAATTCTTCACGAAAGCCTTGGCTCGCGGGTCCGCCAGCATGCGGCGAACCTGTTTCTCGAGCGTAGCGGGATCTCGCAACCGGTTTTGCGCCGCGAGATTGATCAGTTCATCATCGGGAATACTGCTCCACAGGAAGAACGAAAGCCGTGAGGCCAGTTCGCGCTGACTGATCTGATATGCCGAGTTCGCGGCGGTTTGAGTGGATTGAGCGGGCTCGAGCTCCGATCGATACAAAAACTCAGGATCCACGAGGATCACTTGGATTGCCGCCTGGATCCCGCCGTCGAAGTTCTTCGCCTCATTCCGGCCCAGGGTATAGAAGTTCATCAGCGTTTCGAGGTCGGACTCCTTTACAGGTCGCCGGAAGGCCTTCTTCGCCAGGGTCGAAACGATCTGCCGCGCGCAAGGACCTTCCTGCTGAACGCTCTGGGGCTGACACGTGAAAATCTTTCGGCGCGCGGGTGTATCGCTCGACGGAGTCCCGTTGAAGGGACCGTTGATGAAAACCTGTCCGACGTGCGGATAAAACATGAACCCAGGAATTTCGCCGGGGGAGATCATCGTCCGCTCGAAAGGCCGGTTCAATTCCGTGCCCGGCAGATCATTGGTGGCAAGGAACGCCACGCCGATGTTGTGCAAGCCGCCGCGAATCGCGAAAGACGGGCTGCTGCCACCGTCGCCCTCTTTGTTTCCGATCTCGGAATCCCAGTCGAACAGGTAGAGTCGTTCGCCGTCCACCGTCAACTCGAGCTTCTCTTTGGTGATCTGGCCAAGGACCCTTGTGAAGTATCCGGTGATGCCCTTGACGGTGAACGAGTACATACCGTCGGACGGGAATTCGTATTTGATCAGCATGCCGCCCCGAGTTCCAAAAGGCAGGCCTTCAATGCGGTGATTCTGCGCGGTATCGGGCGGCACATCGAAGACAACCTGACGCGCTGCCGTTTCACTTCCCATGGCGAGGCGGCTGATCTTGCCCGCAGCCGATAGGTAAGCCTCCATGAGAGCAGGCGACATGGTTAGCGATCCGGCCATATTGTCGAAGCCATGGCTGGAATCATCCGCCGGTAGAAACTTTGTCGCATCTACTTCCAGGCCCAGGATGTCGCGAATCGCGTTCGTATATTCGGTGCGGTTGAGTCGATGCAGCCCGGGCGCGGGCAGGTGCGTTTCGGTGTGCCGGTCCAATTCGTTCTCGAGCCAGGTGGCCAGGCCATTGAGTGTAGCCGGCTCTGGACGTCGCGCGTTGGTCGGCGGCATCAAGCCGGCGCGGACCTTGCGAACCACCTTCTCCCAAATCTCAGGATGCTCTCCGACTTTGTTCAGATCCAAATCATCGAACGCTAAGCGGACGGCAGAATCCAGTTTGGCTGCCCGGGCACGAAGGTTATGACAGGCATTGCAGTACTGGTCCAGGACCGCGCGCTGCGCTGCAGGCCCCGAGTCGCTCGCCGCAGGCGAGGTGGCAGCAGCCTGTGGACGAGGCGCAGCCGGGGCTTGCGCCAGGGGCCCGGCAGCCGATGGTCCGAGGAGGGATCCGAAACACAGGGCGCCTATACAACCAGCAAGTATTTGTTTCGTTTTCAAAGCATTCCTCCGCACATCCTCAAGTCGTTTGCACCACAATTTACGACACAAACATGCCAACTCGCGCACACAGCAGCAACCGCTCACGGGGCGTAGTTCGACACCTGTCTAGTCGCGAATGTTACTGATGCGCCGACCTTCGGGTCAAGGAAATGTAAACTATTCAAAAGACGGCCGATTAAGGGGCTTGATTTGGCCGCAAAGTCAAGGAAAGTACGGAAAGAACCAGGGGAGCTCCAAGCCTATAGAGGGCCGTGGCTTTGGCTGATTTGAAATGAGCGGAGCAGGTCCCCTTCCCGAAGAACATCGAGAATGTAGATCGTGGACAGATGCCCCCCGCAACCGGGCGTCTTATAGGAGGACAACCGCAGGGTCAGCCCGCTTGCCGTCGCCCCCTCAACCATACGTTTTGCAGAATCCACAAAGGCTGGGGTTGTCGTACATTCCCCCTCCCTCTGGAGATCGCGCTTTTGTCTGACGATGTCGTCCTCCTCAACCGGAGTGACCGGTCGAACGCTCGACACGAGACGGGTATCGATAAGGTCGGTTTCCGCGGTGAACGCCAGAACTTTCACCGAGTACGGCAACGGAGAAGAGCGATACAGCGAAACGTCATCGTTGTCGTCACAATAGTCAAACGCTGCGTCGAAAAAGTCCTCAGAAACGTATCGGAAGGCCACATTCTTTTTTCGAGGCACGCTTGGACCACAGGCCAGGTGGTCGTCATCCATGCCTTCGAGACGAGGAATGTAATCGAACTTTACCGTCGCAGACGTCAGAGTCGCCTGTGTCGGAGGAGTCTTGAGCACAGCGGAGTCGCTGGAAAGCGGCAACAGAAGGACCGACTTCGGCAAATTGCGGCCGGACTGCTCCTCCCCCGCCAGCGGTTTTAGGTAGGCGTTGCCGGAGGGATATACCTGACCAACAAAGAGCCCTGTCGCGACGGGTGGTCGGTCTGATTCTGCGGCGACCTGCAACGTGATCACGACTGCCATCAATAGCCCAAAACCCAAAGTCCTCATGACCGCTGACGATAAGTTGGGGACATACGAGGGACAAGGGTGATTGGTGGTTTTTCTATGCGAAGAGACCGAGAGAATTAAAGATTCGAGAGGATTTGAAATTGGAAAGTCCGCATTGGAGATTCGAGATTGGAGAACTCAGATTGGAGCTTGCACCCTGATACGGGTCGTCCAATTTAAGTTTTTCCAATCTTGGACCTCCAATGCAGGACTCTCCAATTTCAAACTTCTGACCTTCAGGAAGCGCGAGCGGCGAATCCCTTAGTCCTTCGCGAACCTCACGGCGTACACCGGAGGAAGATTCGATGACACGCCCTGCCAGGAGTCGCCACCATCTTCACTGATCCACACGGAACCCGTCGTCGAACCGAAAGCCAGGCGGTCTCCGCTCTCATCGACATCCAGTCCGTGGCGATATACCAGGTCGTAGGCCCACTCCTGAGGCAATCCGCGCCTTAACGTTTCAAAACTCTTTCCTCCATCGCTGGTTCGATTGACGACGACGCGCCCATCAGTCGGACAACGTTTCTCATCTTTCGTCGAAGGCACGAACCACGCGATGTTCGGATTCTTCGGATGCACCGCCACAGGGAATCCAAACACGGATGGCTTCACACCGGTGATTTCCGTCCAGGATGCAGCGCCGTCCGTCGACCGGAAAATGCCGTTGTGATGCTGAACCCAGAACATCTCGGGATTGTCCCGGCACTGCACGAGGCAATGCACATCCTGGACGTTGGGATCATGCATCTGCTCAGGGGGAAAATAATCCGCGCGCATTCCGCCACCCGTCTGGACCCAGGACTTTCCGCCGTCTCGCGTGATCCATACACCACCGGTCGAGACGCCGATACTCACGTGGCGGGAATCGCGCGGGTCTACGCATATTGAATGAATGCCCGGATGCTCGGCGCCGTTCGGGCCCCAGTCGTCGCGCTTCGGGTGATCCCACAGCGGGCGATTGAGTTCCCACGAGTCTCCACTGTCGTTCGACTTGAACAAACCACCCGGCATCGTGCCACACCATACGACGCCCGGTTCGTCGGGGCCGCCCGGCGCAAGTCCCCAGATCAGCTTTAAAGCCCAATCGATCGCCTTGCCCGTGAAGGGATGCGGCTTCGGCACATACCCTTCGGGCATGGGAGGATATGCAGGCACCGCGATCTCCGGCCACGTTTCTCCACCGTCCCGCGATCGGTGCAGCTTGATGCCGAAATGCCCGTGATTGAGCGCAGCCAGGAGATCTCCACTGCGCGGATCGTGCATCACCAGCGTGACGTTGTCGCCAACAAACGCGGCATGGCTGACCGACCACTTTGAAGCGCCGCGGTCGATTGTGAACAGACCTTTCCTCGTTGCTACGTAACATCGATTGCTCATTGCGAAGTGGATCCTCCTGATAAAGCCTGTATAACGTCGATCATGGAGTTCGGCGCTACCGGATCGCTCAGACCATCACGATCGCGCACGAGTTCCCCATCTATAAAAATCACCATATGCTGCCGGACCCTTCCCTGCTCGTCGAGGACATAACCGCGCGCTTTTTCGTTTTCGCGGAAATAGTCATCAAGGACGGCGCGTAGTGTCGATCCGCTGGCGTCGCGTGTAGGGCACGCGACATGACGCTGGATATTCTGAGTGAATCTTACGGTGGCCAAGAATCCCCCGAACCCGCAGGGTACACCGACGATCAGGGAGACTCAATCCTGTGAGAGAAAAGTTTGAGATTGGAAATTGCAAAACTCTTCCCACGCACGCTATGGCGTGACGATCGCGCTGCGCAGAACACCTTCGTTTCCAACCATGGTCTCCGGAGCGTAGTTATTGTCCTGGCAGATGTACTCGAACAACTCGGTGCCGTCCGACCAGTTGAGGTTGAATCCGCTGTTCCATGCCGCGGTGAATGCGCCAGGGTCTTCAATCGTCACTTCATACTTGAGAGTATTGAAATCGGGACGAGAAACGCGTTCGATGAGATGCATCCGGTCGGTGTGCGGAATGCCATCGCGATTCATCCAGGCGCGCTCGTTGTATCCAACGGTATCGATGACAAGCGTGTCGTTGTTCTCCCAACGGCCCACCGAATGTCCGTAATCGCTGGGCGCGAGTTCGGAGGCCGGGGGATGTGCCCGCCCGTCCATATAGACTGTCCTGACGGAGTGCGGGCCTCCGACATCCAGAATGAAAACTCTCTGCAACTCCGGCACGTCAAGAATCTCGACGCCGTAAGGCGTCACAAATTGCCGGGGCCCGGGCGATGGCTTGCACCGCGTGTGCGGTTCGTCGGCGAGCACATTACGATGTCGAAAGTTCGTTAATGCTCGAGCCCAGTCCTGCAGAGGCGCATTGTCGATATGGATAGGTGCGTTGCGCGTCGTGTTGGGTTCGTAGCTGTTGGGATTAACAACAAGGCGGCCGCCATTGCCGACCCACAGTCCTTTCTCTCCGGGTGGCGCATTCAGGTAGACATGACCGTCAGGCCACCGCGGTGTCGGCTTTGCAGGGCCACCACGCTGCGCGAGCAATGGCACCACGATCAGCGAGGCTGCCAGAACGAACGGCAGTTTACGCATGCAGCCTCCCGCACAACCTCACATTACTTGCATTGAAAATTCGCGGCATCGTTCATATCACCCGAGCCATTGTACTTCGCAACTTTCGGATACGGACACAAAGGCCGAGTCCTGTCTACCACGCCGTTCGTGAGGTGAGAGGCCATGATTTTCTTCGGCTCGATTTTCTTCTCTACCCAGTCTTCCATGACTTTCATCTTGTCAAAGTTGTCCGTGCCAGGCCCGCCGGAGCAGTGGTTCATTCCCGGCACCATGAACAGAGCGATAGCTTCTCCGGCAGCGCCGTTGCCGACGGTCTTGAGCACGTTCTTGTAGTAAGAAACGCTGTTGAGCGGCGTCACTTGAGGGTCGGACCACCCGTGGTACATCAGCAGCTTTCCGCCTCGATCAAGGAATCTAAGGATATCGGGATTGTTCGTCGCCATCACTTTGTCTGAAGCCGCCGCGCGTTGGATATCCGCAGTGAGTTCCATCGTTTTGTAGTCCCAGGAGCGATCGCCGAAAACGATGTTACGCAAGCCCGATACGGAAAGACCCAGCGGTTGAGGTCCTCCCAGCGTTGCCCATCCGAGTTCGGAACCCATAGCAAGATAGCGGTCAAACAACGTCTTGCCGTTCTTC
>Ga0070675_100000420_pt1 | contig 28958 bp, 27 predicted proteins | sample KBSM43metaG_FD_65343 | JGI IMG/M metagenome (GOLD analysis project Ga0070675, IMG submission 65343) | Miscanthus rhizosphere microbial communities from Kellogg Biological Station, Michigan, USA - KBS M4-3 metaG | ecosystem: Host-associated > Plants > Roots > Rhizosphere > Soil ... | reverse complement strand
CGCGATCTCGAACGCATCCTCTACTTCGAGGGCTACGTCGTCATCGATCCGGGCGAGAGCGATCTGAAGCAGAACCAGATCCTCAACGAGGAACAGTTCCGCAAGGCACGTGAGGACTTCGGCAACAAGTTCCGCGCGCAGATGGGTGCCGAGGCGATCAAGGAACTGCTCAAGCGCGTCAACGTCGAGAAGCTCGCCGAGGAGCTGCGCGTCAAGATGCGCAACGAGAACTCGGTGCAGAAGAAGCTGAAGTACGCCAAGCGCCTGAAGGTCGTCGACAGCTTCCGCAAGTCGAACAACCAGCCGCACTGGATGATTCTGGACGTCATTCCGGTGATTCCGCCGGAGCTGCGTCCGCTGGTACCGCTCGACGGCGGCCGCTTCGCGACGTCGGACCTGAACGATCTCTATCGCCGCGTCATCAATCGGAACAACCGGTTGAAGAAGCTGATGGAGCTCAAGGCGCCGGACGTCATCATCCGCAACGAGAAGCGCATGCTGCAGGAAGCGGTCGATGCGCTCTTTGACAACGGCCGCCGCGGCCGCGTCCTGCGCGGCGCGAACAACCGGCCATTGAAGTCGCTGTCCGACACGCTGAAGGGCAAGCAGGGGCGCTTCCGCCAGAACCTGCTTGGCAAGCGCGTTGACTACTCGGGTCGTTCCGTCATCGTCGTCGGGCCGGAGCTGAAGCTGCATCAGTGCGGCCTGCCGAAGAAAATGGCGCTCGAACTCTTCAAGCCGTTCATCTACAACAAGCTCGAAGAGCGGCAGCTCGTTGCCACCATCAAGCAGGCGAAGGAGATGGTGGAACAACAGCGGCCGGAGGTGTGGGACATCCTGGAAGAGGTCATCCGCGAGCACCCGGTGTTGCTGAACCGCGCGCCGACGCTCCATCGACTCGGTATCCAGGCGTTCGAGCCGGTGCTCGTCGAAGGCAAGGCAATCCGCATCCACCCGCTCGTCTGCACGGCCTTCAACGCGGACTTCGACGGCGATCAGATGGCGGTGCACATCCCGCTGTCACCAGAAGCACAGATCGAAGCGTCGGTGCTGATGATGTCGAGCAACAACATCCTCAGTCCCGCCAACGGCGCGCCGATCGCGGTGCCATCACAGGACATCGTCCTCGGCTGCTACTACCTGACGAAGGCGAAGAGTGGTGCCAAGGGCGAAGGACGGGCGTTCGGAAACATCAACGATGTGGTCCTCGCGCTCGAAGCGGGCGAGCTGGAGACGCTCAGCCCGATTCGGTTGCGGTACAGCGGCATGCTGCTCGACCTGACCACGGCGCGCGATGACCAGGATGTCATCCACACTGAGGTCGCAGAGGTCAAGGGCAAGATCATCAACACCACTGTCGGGCGCGTGCTGCTCAACGAGCAGCTCCCGAAACAGATGCCGTACGTCAATGGCCTGCTGAAGAAGAAGGGGCTGCAGCAGCTCGTTCAGAAGTGTTACCTCGACTTCGGTCTCGAGCGCACCGTTGAGATGCTCGACGCGCTGAAGAACCTCGGGTTCACCTATGCGACGCGATCGGGGCTGTCGATCGGCATCGACGATCTGGTTATCCCGGGCAACAAGCAGCAGCTCGTGGACGCCGCGCGCAACGAGGTGATCAAGGTCGAGCAGCAGTACCTCGAAGGCGCGATCACCAACGGCGAGCGCTACAACAAGATCATCGCCGTCTGGTCGGAGGTCACCGAGAAGATCGCCGACGAGATGTTCAGCGAGATGGCGGAGCTCGATCACTCGGGCCGCAGCTTCAACCCCGTCTACATCATGGCCGACTCGGGTGCGCGAGGCTCGAAGCAGCAGATCCGTCAGCTGGCTGGCATGCGCGGATTGATGGCGAAGCCGTCAGGCGAAATCATCGAGACGCCGATCACGAGCAACTTCCGTGAAGGCCTCACCGTGCTGCAGTACTTCATCTCGACGCACGGCGCACGCAAGGGTCTCGCGGACACGGCGCTCAAGACCGCCGACTCTGGCTATCTGACGCGCCGTCTCGTCGACGTCGCTCAGGACGTGATCATCTCGGAAGACGATTGCGGCACCCTCGATGGGATCGAGGCGCGCGCCATCGTCGAATCAGGCGAAATCATCGAGCCATTGCGCGATCGAATCGTCGGTCGCGTGACGCTCGAGAAGATCGTCGACCCGTTCGGCGCCGGCACGATCGTCGAACTGAATGACGAGATCGACGAGGACAAGGCGTCGGCGATCCAGGAGAGCGGCATCGAGAAAGTGAAGATCCGCTCCGTGCTGACCTGCGCCGCCCGCCGCGGCGTCTGCAAGCGCTGCTACGGCCGCGACCTTGCGACCGGTCGACTGGTCGAGCTCGGTCAGGCAGTCGGCGTCATCGCCGCGCAGTCGATCGGCGAGCCGGGCACGCAGCTGACGATGCGGACGTTCCATATCGGCGGCACGGCATCGCGCGTCTCCGAGCAGAACACGCTCGATGCGCGCCACGCGGGGACGGTGCACTACGAGGGGCTGCAGGTCGTCGAGACGCACAAAGAGGGCGGCCAGCTGATCGTCATGAACCGCAACGGCTCGCTCGTCGTCAAGGACGAAAAGGGGCGCGATCGCGAACGCTACCCGATCGTGTACGGCGCGCGCCTGAAGGTGAAGGACGGCCAGAAGGTCGAGCAGGGTCAGACGCTCGTCGAGTGGGATCCCTACACGTTCTCGATCCTGACCGAGGAGCCGGGCACGATTCGCTTCAAGGACATCATCGAAGGGATGACGGTCCATGAAGAGGTCGACGAGGTCACCGGTATGTCGCGCTTCATCATCGTCGACTCACCTGACGAGAAGAAGCAGCCGACAATCGAGGTGAAGGACAAGTCCGGCAAGACCGCCCGCAAGTACCACATGCCGTCGCACGCGCACCTGATGGTGCAGGACGGCGAGACCGTGGAGGCGGGCGACGTGCTCGCCAAGATCCCGCGCGAGACGACGAAGACGAAGGACATCACGGGCGGTCTGCCGCGCGTGGTGGAACTCTTCGAGGCGCGCAAGCCGCGCGACCCGGCCGTCATCTCCGAGATCGACGGCATTGTCAAGGACGGCGGCGTGGCCAAGGGTCAGCGCAAGCTGATCATCGTCCCGGACGACAGCAGCGAGCCGCGTGAGTACGCGCTGCCGCGCGGCGTGCACGTCAACGTGCACGAAGGCGAGCGGGTGCGCGCGGGCGAGCAGCTGATGGACGGCCCGAGCAACCCGCACGACATCCTGCGCGTGCTGGGCGAGAAGGAGCTGCAGAAATACCTCGTGAATGAAATTCAGGAGGTCTACCGCCTGCAGGGCGTCAACATCAACGACAAGCACATCGAGGTCATCGCGCGGCAGATGATGCGGTGGGTGAAGATCGAGGATGTCGGCGACACCGAGTTCCTGATCGACGAACAGGTGGACAAGTTCCGCTTCCTCGAGGAGAACGAGCGGGTGATCGGCAACGGCGGCCGTCCGGCCACCGCCCAGCCGATGCTGCTCGGGATCACGAAGGCGTCGCTGTCCACCGACTCGTTCATCTCCGCGGCGTCGTTCCAGGAAACGACCCGCGTGCTGACCGAGGCGTCGATCAGCGGGAAGATCGATCACCTGCGCGGGTTGAAGGAGAACGTGACGATGGGACGTCTCATCCCGGCGGGCACGGGCTTCGAATGGTATAGGCACGTGAGGATTCCAGCCGACGAGCCGCCACCGCCGCCGGCGCCGCCGCAGCCGACCGAGGAGGAACTCGATCTCGATCGCGACATCGAATATGCGTTCGAGACCGAGGAGCCGATGTCAGCGCGGCCGCCCGCGGGGGATATCGAGTAAGGCGCAGGGGTCAAGACTCAGGGCTCGAGGAGGCACGGAGAACGCGCGTTCTCCGTGCCTTTTTGTTGTACGCTGTGCCGCCGTGATCGCGATCCGCATCGATACGGCAGTTCGATTCGCGACGCGCTGTGCGATGGTAGTCACGTGGAGAGCAGCGAACGCAAACTGTTGGCGTGCGGTTGCGAGGTGGAGACCAGCCGCGATTTTCTCGGACGCGTCGTCGGTGCGATCCTCACGCGCGGTGCTGACTGTTCGCGCGACGACCACGCGCCAGGTCGCGTCGTGATCATGCCGGGACGCGAGAATGCGCGCCCGCAGGACCGCTGAAGGCTCGGGGTAGAATCCCCGCGCCTTAGCGCCGCTCCCATTCCATTTTCCTCATTCCGTCGGTCCACCACGGCTGTTGCGCTGAAGGAGAAAAGACTATGAGCAAGGAACGTATCGACAAGACGCATTTCGCGTGGCTCGATGCGATGACCGCCAACGACGCGGCGGCGCTCGGCCGCGTCGTCACCGATGACACGGTTCTGATGCCGCCCAACGAGCAACCTGTTGCCGGGCGTGCCGCGATTGTCGATTGGTTCGCTGGCGTGGTGCGGCAGGCGCGGACGACCTCCGTCGACGTTCCACAGCGCGAAGTCATCGTGTCCGGCGACCACGGAATCGAGCGCGGTTCTTACGTCTGGACTGTCTCACCGGTCGCGGGCGGACCGCCGATAGTGCTTCGCGGAAATTTCCTCGCCGTTTACCAGCGGCAATCCGACGGTGAGTGGAGGGTTATTCGAAATATCTGGAATAGCACGCTGCCAGCACCAGTCGTGGCATAGCCGCGAGTCGTGGAGCGGAACAAACATGTCAATCGAAAACAAGACTCTGGTTCAGCGATGGTTCAGCGAGGTGTGGAACGAAGGCCGTGCCGACGCCATCGACGAGATGCTCGCAGATGACGCTGTGGTTCACGGGTTAGGCGCCGATCTGCACGGGTCCGCGGAGTTCAAACATTTCCATTCCGCATACCGCAACGCGTACCCGGACGTCACGATCCACATCGACGGCCTCGTCGCCGAAGGCGACCTGGTCGCGGTTCGGTGGAGTGCCAGCGGCACTCACCGCGGCGATGGGTTGGTTTTGCCCGCGACTGGCAGGCGCGCTCAGTTCACCGGAATGTCCCGATCGCGGATTTCGTCTGCTCGGTACGAGCAAGCCGGGCAGCTTATGGCCGAGGTCTTGGCCATCGGCGATGTTCGCGACGACCAGCAACACCAGGCACATCACGAATAGAAGAAAGGAATATTTGAGGCGCATTGAGAGGTTCTCGCGTCGCACGCCGCGTGCCACCCGAATAACCTCATAAAAAGAAGGCATGGAGAACGCGCGTTCGGTGATCTCGCCGACATGGGCTTCCGCCTACGCGCCCGCGCTAACGGCGGACCGGCATTCGGTCTCCGCTAAACAACTGAAGGCAAGCTGACGACCCCGAGCTGCTGAAGCATTCCGAGCTAGTCGAAGTTGTTCCCGCCCTCGACCAGCTTCCCTTCCTTGATGCGAACGAACACGCGATCAAATGTTGAAAGCAGGCCTGGCGGTTATTGGCTCCGCCAGGTTCGTCCGGATCGCGGCACCGATGTTCCGGTCCTGCTGCGGGGGTTGCGCGATCAAGTTTATGGACTTGGGCCCGAAGCAGCCGTAAACGTCAAACCAATCCGCGGTCGCGGCTCTACTTTTTTGGCGGCACGGTCCAGACAAACACCCACCGGCCGCCGACGTCCACTCGCTGGTCGCTCGTCCAGCCGAGCATGTCGTAGACGTGCGAGACGACGCGTGTGCCGGGCCTCAGCTCACGCAGCAGCCGGGGCTTGATGCGCTCGTTGAGCGACGGCCCGAGGTAGAGCGTGACGACGGTAGCGGCGCTGAAGTCCGCCATGAAGAGATCGCCCTGGATGAACTGGACGAGGTGGGACACTCCGGCGGCGCGCGCGCTGGCGTTCGATTCAGCGACGAGCTGTGGATTGATTTCGATCCCGACACCGCGAGCGCCGTACTTCTTCGCCGCGGCAATCACGATCCGTCCGTCTCCGGACCCGAGGTCGTAGATGATGTCGGCGCTCGTGAGCCTGGCCGCTGCGAGCATCGCGTCCACGACCTCCGGCGGGGTCGCGACGAACCGGACGTCCGGCGGATGAGTTTGCGCGTCCGCGATGGCGCCGGTCCCGATGGCGAGCAGCGCGAACGCCGCGACAATGAGCCTAATTGTGTCCACGGAGGCTGCCCACTATTTTCGCCCGTCTCGTTGCAGCGCCGAAACGATGTTGTGGCACCCTATCTCGCCGCCAATCACGAGTCTGGCGGCGATGAAAGGACAACTATGAGCAACGCGGTTGGCTGGTTCGAGATCTACGTCGAGAACATGAATCGCGCGCGCAAGTTCTATGAAGGCGTGTTCGGCGTCTCGCTCGAACGGCTCGACTCCCCTGAAATCGAAATGTGGTCGTTTCCAATGCACCGCGAACAGCACGGCGCCCCGGGTGCGCTGGTTCACATGCCGGGCTTTCCGTCCGGACGCAACAGCGTGCTCGTGTACTTCGCATGCGAGGACTGTGCGGTTCAGGAGGCGAAGGCGGCTTCGTCTGGCGGGAAGATCGAGAAGAAAAAATTCTCCATCGGCCAGTACGGTTACATCTCGCTCGTCTACGACACCGAAGGAAACATGATCGGGCTCCATTCGATGAAGTAAATGGCGCCGTTCGGTCGGACTAGTTGGTCGCGCGAACGACTAAGCCCTGCACAGGTGCGCCTGCTTCCGTGCGCAGATCGGCATCGACCACTTTTGGCTGCAATCCGACGGCGCAGAGCACCTGTTCAACATAGCTCCGAACATGACTGTAGCGGCCATGTGACTCCAGACGGTAACCAACATTGGTCTCGCCTTCGGCTGCGCGTTCAAGCGTGAACACCAGCTGGCCATTCATCCGCAGTGCGCCGGCGGCGACGGCGATCACCTCCCGCAGGTCGCCGAAATATACGAGCGTGTCCGCCGATACGATAAGGTCGAACGCGGCGCGGTTCTCGCGGAGGTACTTGGTCAGTTCCGCGTGCAGCAGTTCATCGTAGACGTTCTTTTCTTTCGCCCGAGCGAGCATCCCTTCTGACAGATCCACGCCCACCAGTTGACGAGCATAAGGCGTGATCAGCGGACCGCACAGTCCCGTTCCGCATCCCGCGTCGAGCACATCCAGGTGCTTCGAGCGTTCGAGGCCGGCATCCTGCAACATTGCCGCGACGAGTGCCGGCGCACGGTAGGACAGCCGTTGCAGCCTCGATTCAAAGCTGGAAGCAAAACTGTTGAAGGTGCGCTCGATAAATGCGTTCGACGCACGGAGAGGTACGTCCCGACCAGTGCACGCCGCCAGCATATGCAGCGCAATCGGGTCGTCCGGTTCTTCCTCGAGCCACTCTTCGTACAGCTTGATGGCCTCGCCGGTTTCACCGAGCGTGCAATGGGCAAGGGCCAGCAGCTTTCGCGCCTCGCGGTGCCTTGGCCCGAGCGTGATGACGGTCGAGAAGCATCTTGCCGCTTCTTCAGTCCGGTTCAAGGCATTGAGCAGGATCCCCAGGTTTGTGTACGCGTCAACATGGCGGGGATTCAGTCGGATGGCTTCGCGATATGCCGCTTCCGATTCCGACAATCGTCCCGTTGCTCTCAACACGACGCCGAGATTGCTGTAAGCATTCGCATGGCCCGGGTCGATGGCGATCGCACGCTGATAGGCGGCAACCGCCAACTCCAGCCTGCCAGCGGCTTGAAGAACGATGCCAAGGTTGCTGTAGCCATCCGCCTGCTCCGGCGCGAGAGCCAGGCTTTTTTCCAGAAGCGCTATCGCTTCGTCGGTCCGACCCTGCTGATGCGCGAGCACGCCGGCGTAATGGAGCGCGCGCGGGTGCTCGGGCGCCGCCTCGATCACGCGGCGATACACCTCCGCGGCCGCCGCGAGCTGCTCATGTTTCTGCAGGAGGATGGCCACATCGATCGCCTCATCGAGCGTCAACTCCCGCGCCGGCGCCCCTGCGTGCACGTCGCTAGCCTTCTTTGTTGGCCTTCAGGTCGTATTTGAAGAAGATGCCGGCATCGGACGCCCCGTCCATCTTCACCGCTTTGTACTGAAACTCGATTTTCGCGAACGCTAGACTGACGGTCTCCGATCCCACCTCACCCGTGGAAGCGCCGTCGGTGACACTGGTGATGATGATGTCGTTCATCTTGATCACCAGAAATTCCTGTTGACCCTTACCTGCCTTCCGTTGAGTGATCGTCGCCTCCTTGAGATGGGTTCCGGTGGCGCACGCCCTCATCAGCTGCGGTGACGCCTTATCGATCTTGTGAACGATGGAGAGATCCTGGAACGTGGCCTTGCCGGCGCCACCTCCGCCTCCAGAGGACATCGGCGCGTGATTCGTCACGCCCCAGGAAAACGAAAGCACCTCGATTTCGTCCTTGTGCTTGTCGTCGAGCGACTCACCCTTGATATCGCCAATCTTTGCAAAGATGTCCGAAGCCATCACCATCCTCCCGGCGCATCTGCGGCCGGCAAGAGCCGCCGCCGACGTACGCGTGAATGCGTTTCAGCGACTATTCGTGCTTCGATACGGAGCCAATCACGCCGGGTGGGGAGGTGCGTGATATCTGCTCGAACTGGAGCCGAGCGTCTGAAATCGACGCCATTGTAACGGCGCGCTTTCAAAATCAAACGCCCTAATATCAATTACGCGGCGAGATCCAGTCATCTCAACGTCACATCCTGAGCACAGCCTCAGTCGTTTGACCGCTGGCGCTGGTCGTGCATCGGTCAACATGAATGTTGACGAACCCATTACACCTGGTCGGCGTCGCGGTTCTCGCTTCCGCTGTTTCAGCACAGGCAGACTCGCCCGAAGCGGTGATCAGGTCCTTCGTCCATGCGATGTACTCGAACGATCTGGGAACCTACGAAGCGCTGACGTTGCCGATCCCTGGACGTGAGCGATTGGAAAAAGGCGGAGCCGTGAACGTCGAGGCGAAAGAGGAGCTCGAACACAATCCCCGAGGCGGTCCAGCTCCGAATGATGCGGCCGTACCAATTCCGCGGGCGCGAGCTCGACATCCTGTTCGCGGGCGCTCCGCGTGAACCCGAGCCTTCCGATATGCCATTCGTCGTCCAACGCATTGGGACACGCTGGAGGGTTCAGCCGGAGCCGTACTTCCTGCTAATCTCGCCGTAAGACAACGTCGATTGACACCGACGTCGCGATGGGAAGGTCGAAAAACCGCTCACAGCAAGTCGCCGTAATTCCTGTGCGTCGCATGGACGATGGGACGGTGCAGGTCTGTCTCATCCGCAAGAAGACTTCCGAAAAATGGAGCATCCCGAAGGGATTCATCGATCGCGGTTACAACCACACGCAGGCGGCGCTGGCCGAGGCGGACGAAGAAGCCGGGTTGGATGGTTGCCTCAGGGGCGAGATGATCGGCACCTACGGATACGAAAAGGGTCTGCTCTTCCTCACGGTGGCCGTCTATGTCATGGAAGTGATCGAAGAGCGAACGACCTGGCGTGAAATGCGGTGGCGGGAGCGTCGTTGGTTCTCAATCGAAGAAGCCGGTGTACGACTCAGAAGCCATCACGTATCGGACTTGTACGATCGCATACGACCAATCCTCGCCACGATGTCGCAGAACACGCCGCGTTCCTAATTTGCCCGCGTGAAGACCTGCACGTCCTGAAGTTCAGGATCGCTCGGCGCCCAACTGACAGAGGTGAAAACCTTGCCGTCGGCCGACACCGTATAGATCACCCATTCGGATGTCTTGCCGTCGGTTTTCTGCTGCCGCACGATCAAATCCGGCGCGAGGTGCCAGTGGGCCAGCGTTTGATCCTTCCCTGGAGTGCGTGGATCGGGGTGATCCTTCCCGTCGAACCTCGCGGAATACGAGTACTCCGGCGCTGACGTGGGAGTATTCGCGAGCGTGTTTCGAACGCCGTCGCCGTCTGGCGCCAGGATGCGGACGTGCTGAGTGGGGAACGTTGCGTGATCTCCGCGACGATTGTTCACGGACTTGGTCTGGTCCATCATCCATCTTCCGAAAATGGGATCGGCAGGCCTCGCCGCTTGCCCGAACGCTCGCGAATGCGCGAACACCAGCGTCATCGCCAACACGAGTACCCCGAGCCCGGCGCCGAACAATTTGCCCATATCTCGCTCCTGCTCTCGCTGTTTGGAAAAGCCATTCTACGGCGTCACAGCCTCATCGGATTCCACAACGACGATGTCGCTCAATGACGCCGAGCGTCCAATTAGCTGCCATGGTTCAGCGTTTCGACGTGCTACTATCCGCGCCCGAAGCCCATTTCTCCTTTCGTCAGACTGAAGGAGCTTCCGATGTCGTCGTCTTTGACTAGCGCGGTCAGTGATTTCGCCACACGGTTTTCCGGACAACTGCTCCAGCCGACCGATGCGGCCTATGAGGATGCCAGGAAAGTCCACAACGGCCTGGTAGACAAGCGGCCGGCGCTGATTCTGCGCTGCCGCGGCGTGGCGGATGTCGTCGAGGCGGTGAACCTCGCCCGATCGCTGAACCTCGAGGTCGCGGTGCGGGGCGGTGGGCACAACGTGGCGGGGCGCGCGACGGTCGACGCGGGCGTGATGATCGACCTGTCACTGATGAAGGGCGTTTACGTCGATCCGAAAGCCCGAACAGCGCGTGCGATGGGCGGCGCCACGTGGGGCGAATACAACCGCGAGACGCAGCTGCACGGGCTGGCAACGACCGGTGGTGTCATCTCGACGACAGGTGTCGCCGGACTCACGCTTGGCGGCGGATGGGGCTACCTGCACGGTCAGTACGGCCTTGCCATCGATAACCTGCGATCGGTCCAGCTCGTTCTCGCCGATGGCCATGTCGTGACCGCGAGTGAGAACGACAACGCCGATTTGTTCTGGGCTGTTCGCGGCGGCGGCGGAAACTTCGGCATCGCAACGTCGCTCGAGTACAACGTCCATCCTGTCGGCTCTGTTATCGCCGGTATGGTGGCGTTTCCCTTCGCGCAGGCGCGCGACACGCTCCGTTTTTATCGCGACATGACCGCGGAAGCGCCAGACGAGTTGAGTTCCTGGGCCGCAGTCGTTCACGGGCCGGACGGATCGAAGCTCGTGGTCATCGTCGTGTGCTACTGCGGCCCGCTGACTTCAGGCGAGGCAGCGGTCAAACAGATCAAGAGCTTCGGACCTCCGCTGCTCGATACCATCGGGCCGATGCCGTACCCCTCGATCAACCAACTCTTCGACGCCGGATTTCCGAAGGGCGCGCTCAACTACTGGAAGTCCAGCTTTCTCTCTTCGTTGACCGATGACGTCATCGACGCCGCCATCGACTGGTACGGCGGGGTGCCGTCGCCGATGAGCGGCATCGTGTTCGAGCACTGGCATGGTGCGGCAACCCGCGTTCCGATCGGCGAGACCGCGTTTCCGCATCGCGGCATCGGTTACAACCTGTTGCTCGCTTCGGAGTGGACCAATGCGGCCGACACGCCGCGGAACATCGCGTGGGCACGTGAAGGCTTCTCGGCGATGCAGCGCTTTGTTGCCTCGCGCCGCTACGTCAACTATCTCGACGACGATGAAGCCGGCGATCCGGCGGCCGAAGCGTATGGTCCGAACTACCCACGATTGCGGCAACTCAAAGGCAAATTCGATCCGACGAATTTTTTCCACATCAACCAGAACATCCGGCCGTAATCCGCCTATCCATTCACCGTCATTCGGCCGACACGATATCTGAGATCGAGCCGATGCAGAGACTTGTCGGTGGCTTTGTCGCATCGCTGAGCGCCGTTGCAGCCCTGTACTTCGTGTACTGGACTGTCGGCGCAGCGCTGGCCTCTGCTGGCGCGCCGCACTTCATGTCAGTCGTCATGTCGTTTGTCGCCGCCATCGCCGTGGCGCGGTACGTGTGGCTCCACAGCACGGCGGCTGGTGCGGGGTTCGTGAGGTCGACGATGATGGGTGCGCTCGTCACGGGCGCTGTCGGTTTCTCGGCGGGCTTTTTCGGACCGATGATTTTCAGTCCCAGCGCAAACCAGGGACCGCTGCTTGGCATTTTCATCACCGGCCCGCTGGGTCTCATGTTTGGCGGCGCGGGCGGCGCGATCCACTGGTTCGCGCGCGGGCGTCACGCTGCCGCCGCGCATGACCGCCTTCCTCCGTCCCCTTAAGCGAAACGGCCGCGTCGAGCGTATATCCGTCTGAAAGCATGGCGGAGGACTTATACATATGGCTCAACGTGTCAGTATTTTTTTCATCGCAACGATGCTGGCGATGCCTCTCATCGCCCGGGCCCAGACGGCCAGTCATCCGGATTTCACGGGCGCCTGGAAAGTCACCAACATCGACATGCCTGACAACGCCGGCGGCTTCACCGGCGGCGGCCGTCGCGGGTTCGGGGGACGCGGAGGTTTTGGCGGTCGAGGTGGCCGGGGGTTTGGAGGCGCCAGGCGAGGACAGGGCAATGACGATCCGACCAACGCGAATGGTGAGCGCCCCGAGCGTCCACAACGGCTCGAAGTCGGTCAAATCGTCCGTCTACGACAGACCGGTGACCGCCTCATCGTGACGCAGGATGAGGGGCAGGGTGTGGCGACGATGAGTAACTACACGCTTGACGGCAAGGAGTCCACCAATCGTACAGGCCAGATGACGACGAAGAGTAAGACCAAGTGGGAAGGCGTTGCGCTGGTGACCGATATGACCCGTTCGGTGGAGACCGGCCGCAACAACTTCGAGATGAAGAGCCACGAAGTGCGCAGCCTGAGCGACGACGGCAGGACGATGACCGTCCGGGCGACTGCGGATACGCCACGCGGCAAGCAGACGATGACGGTGACGTACGCGAAACTCGATGAGTAGGCGTAGAGGACCGTCGCGGAGCGACTGAGGGAGAAGATAACCGTGCGAGTGTTCCCGGTCAGCGTAACGACACTGCTACTTCTCGTGTCTCATATCGCGGCGGCTCAGACGCCCATTTCTCGAGCACCACGAGTCGAGGCATACGAGTCTGCCGCGATCGACGCGAACGGCAATCTCGCAATCATGACGACGGGAGGCCAGACCGTTACGGTGCGGAAGGAAGGCGAGCAGACTTCGTTTTCGGCGCCCATCATGTCTCTCTCGAAAGCGGCGGTTGGCGCTCAGGCGATGTTTCCGAACTGTTGTACTTCGTACGATATCCCCCTGCAGCTCGTCGTCTATGCGGCGGGCAAGGTGCACAGGTTCACGGGACGCAACCTCCCGATTTTCGAGTGGGCCTTCGTCGGCGGTGGAACGCGCATCGCGTACGGGCAGGAGCCGGTTCACTTCGGCTGCGAGACGCACTACGAGTTGAGGGACATCGAATCAGAGCGTCTCATCGAGACCGTGGACATTCCGCAGCCCTGCGGATTGGTTCCTGACCCGAAACCGGTAAGCATTCCACCATGGGTTGCGGAGGTCACGTCGAACAAGACGGCACCCTGACTCATCACCGTGCTACGATTCGCGCCTTACCCGGTGAACTGCCACAAGAAGTTCTGCATCACCCGCTGTACGTGCGCGATCGTTCTCGTCACGTGTCTCGGTGCCTCACCGACATCCGCACAGACCGCTCCTGGCACCGTCGTCCTTGATCCCGCGCCCGATATCGCGGGTGTCATCAAGGGAGGCACGCGTCCCGAGGTTGTCGTGCGCGGCCTGCGCAGCGCTGACGATCCGCTTTGGCTGCCAGGCATCGGCCTCGTGTTCACCGAGTCCGCGAACAACCGAATCGTACGGCTCGGCGACGATGGCCAGGTGACGACGTTCATAGGCGATCTCCATGGGCCACTCGGGCAGACGGTTGATCGACAAGGACGTTTGATCTCGTTGCAAACACAGGAGGGCTTCAGGGGGCCGCGCATCGTCTGGCCAGCGGGCAAGGAAATGGTGATTGCCGACAGCTTCGAGGGGAAGTCCTTCGGCAGACCGAACGACATCGTGTCCGATCGAAGGGGCGGCGTCTACTTCTCCGACCTTCCGCCCAACCCGACTCCACCGGGGATGATGGCGCCCGCGGTCTATTACGTGCCGCCAGGTGGTGCGCCGATTCGCGTCGTCAACGACATTCGTCGTCCCAACGGCGTGCAGTTGAGCCGCGATGAGAAGACGCTGTATGTCAACGACACTGGCGGGACTCACGCCTACGCCTTCGACGTGCTGTCGGATGGCCGGCTCGCGAATCGCCGCGAATTCGTCACCTATGTGGGTCGCGACAAAACGACCCCCGCGAGTGAACCGGCGATGTCAAACGCGGACGGTCTCGTGCTCGACGATCAGGGGCGCCTGTATGCGCTCACGGAGGCCGGTGTTGAAGTAGTGAGCCCCGCCGGAGTGCACCTTGGCGTCATCCCGGCGTGGTGCATTACGCGGCGCTGCCAAAATCTGACGTTTGGCGGTCCAGACAAGCGGACTCTGTACATCGCAGGAGGCGGCACGCTCCTGCGAATTCAGATGTTGGCACGCGGGATTCGCGAACGCGTCAAATAACAGTCGCCTTCTTACCCGAGCGAAGCATGTACGATTCAAAGCATGCGTTCGCTGCCGGATGATCTCCGTCGCCGCATCGCCGAACCGCTTCCTGGCCTGGCCGCGCAGTTGCGCATGGCGCCCGATCCGCGCACGTGGCCGGACGAGGGCGCACCGCTCAGACCCGCGGCCGCATTGCTGCTGATTTACCCACATGCCGGCGAATGGCACGTGCCGCTCACTGTTCGAGGATCCGCCTTACGTCATCACACCGGTCAGGTGTCCTTGCCGGGTGGGCGCCTCGATCGTCCGGATGAATCCGTTGAACAAGCTGCCTTGCGCGAAGCCCAGGAGGAGATCGGCGTCACGCCGACGACGGTGGAGATCATCGGCAGGCTCACCCCGGTCCCGATTGCGGTGAGCGGCCATCTGCTCTACCCCATCGTTGGAATCGCACAGCAACGGCCGGCGTTCAGCATCGCCGCTTCCGAAGTGGAGCGGCTCATCGAGCTTCCTGTCGCGCGGCTCATGGCGGGCGACGCTGTCGCATCGGAGCGGCGCGTGCGGCCGCTAGCGCCGCACGTCGTTCAGGTCATCCCCTATTTTGATGTCGCCGGCGCGCGCATCTGGGGTGCGACGGCCATGGTGCTCGCCGAGTTCGTCGCGCTTCTGGACGGCATCGAACCGTGAAGAACGAGGTCAGTGCTAGCATTTCGCCGATTGACGACGATCGCTGTCGGCGACATCCACGGCAATCTTCTGGCCCTCAGCGACGTTCTCGAGCAGCTCCGCGGTGAAGCGAAGTCCGGTGACACCGTCGTGTTCCTGGGCGATTACATCGATCGAGGTCCTGATTCGAGAGGTTGTGTCGACGCGATCCTGAGTTTCCGCCACGAAACCAACGCAGAGGTCGTTTGCCTGCTCGGGAATCATGAAGACTGGTTCCTTCGAACACTGCGGGACCACGGTCGTCACTCGTGGCTGCTGGGTATGGAGGCGTTCGAGACCATTCGGAGTTATTCAGCGGAAGCGGAAAAGGTCCTTCGCGACGCGATGAGCCAGGCCGGCATGGGGCTGTATGCCGGATGGCGTAAGTTGCCTTACGAAGCGTTCTTCGATTGCGTGCCAGCCGAGCACATCCAGTTTTTCGATGGGCTCCAGCTCTATCACCAAACCGCCGACTGCATCTGCACGCACGGTGGCGTGGATCCCCGGCTTGGCGGCATTGAACAGCAGACGCGCACCGCCATGGTTTGGGGAGCCAGCACGTTCCCGAATGCCTACGACGGTGCGGATCTCATCGTCTATGGCCACCGAGATACCGTCATGTTTGACGGCAAGGGCTGGCCCGCACCGAGAATCGTCGGACGAACCATCGGCATCGACACGATCTCGCAGGGCGTGTTGACGGCGATACGCATACCAGATCGCCGCCTGTTTCAGAGCGTGCGCTACATGCGCAACCTTTGACACACGAACGGCAATGCGACCTAAGGCGTATCGCGGAGAGAGCTGGCTTCGTGGTACGGTCCACCCTTCCTTGTTCAATTTGCTCTAATCCGACGTTTATCTGGGTTAGCGATCCGCGTGAGGAGTCGACGAGAGGAGGGCTTGTGCGGAGCCATGCCGTTCTGAACCCAGTGCCCGTTGTGTTTCTGCTTGTCGCTACAGCCGTTGTCGGGGCGCAAAACCTCGCCTCGATCCTGGCCGACGACCGCGGTTCGGATTTTCCAGTACCCCTGGCGGCGACCGTAGTGGCAACGGGAATTCCCGGTGCCGGCGCGATCGCGCAAGCTGGTACGTTTCACAAGGGAGGGCCGTTCGCGCCGGGCGGGGCTTTGGCGGCAGCCAGTCATCCGGTTCTGGACCGGACTCGGCTGCTCGTTGCAAGCACGTCGAATTTCGGCGCTCCGCTGGCGAGGCCACTAGAAGCCCCGGGTTCGATTCTTTCGATCGATCTATCCGGCGGTTCCCTGAACGTGCCGAGCGATTTCGCGCGGCCCGACCTGTCGCCACCGACGATAGCCACCGGTCAGCCGTACGCGCAGGGCGGCGCGGTCATTCTTTATACGGCCCAGAGCCGCGCGTTTCTGAATGGGAACAACAATGCCGGCGCGGTGACTGCTGATCGTCCCTCGGTAAGCCTTCCACTCGGCATTTCGCTCAACAACGGGTTTGGTCGTCCCTGGTTCGCCAATGCGCCCAACGGCGCCAACGGTGAGGGCACGCTCAGCGTCACCGATCCAAGTGGGATTCCACTTGCCGGCGCTCCAGACCCTATCGCTGGTGGAGTGTTCGCGGGTTACATCACCAACCGGCAGCTCAACCCGCCGGATCCAACAGCGGGGTTGACGACCGCTGTCATCGCGACCGCGCTGGCGACCAAGTCGCCCGACCTGGCCATTCCGCAGAGAGCCGTCTTCTTCGCTGCGCTCGCCGACGGTAGCATCGCGCAGGTCCATGTGCAAAAGGGGGTCGACTCGCTTGTACCCGCGGGCTCTTTCACGCCGATTCCTGTCATCACCACATGGGCTGCGGAATCGACCAGTCCGAACACGGTGACGCGCGTCGGCATGCTCTTCAACTGGGCACCGACGCGCATCCTTTACGTCAGCGATCCGTTAGCAAACCGGATCCTGGTGTTCGACATCAGCGACGAAGGCACTTCTCCGCAGACGCTCTTCGCCGCTACGAACCCCCGTGAGATTCGATCGCCGCGGTTCGACGTTCCGATCGACATCGCCCCGGCCGTGCCGGAAGTTGCCGCACGGAATTTTGCGAGCAATACGACGCTTGGCGCCGGCTCGGACCTCTACGTCCTCAACCGCGGCAACAACTCCATCGTTCGAATCACGCAGGCTGGCAAGGTCATCGCCGTGCGAGAGATCGACGCGCCTGCGATGCCAGGGTTCCGTGTCAACGGCCTAGCGGTCTCGGAAGACGCGCGAATCATCTGGGTGACTGCGACGACGCCCGGACATAAGGGTGTCGTGCTCCAGATGTCGACCTTCGGGGCTGGTCCTGTCACGACGAGCATGATTGCGCACGCAAAGGGATTGGGGTTGGCCGGCGCCGTCGCGCAGGGACACGACATGTTCGGTCAGGAGCTCGCGCCCGAGCAGGGACTCGGCCCGTTGTTCAATGGCCGGAGCTGCGATTCATGCCACAACTCGTCGGGGGGCGTCGAGTTCGACGGTGGAATGGGTATCACCGGCGACACCTTCGTGACACGAGTAGGCCGCATCACGCACGGCGTCTTTGATCCGCTGTCGAGTCACGGCGGTCCAATCGCACGGCAGCATTCGATTGGTGAGCTTGGTTTCCCCTGTGGGTTGCCGACCGGCGATCCGCCGCAGGCGAACGCCTCCTCGAATCGTAGTGCCATGACCTTGCGAGGTACCTCGCTCATCGACAACATTCGGATCGCCGACATCGAAAAGTTTCGTGAGGCGCAACCGGCGGAGACGCGGGGACGCTTCAACATCCTGTCGGACGGCCGCATCGGCAGGTTTGGCTGGAAAGCGCAGACGGCGACGCTCGTGGAATTCATGGGCGAAGCATTTCGTGACGAAATTGGGATCACCAATCCGCTGGCACCGCTCGATTTCGTAAAAGGCTGCACGGCTTCGATTCTCCGGCCCGACGCCGATGCCGCCCCGCTGACGTCGCTCGTGGCATTCCTCAACACGATTGATCCGCCGACGCCGACGGTCGCCTGCAGGAATTCACCCGGCGCGGTCGTTTTTGCCGCGACCGGCTGCGCGACGTGCCACAAGCCTTCCCTTCCAGGGCCGGGGAACGCGTCTGACGTGTTCCTGTATTCGGACCTTTTACTTCACGACATGGGTGCCGGCCTGGCTGACGGATTCGTGCAGGGATCAGCGACGGGCAGCGAGTTCCGAACGGCGCCGCTCTGGCGAGTCGCGGATCGCGCGCACCTTCTGCATGACGGCCGCGCGCAGAACATCTCCGAGGCGATTGGATTACACGGAGGTCAGGCGGCCGGCGCCGCTGCGGGTTTCAGGTCGCTCGGTTCATCAGACCTGCAGGACCTGTTGGATTTTTTGAGCTGCATTTAACGAAAGCGACCACAAAGAAACGGAGGATCGTTGTGACGAATCAATGTGGACTTGAGAGATCACGACTGACACGTTGCATCGTGATCGCCATGGCTTTGGTGTGGCTTGGCGCCGGCACGGCGGCAGCCGACGCGGTGACGGACTGGAACAACGTCGTCGTGTCGGCGACCATCAACGGTATAACCCCATCGCGCCCGAATCCGGAGACCGGCATCGCTGCCGCCTACATGCACATCGCGATCTACGATGCGATCGCCTCGATCGACGGGCGATATACTCCGTTTGCAACGCTCGTCGAGAACGCTCCGGCCGGCGCCTCGAAAGACGCGGCTGCCGCTCAGGCTGCATGCGAAATTCTCTCGTTTCTGTATCCCGTCGCGACCTTCCCGACAATCGCCTCCGTCGTCAGCGCGGCATGCAACACCGCTTTGAATGCCATTCGAAATGGTCAGGCCAAAGCGGATGGGATCAGTGTCGGGCATGCGTCTGCGCAGGGCCTCCTTGCGAAACGCCAGAACGACGGCTTCCGCGCAAACGTCCCGTATGACTTCAAGCCGCTCGGTCCCGGTGTGTATCAACGGACACCGGGACCGCCCGCCTCTACCGGCACAATCGCGACGTATGCGGGGCCGGTCACACCATGGGTCGCGACATTCAAGCCGTTGACGCTGTTGTCGCCCGATCAATTCCGCGTTGATGGGCCGCCGCCGCTCGGAAGTCCGCAATGGGCGGAAGATTTCAACGAAGTCAAGAATTTCGGCGCATTGTCGACTCTGCCGAACTCACGGAGTGCCGACCAGGAAGAAATCGGGCTCTTTTACGGCAATATCAACGCGCAGCTGCAGATCGGACAAAATCTGCGACAACTGGCGCTGGATCAACAGCTGACCCTCGATATCGCCGAATCCTCGCGCTTCTTCGCGCAGATCTATGTCGGGCAAGCGGATGCGTTCGTCGCGTGCTGGGACTCGAAGTACTTTTACAACTTCTGGCGTCCGATCACCGCGATCCAGAATGCCAACATCGACGGAAACGATGCAACACAACAGGACGGGGGCTGGCGTCCGCAGATCGTGACGCCGGGACATCCCGAGTGGCCCTCGGCGCACGGGTGCGGCACGAGTGCCTACGCGCATGGGATCGCGGAGTTCTTCGGCACCAAACGTTTGCCGGGTGGCATCGACCTCACGGGCGGAACACCGAACACACATCACTTCGACAGTACGGACGAGATCATCAAGGAAATCATCGACGCGCGCGTCTACAACGGTGTTCATTACCGCACCTCCGTCATCCAGGGATCCATCCTCGGGCACAAGGTCGCTCAATGGGTCGCGAGGTACTACTTCAAGCCGGTCGGCGCCCACGTACCGCAGGGACCAAAGCGGCGGTGACATCGACGGCATCGATGTTGTTCGAGGCACGAAGAGACTCGTGTTCTTCGTGCCTTTGTTCATCGACCGCTCTGTGCTGGGCGACGGCCGGGGTGCGGTGAGACGCAGATTCGCGCTCATCATGTTCGCGATGTTCTGCGCGCCGGCGTGCGATTCCAATGTGGGACCATCGCTGCCGCCGCCGACCCGTGAGTCGTTTGCCACGGCGCTCGCGGGCACGTATGCGCTGACGATTCGCCTCGACGATCGCTGCTCGTCGCTCGCGAAAGCCGTTTGGGACTACCGGGCGGTGCTCTCGAATTCGGGGCCGTATCTGTCGGTACAGGTCGTGGGAAACGGCTACAGCGAACCGACTTTCGTCGCCCAGATCTATCCGTTCGCCGATTCGACGGCGCGCTTCATCTGGAATTTCACGTATCCCGAAACGCCGGCTTCCGCGACACAGCTGCTCCTCTACGGCTCGAGCGACATCCCTGTCAGGAACGGCGCGCTCGCCGGAGCGATTGCGGGCGACGCTTCCACCACGCGGGACGGCAACAGCCGTTGTCCCGGACCACACGCATTCACGTTTGTTCCATTGACTCGCGAAAGCCTGGACATCGGGACTCCCGAATTCCGCTAGAATCCGCGCACTCGAAGTGAGGGAAGGGCGATGAAACATTCGATACGCGTCACCGCGCTCATGGTCGCCTGTGCGTTGGTCGTTGTTTGGACCACGAGGCTCGGCACACCCGCGTTCGGTCAGACCACGTCGGAGCCGCTGAGCAAAACGTATCGAGTCACCCGCGCCGACGATGTGGAGTTTCAGAAGATCGAACCCTTCAAGGTGTTCGACAACCTGTACTACGTCGGGCCCGGGTACGTCTCAGTCTGGCTGCTGACGACGCCTGACGGGAGCATCCTGTTCGACACGGCCCAGGAGCCGTACGTCGATTACGTCATCGGCAATGTCTGGACGGTCGGCGTCGATCCGAAAAGCATCGCTACATCATCCTGAGCCACGGGCATCTCGACCATTTCGGCGGCGCGGCGAAGATCCAGGAAGCATCAGGCGCGCGGGTCATGGCTGCCGAAGAAGACTGGAAGATGATCGAGCAGGTCGGAAGCCGGCCGGGCCGCGGTGGTGCCCTTGCGCCGCTCGTGCCGAAGAAGCACGTGGTGGTGAAGGAGGGTGACACCCTCGCGCTGGGAGGGCAGAAGCTGACATTCCACCTGACTCCTGGCCACACGCCAGGCGTCGTGACGACCGAGGGCATCACGGTCTACGACGCCGGCCGACCGTATCGAGCGATCGTCTGGGGAGGTGCCGGGTACCGCGGCGGGCTTGCCGATGCCGAGGAATCGGTGACGAGCGCGGAGAAGGTCGCGAAGATTGCTGGCGTGCAGGTCAACCTCCAGATCCACAGCTGGGCGGAGCCGACTGGATATCCCGGCGGTGGCGTGCTCGAACGCGGACTGCGGTTGAAGGGCCGCAAGGCGGGCGACGCGCATCCGTTCGTCGATCCCACGACGTTCACGAAATGGGTGAAACGCGCGCAGGAGAACGCCGCGAAGGCAGTGGTGGAGGAAAAGCAGAAGGCGAAGAAGTGAGGATCTCGACGGTCGGGGTCGTCATCGCGTGCATCCTCGCGACGGCAACAGCCGTGTGGTTCGTCGAGCCAGCGGTTGTCCGATCTGCCGGCCAGACGGTTCGGACCTTCGATCTCCACGAGACGACCGTCCGTACGCTCCTGCAGGATCAACAATCAGGACGCCGGACGGCCAGGCAGATTGCCGAGCAATACCTCTCGCGCATCGAGGCGCTGGATCGGCGCGGCCCCTCGCTCGCCGCGATGATCGAGCTCAACCCCGACGCGCTCGCCATCGCCGACGCACGTGACGCCGAGCGGCGGGTCTCTGGCATGCGCGGCCCGCTGCACGGCATTCCGATTGTCATCAAGGACAACATCGACACGGCCGACCACATGTCCACGACGGCCGGGTCGCTCGCGCTCGAAGGTTCGATCGCCGTTCGCGATGCATTCATCGTCGACCGCTTACGGGCGGCTGGAGCCGTCATTCTCGGCAAGTCCAACATGAGCGAGTGGGCGAATTTTCGATCGCCCCATTCGACCAGCGGCTGGAGTGGACGGGGAGGCCTGGTGCGCAATCCGTATGCGCTCGATCGGAGCGCGTGCGGCTCGAGTTCCGGCACCGCCGCCGCGATTGCGGCGAGCCTCGCGACGATCGGCGTTGGCACCGAAACCGACGGATCGATCATCTGCCCATCTGCCGCCACCGCGCTTGTGGGGATCAAGCCGACCGTCGGCTTGGTGAGCCGTTCGGGGATCGTGCCGATTGCCCATTCGCAGGACACGGCAGGTCCGATGGCACGCTCAGTTGAAGACGCGGCCATCCTGTTGGAGGTGCTCGCCGCCATCGATGAGCACGACCGCGCGACCTTGGACCCCTCGCGGCCCAACGCCGTCGCGTATCGTGCTGCGCTCGACGCGAATGGCTTGCGTGGAGCGCGCATCGGGGTCGCGCGGGCGAAGTTCTTCGGCTACAGCGACGCGACTGATCAGATCGCCAATGCGGCGATCACGCGAATGAGCGAGCTCGGCGCGATCATCGTCGATCCAGCGGATATTCCGAACGCGGGAACGTACGACCAGAGCGAGATGGACGTGCTGCTCTACGAGTTCAAGGCGGATCTCGATGCATACCTCGGCGCGCTCGGGCCTGCCGCGAAGGCGCACTCGTTGGCGGACGTCATTTTGTTCAATGAATCCAACAGGATGCTCGAAATGCCGTTCTTCGGTCAGGAACTGATGCTGGAGGCGCAGAAGAAGGGCCCGCTCACAGACGCGGCGTATCGGGCCGCGGTCGTTCGAAACGTCACGCTGTCGCGCAAGGAGGGCATTGACGCTGTGATGGACCGTCTGCACCTCGATGCACTGGTGGCGCCGAGCGGCAGTCCGGCGTGGACGATCGATCTCGTCAACGGCGATCACTTCGTTGGCTCGAGCACAACTCCAGCGGCCGTGGCGGGCTACCCCAGCATCACCGTGCCGGCGGGCTACGCGGCCGGCCTGCCTGTCGGGATCTCTTTCATCGGTCGCCGATGGAGCGAGGCACAACTGATTAAGTACGCGTACGCCTTTGAACAGGCGACAAAGCATCGTCGCGCGCCCACCTTCGCGCAGGCCGCAAACGTCGGCGGTTCCTGAACAGCTTCAATCCTCCCGTGTCTTTTTCTTCGGTGTGTTGTCATGTACAAGACGAAGCCCCGCTTTCGCTGCACGATGCCGTCCGATGCGCCGCTGAACGTGCTAGCGCTCAACGCGTCTCTGAAACACGAGCCCACGCTGTCCAACACGGGCGAGCTGGCCGCGCTTGTTCTTGATGAGATACGCGCGCTCGCTCCAATCACCGCCCACACGGTTCGCCTCTCTGATGCCGCCTTGCCTGTCGGACTTGGATTTCGGGAAGCTCCTGATGATGACTGGCCGGACCTTGTGACGAAAATCAAAGCCGCAGATATCGTCCTGTTTTGTACGCCGATCTGGTGGGGCGGCCGATCGAGTCTGATGCAGCGCCTGATTGAGCGACTCGATGCCCTCGACGAGGAATATAGCGCCACCGGCCGCAGCGCCATCAAAGGGAAGGTGGCCGGCATTGTCATCATCGGCAGCGAAGACGGCGCGCTCAGTGTAATGGGCAGCATCATGATGGTCCTGAGCTTCATGGGGTTTACGCTGCCACCCGAGTGCACGGCCTACTGGGTGGGTGAAGTCGGCCAGCCAACCTCGCAGGATCGCGACAAGCGACTTCGGAACATGGCGACGATGCACATGGCGAAAGGGCTCGCGCAAGGTCTCGTGTATCACGCGCGGCTGCTGAAAGCGCATCCACAGACGTTCCCTGGTGGCAAGGCGACGTGCTGCGAGATGCACGCCGGTCTGGAGGCGCCGGTCTGAGGTAGGGCGAGGCGTGGTAGCATGCCCGCCCGATAGAGGTACTTATGGCCGACGTGAGTACGGTCATCGCTGCGAACAGGAAGGCGGTCGCGCGCGGCGTGGTCCAGACTGCGTCGCACCGGTTCATCGAAATCCACACGCGGCATCACCGCAAGCAGATGCCCGTCTGAGACTCGCCCGGGACCGCAGATCTATGCGGGCGTGGTCAGCGTTGATCCCTTCTTCGCGAAGATCATCGCCAGCAGCCGCGCGGGTTGCGTCTGGCTCGCGTTTTTCGAAACTTCATGCGTCGCGCCAGGCTGTTCGTAAAACATCTGCCCGCTGCTGTACGTCTTCTCTTCCCCCTGTCCCGAGATCTTGGCGATGACGGAGCCCTCCAGGACGTATGCCAGCACGAAGCCGGGGTGGCGATGCGCTGCTCCAACACGCCCGGGCGCGTAGTCGACGTAGCTGACCGTCACTTCCCAATCATCCATCGTCAGATTCGGAAGGTCGTGCTTGAACACGGGTGGGACAGGAGGTCCCGCCTGTGTAGCCGGCGCGGCCTGCGACTGCGCGTCGGCGTGCCGACCGGTCGCGAGCAGTTCGGCGAACAGTGTGAGCGAGGCCATGGCGTCTCGACGAGTCATCGTCATGGCGAGGGATTATAGTGCTCGCGTGGTTTGTCCGGAGAGATAGTGACTGAGAGCTCTTCAGCGGCGGATCGCATCAGGCGTCAACGAAGAAGCACGTGAAGACCCAGTACTACACTGCGGCGACTCTCGACGGATTCATTGCCACACTGGATGATTCGCTCGAATGGCTCTTTCCGCTCGGTGACGTCGAGACGACAAGCTACCCGGCTTTCATCAAGAACGTCGGCGCGCTCGCGATGGGTTCGTCAACCTACGAGTGGATGCTGAAGCACGCCGTCGGTCCGGACGCAAAGCAACCGCAGCCGTGGCCGTATACGCAGCCGACCTGGGTGTTCAGCTCGCGTCCGCGATCACCGATTCCGGGCGTGGACATTCGCTTCGTTCGTGGAGACGTCCGTCCAGTTCACGAGGAAATGGTGGCGGCGGCCGATGGAAAGAACATTTGGATTGTCGGTGGCGGCGAGCTCGCAGGCCAGTTCTACGACCGCGGCCTGCTTGACGAAATCTTCGTGCAGGTGGGTTCCGTCACTCTTGGTTCCGGGAAACCGCTGCTGCCTCGTACGATCGTCAGCCCGCCGTTGCGTTTGATATCCGTGAACGCGGTGGGGACGGGGTTCGCGGAGCTCCATTACGAAGTTCCTCGGCCGCGTGCCCCAGAATGATCGTCGCGCTTCTTATTCCACTGTTCATCGTCGCGGGGCTCAGCCTGTATCGGTATCTCGCGACGAAACAATCCGCGCATACGTTGTGGAGGTCGAGTCTCGCGATAGGAACGATTGTGGGCACGAGTCGCGCCGCGCTGGTCTGTGTGGGATGGCTCTGCGTGGAGCACACGAGCGGCGCGTTACAGATTCCCGGATTCGCGCTCGCGATGTTGGCTTTTCCAGAAGCTCTTGCCCTCAACACACGACGACCCGGGCCTGCTCCATTGAGCCTCTATCTGACGTTGGCCGGTGTGCTCATCGTGTCGACGGTTCTTCTGGTGCATGCAGTCGCACTCGCTGTCCAGATGGCACATTCCGATGACGCCTGATGCAGCAGCAGATCGCATCAACCGTGAGCGAGCAGGGCCCTCACCTCGCCAAACGGAGGTTCTTCAAAACCTCCTTCGCCACACGTGCACCGCTGCCGCCATTCAGGCCGGCGTGGGTGCCGGCTCCGCATAGATACAGGTTGCGAATCGGAGTGGCGTAGCGCGTCCATCCGAGGACTGGGCGCCCCAAGAGCTGGTCGAGCGCGAGCTCGCCATGAAAGATATGGCCACCGGTGAATCCGTACGTGCGTTCGAGATCTAACGGCGTGATCACCTGGCGCGCGACAATCATCGACTCGAACCCTGGGGCGTAGCGGCCAATAGTGCGCGTCGCCACCTCCCCAAGCCGTTCCCGCTCATCGTCCCACGTGGTTCCGCGGAGGGCATACGGGGCGTACTGCACGTACGCTGACACCACGTGGGCTCCATTCGGTGCGAGCGACGGGCTGGTAATAGATGGAATCGTGAGCTCGATCCATGGTTCAGGTGAGAAATCACCGTATTTAGCAACATCGAATGCGCGCTCGATCGCGTCTACGTTGTGCGCCAGCCGGATGCGTCCCGAAAGCGCGTCGGGCGACTGGTTCGCAACGTTCGGCAGCGCAGAGACCGCGTAGTTCACTTTCGCCAAGGTGCCGCGCGCACGAATGTGTTGCACGCGACGCACAAATTCCGGCGCGAGGTGAATGGGGTCGATCATCTCGAGCAGCGTGCGCTTCGGGTCCACGTTCGACACAATCGCGCGCGCCGCGATCGACTCGCCGGAGGCAAGTGTGACGGCGCTCGCGGCATCAGCCGTGACTTCGACTCTTTGGACCGCTGCGTCTGTGCGGATGACCACGCCGACCTCGCGAGCCGCTTCGGCAAGCGCATCTGAGGCTGCGCCGACGCCTCGTCGAGATAACCAGCCGTTTGAAATGGGATGTCCATGGATGGCGCCGAGCAGCAGCAATACGAGGCTGCTGCCCGCCGACCGTGGACCAAGGAACGATCCCGACACGCCGCCTGCTGCCACTGCAGCGCGAAGCGGCTCGCTTTCAAACCACTCCGCCACCAGATCCGCGACGGGCATCGAGATCCACCGCATCAACCGGTGTCCGTCTGCTTTTCCGAGCGCGCGGAAGGCGCGCCCGAGCTTCAGTCCCGCGAATACGTCGCCGGCTGTTGGCGCATCAAGCGATGGTGGCAGCGAATCGAGCGCACGCGCGAGAACGCCGCTGATCCGTCGCACGCTTTCCAAAAACGGGACGTAGCGTGCACCATCGCGCGACGAGAATGCACCGATGTCCCGGCACGCGCGTGCCGGATCCCGCCACAGCGTGAGGGCACGACCATCGCCCGTCGGTGCGCATACGTCCGCGTCTGATTGGAAAATCTCGAGGCCGTGACGCTCGACCGCAAGGGCACGGACGATTGCCGGATCCAGCGCCGTGGTATGCGCCAGCGTTGGACACCGGAACCCAGGCGCGATCTCGGTCATTCGCGCACCGCCGCCCACCCGGTCGGTGCGTTCGAGGACGAGCGTCTTCAGGCCAGCCTTCGCGAGAAACGCCGCCGCGATGAGACCGTTGAGACCGGCACCGATGACGACGACGTCGAAGCGCACGGGGTTCTAGCTGCGATTCCTTTTCAGAATCCGCAACGCGGCGTTGCGACCGGGAGCTCCCATGATGCCACCGCCGGGATGCGTCGCCGAGCCGCACATCCAAAGGTTTCGGATCGGCGTCGAGTACTGTGCCCATCCGGGCACCGGTCGCGCGAAGAACAATTGCTCGGGCGTCAGCTCACCCTGGAAAATATTGCCTTCGGTCAGCCCCCACTCCCGTTCGAGATCGAGCGGCGTGACAACCTGTCGATGCAGGATGATCTCGCGAATGTTGGGCGCGTATTCGGCGACGGTGTCGATCACCGCATCGCCCAACGCCTCGCGCTGTTGGTCCCATGTGCCCCTCGTCAGTTTGTAGGGCGCATATTGCACGAAGCACGAGAGGACGTGTTTCCCGGGTGGCGCGACGGACGGATCCGTGAGGGAGGGGATCACGATGTCGATATATGGTCGCCGCGAGAATTCGCCGTACTTCGCCTGGTCGTAGGCCCGCTCCATGTAGTCGACAGACGGAGAGATTGACACGGCGCCACGCAGATGCGGACCGTCGCCGGGCAAGCAGGTGAAACGTGGCAGCGCATCGAGCGCGAGGTTCACCTTGGCGGACGACCCGCGAAATTTGTAGCGGCGCACGTCGTCAACGAAATCGCCTGGGAGTTCCCGGTCGTCGATGAATCGTAAAAATGTCTGGTTTGGATCGACGCTCGAGAGCACCACATCAGCCATGACCTGGTCGCCATTGTCCAGCACCACTCCGGTTGCACGTCCGCCGTTCACCTCGATCCGCGCGACACCTGCGAGCGTGCGAATCTCGACGCCGGCTTCCCGAGCGGCATCCGCAATCGCATTCGAGATGGCGCCGGTGCCGCCGCGCGCGAACCCCCACGATCGAAACGCGCCGTCGATCTCGCCCATGTAGTGGTGCAGCAGCACATACGCCGTGCCGGGCGATCGGATGCCGAGAAACGTCCCGATGATGCCCGATGCCGCCATCGTCGCCTTCAGCACGTCGGTTTCGAACCATTGATCGAGAAAATCAACCGCGCTCATCGTCATCAACTGCAGCTGGTTGTAGCGGTCGGCATCCGCAAGGCGGCTGAATCGCCGAACGAGAACCCAGAACTTCGCCAGCTCGCGTGGATTGAGCGAGAGCGGGTCGGGTGGCGTCATGTTCAGAATCGGTTTGACGAACCGCGCCATCTCGACCATCGCTTTGCCGTACTCGTCGTAGGCCTCGGCGTCGAGCTTCGAATGCCGCGCGATCTCGCGCCGCGTCTTCGCGTGGTCGTTGACGCGCCACAGGTAGTCGCCGTTCGGCATCGGCGTAAACGTGCCGTCGAGCGGCAGGATCTCGAGTCCGTGCCTCGGCAGATCCAGCTCACGGATGATCTCGGGACGCAGCAGCGACACGACGTACGAACAGACGGAGAACTTGAATCCGGGAAACACTTCTTCCGTGACCGCGGCACCACCGAGAACGTGGCGCCGCTCGAGCACGAGCACCTTGCGCCCCGCTTTTCCCAGATACGCAGCAGCGGTGAGACCGTTGTGGCCACCGCCGATAACGACGGCGTCGTATTTCATTGCGCGGTTCGACGCGCCGATTCTGTCACAGCGTGTCGCAGAGGCGGACGTCGTAGAGGCGCACCTTTCAGTCCGCCTATTCCGATCCCTATAATCTCGAACCATGCCGATTGGTACAGCCGTCCATGCGCGTACGTTCGCGCTTGCGGAAACGCTGAACTTTCGCGAGTGGTCCGGCTATTACGCGGTGAGCGCGTACGAAACTCACCACGAGCACGAGTACAACGCGATCCGCAACGCAGCCGCGCTCATCGACGTGTCGCCGCTGTTCAAGTAC
>Ga0070675_100000419_pt1 | contig 28965 bp, 27 predicted proteins | sample KBSM43metaG_FD_65343 | JGI IMG/M metagenome (GOLD analysis project Ga0070675, IMG submission 65343) | Miscanthus rhizosphere microbial communities from Kellogg Biological Station, Michigan, USA - KBS M4-3 metaG | ecosystem: Host-associated > Plants > Roots > Rhizosphere > Soil ... | reverse complement strand
ATCGTATTTGACGACAACGTCGCCGTTCCCATCAGCGGGGCGACTCACTCCGTCAAGATCTCTTGGCAGACCCCCGAATGCAGGTGGCGGTTCCACTGCCGCGTCGATCGCGGGAGATCCATTCAGCAGGTGATAGTCCCCTGTGGCTGCGTTTCGAAACAGGGGATCCAAAGAAATATTTCCATTTAAGCCGGTTTGATTCGTGCACCCCCCCGAGTAGGCAAGACCTGAAGCAGACATCACGTCGTTCGATTGAAATATCGGCATCTTATCGGGAGGCAGACTGCTGCAGGTGACTGCATTTTGTCCCGCGGGCGCGATAAGAAGATTGTTGATGAGGTGTGCAAATCCGGCAGCGAAGATGGCGGACCCTTCCTGTGCCAGATTGTCCGTGATTGTATTGTTGATGAGCCACGGCCCCGCGGTGCCCGTGGGGGGCACTAACCAGTACACTCCTCCGCCGAAAGATGCGCTGTTTCCGGCAACAATGTTCTGGAAAATAAACGGTACAGAGCCCTCGAGCGCGGAAATCGCACCACCCTGAATCGCGGTATTGTTGGTGATGATATTGTCTCGGAGCGTGGGCCTCCCTCCTCCCAGAACGCTGATGGCCCCACCATTTCCTGTAGCCCAAGAGTTTCCAAAAATCGCGTTGTTCTCGATAAATCCAGACGCCAGGCCCGTGAAGTGTACCGCTCCGCCGCCTGCGCCCCCGGCAAAACCGGCGGCCTGCCGATTATTTGAAATGATGTTGCCTTGAACAATCGGTACAGAATCGACACTTGAGATAGCGGCTCCACCGTCTGTCGCAATGTTGCCGGTGATGATGTTCCCGAGGATATAAGCGATTGTATTGTTCAGCCGGATGCCACCTCCACGAAATGCGCTGCCATTCCGGATCGTGAAGCCGGTAACTCTCGGTTCTCCGGAGCCGACGAGTATTGAAATCACCGGGCCAGTCTGATTGCCGTCAAGAATCGTGACTTGAGGTCCCTGCTCGCTTTTGAGCTCGATTCCCTTACCCAGAAAGTCGATGTTCTCGATGTAAGTCCCGGGCGCCACCAGAACGGTCGAATTAATTCCCGCCGCGTTAATTGCAGACTGAATAGTCGGGTACTCTTCCGGTACGCGAATAACGGGGCGCGGGATTTGGGCAAATGCGTCAATGCAACATAGAAACCATAAACTGAAGACGGCTAACCAGCGCTTGCTTCGGGACATCTACAACCTCGATTCATTTGGAGTCTGAAGGGTCTGAGACAAGACCGGAGCTTAGCGACACGTCAATCCAAACGGCAATAGACATAAGGTATTATGCGAAGGTTCTATTACAGAGTTATGAGCAGCTACGAACAAAGCCTGAACTTCAGGTTGTTCTCTTGAAACTGGAAGTTACAAATGTCTGCAAGGATTACCCGACTCCCAGCGGGTCGCTGACGGTTCTATCCGATATCAGTTTTTCCCTCCAGTCTGGTGACGCCACCGCATTTACCGGGCCGTCCGGAACAGGCAAGAGCACGTTGTTATACATACTCGGCGGGCTTGAGACACCGTCAAAGGGCAGCGTCACGCTGGGCGACAAGAACGTCTTTGGCATGAGTCCCGCGGAGCTTGCAAAGTTCCGTGGTGCCGAGATCGGCTTTGTCTTTCAGGATCATTGCCTGCTGCCTCAGTGCTCTGTCCTCGAGAATGTTCTGCTGCCGACACTCGTTTTACCACCGGATAAGCACGAAGCACGAGCGAGAGAGCTCATCAGTCAGGTTGGCCTTTCAGACAGAATCGATCATCGGCCTGGGCAACTCTCCGGCGGAGAAAAGCAGCGCGTCGCCATTGCGCGCGCTCTGATTCGCTCGCCTCACCTTGTCGTCTGCGACGAACCCACCGGCAATCTCGACGAAGCGACTGCCGCATCCGTCGCTTCCTTGTTATTGGATCTGCATAAAGTGCAGAACAGCATCCTCGTCGTCGTGACGCACAGCTCACGCCTGGCTTCGCAGTTCCCGATTCGATTCGAACTATCAAACAAGCATCTGAATCGGGTGTCGTGATGACAGTTCGACAGCTCATCTTCCGCAGCCTGGCGTATCACTGGCGAACAAACATCGCTGTCATCCTTGGAGTGGCGACTGCCGTTGCCGTGCTTTCCGGGGCACTCCTTGTCGGGGATTCTGTCCGCGGGAGTCTACGCGCCCTGGTTCTCGAACGCCTCGGTCAAACCCAGCAGGTTGTGCTTTCGACCGGTTTCGTCAGAGAGCAATTAGCTGACGACATTCAACGCGATTCCAGTTTCGCTGGCGGCAGGATTGCTCCGATGATCCTCGCCCAGGCTTTCGTGAGCGTGCAGAGCGGCGAGGGAAAGGCCGGCAAAGTTGCGGTCTATGGTGTGGACGAACGCTTCTGGAGGTTCCATGGTGTCTCGGTTGATGGTCCGGCGGACCGTGATGCCCTGCTGAGCCCGGCCCTTGCCGCAGAACTCCAGGTCCAGCCCGGCGCGACAATCCTCGTTCGAACGCAGCATCCTTCTGACATACCCATGGAGTCGTTGCATGGACGCAAAGACGACGCGGTTCGGACCGTTCGCGCCGCCGTGCGCTCCATCCTGCCGCGAGAGTCGCTGGGAGAGTTCTCGCTACAACCCCAGCAGGGGGCGGTTCGTGCAGTCTTCCTCCCAGTTGCCCTGGTTCAGCACGAGCTCGATGTCGAGTCCAGAGTGAATGCTCTGCTGGTGTCGGGTCTTCAGAATACGAGCGCTCTCGAATCTCTAATCCGGACTCACGCGACACTCGAAGACCTCGGTCTGAGACTTCGTGTGCTCCCCGAATCGATTGCATTGGAGTCCGCAAGCGGTCTTCTCGACAACAGCACGGCCGATGCGATGCTCGCCGTGGCGGCAGAAAGTGGTGCCAGGGCGCAACGGTTCTTCACCTACCTTGCCAACACTCTGCGTATCGGAAACCGCGAAGTTCCCTATTCCGTCATCACTGCGGTGGATTCGCTCGGACTCGAGCCAGGTTCACCGGAGCCGATAGCGCTCACGGACTGGGCAGCGCGCGACTTGAATGCGAAGCCCGGCGATGCGTTGTCGATGGATTATTACCTCTGGGAAGAGCCGGGCCAACTGGTCACGCGCACGGCAGAGTTTCGCGTCGATCGCTTTGTCCCGATCAGCACCGGCGATTCTCAGATGACTCCGACCTATCCCGGTATTACCAATGCGTCGGCGCTGAGAGACTGGGATCCTCCTTTTCCTGTGGACCTGAAGCGGGTTCGACCTGTCGATGAGGAGTACTGGAACAAGTACAGCACGACGCCAAAGGCTTTTATCCCCTTTCAGACGGGTCAGAAGCTGTGGAGTTCGCGATACGGAGCGGTGACGTCAATTCGCCTGGTTCCCTCCGTTTCGATTGAGGACGTTTCGCGCCGCCTGAGGCAGCGGATCGATCCGATCCGCTCCGGTCTGCTTGTTCAGGATGTTCGCTCGCAGAGTCTCGATGCGTCCCGTGGCGCCACGAATTTCGGGGAGTACTTTGTATACTTCAGCTTCTTCCTTGTCGTGTCGGCGATCCTCCTGTCGGCGCTCTTCTTCAAGCTGAACGTCGAGCAGCGCGTTCGCGATATCGGGCTGCTCAGAGCCGTCGGCATTTCACCTGCAACCGTTCGACGGGTTTTTCTCGGTGAAGGTCTGTGTCTCTCAGTGATCGGAGCCGCGATTGGCGCAGCCGGAGGAGTTCTCTATGCGGCTGGAATTCTCTGGGCATTACGCACGTGGTGGATCGGAGCGATAGGCACGGAAACTATTTCACTCCATATCTCGCCAACATCAATGGTGTTGGGCGTGATTGGCGGCGTTGCGGCTGCCCTCGTGTGTATTGCTTTGACGTTGCGCAGTCTGAGAAGGATTTCAGAGCGAAGTCTTCTCGCAGGAGAACTGGAGACTGTGCACCAGGCTGTAAGTGTCGGACGGGCTTCCGGAGTCGTCGCGATTCTGACGTTTATCGCAGGAGTTGCTTTCCTTATCGCCGGAGCAATGAAAATGGTGAACGAAACAGCAGCATTCTTCGGTGGCGGGATGCTTCTGCTCACCGCGATGCTCTTCCATGTTCACCACCGCCTGAGCCGGCCCGCCAGAACGTCGATTGGGTCAGGGCCATGGCCGTTGCCGAGGCTCGGATTTCGCAATGCGTCGTATCGGCCTGTCCGGAGTGTCGTCGCTGTGGCCACGATCGCATCGGCAACATTCATTCTGATTGCCGTGGATTCCTTTCGTAAAGGCGCGCCCAGCGAAGGAGTCGGCGGCTATGCCGTTCTGGCTGACACGCTCGTGCCGATCGCTAACAATCCCAACACAAAGGAAGGACAGGAGGCACTGGGCCTGTCCGACCTGGAATCGGTTCACTTCGAGGCCTTTCGCGTCCGGCCTGGTGATGATGCCAGTTGCCTCAACCTTTACGAGCCGAAGAATCCGAGAATCCTTGCTCCAACCAAAGGCTTCGTGAACGCAGGGAGGTTCTCCTTCCACTCGTCGCTGGCGTCCAACACCGACGAGCAGATGAATCCGTGGCTCTTGCTCGATCGTAAAGAAGCTGACGGAGCAATACCGGTAATCGCCGATACGAATTCGATGACGTACGTCCTGCATCGCAAACTCGGCGAAGACTTCGTCATCACCAATCATGGCGAGCAGGTGCGGTTGCGCTTCGTCGGCGCGTTGGCAGACAGCATCTTTCAGAGTGAAGTCCTGATGTCGCAGGAGAACTTCCTCAAACTCTTTCCCGAGCAGGACGGCTATTCCTTCCTGCTTGCGGACAGTCCTCGCAAAGATACGGAAGCGCTCGCCGCCGAGATCGAAACCGCTCTGTCCGCGTATGGGGCCGATGCCACACCGACCGCCACACGACTCGCTGAGTTTCACCGTGTAGAGAACACGTATCTGTCCACGTTTCAAATGCTCGGAGGCCTCGGACTCCTGCTCGGAACAATCGGGCTTGCTGCTGTCCTGCTCCGGAGTATTTTCGAGCGCCGCCGCGAGCTTGCTCTGTTGCGCGCATTGGGCTACGAGCAAAAGCATTTCTTCCTGATGACCCTGATGGAAAACGTTTTGCTCCTCGGTGGAGGGCTTCTGACCGGGAGCGCTTGTGCGATCCTGGCAATCGCTCCCGCGGTGACAGCGCAGGGCGGCCGATTTCCAACGGCGGCCCTCGCAATCCTTCTCGGAGCCCTTTTCCTGGTTGGAATCGCGGTCTCCGTCATCTCTACGAGATTCGCTCTTCGGGAGGCTGTCTTGCCCGCGCTTAGATCCGAGTGACCTTAGGACTTTGCTCCTGTATCCTTACAGCACGAAATTCCAGTTCTTAAAGGAGGAGAAGTGACGCGATTGCGCATCTGCCTGTTGACCACATTGCTTTTTGGCTCAGCAATAGTTGGACTCTCAGAGGACAACTGGCCGGATTGGCGAGGACCCCAGAAAAACGGCGTGGTCACAGGAGAGCCGAATCTTCCGACGAAGTGGGGCGCAGGCGACAACGTTCACTGGAAGCTTGATCTTCCCGGGCGCAGCGGTTCAACACCGATCGTCTGGAACGACCACATCCTCGTGAATGTCACTCAGGGCGAGCGGATTGAGCTGTGGTCGATCAATCGTAAAACCGGAGCTGTCCAGTGGAAGAGGCCGCTGGGCGGAGGCAATCGGCCCCAGCGCAAAGCGAACATGTCCACACCGTCTCCCGTTACGGATGGGCAGAGTATCTGGGTGCTCACAAGCACGGGCCTCCTTCGTCGGTTCGATTTCGAAGGCAAGGAACTCTGGATGCGCGACATCTCGAAGGACCATGGAACCTTCGGGCTCCAATGGGGCTATGGATCGTCGCCAGTTCTGCATGAGGATTCAATCTTTGTTCAAGTTCTTCACGGCTTCTTTACGGATGATCCTTCCTATCTCGTCCGTGTGGACAAAGCGTCGGGACGCACGCTCTGGCGAGTGGAGCGCCCGACAAACGCCGTGCGCGAGTCGCCGGATTCCTACAGCACGCCTGCGATCGTTAAGACCAGTACGGGCCTCGAGCTGATTGTCAGCGGTGGCGATTGCGTGACAGGGCATGATCTGGCTACGGGGCGCGAGCTATGGCGCGTGAACGGGATGAATCCGACGGGCAGAACGGACTATCGCGTGGTCGCATCTCCTGTAGTGCTTAACGAACTTGTGTTCGTGCCCAGCCGCGAGCGCCCGCTGGTGGCAATTCGCGCGGGCGGCCGTGGCGATGTGACGTCATCGCATCGTGTGTGGTCGATTGACCTGGGGCCTGACGTTCCGACTCCAATAACGGACGGGACATATCTCTATGTGCTCCGCGACAACGGAACCGTGTATTGCTATGACGCGTTGACGGGGAAAGTGATCTATAGCGGGCACCGCGCAGCGCCGGGAACCTACAGCGCCTCGCCGATCCTGTCCGATGGGAAGCTGTATCTCACCAGCGAAGACGGCACGACGACCGTCATCAAGTCCGGTCCGCAGTTTGAGGTGATCTCGCAGAATCACCTGAACGATTACACGTTGAGTTCGCCGGTAGTTGCAAAAGGACAGATCTTTTTGAGGACAGATTTCGCCCTATGGGCGATTGGGAAGCCCAGGGAGTAGGCGGTCGAGAGTCTTTCCTCGGGGATCGGAGGAAAAGGAATCATGAGCGGGTGCGCTCGAAGGTCCCTGCTGCTGGCAACCGCGATTTGCCTTTCGTGGTCTGGATGCCGCCGGGACAAAGAAAACGATGTTCCTCCCGTTCCTATGGACATGGCTCCGATGGACCGCCCTCCCCGTGCCACCTCGTTCGATTACTCAGGAGGTCTCATCAGTCCGGGCAGCACACAGCAGGATCTAATCGGTATTAAAGAGACGATGCTGCGAAAGGCTTTGATGACCGGCAAGGAGAGGCCCGATGAGGATGGTTTCCCAAATGTCACCAGCTTGAAGCCGTCCAGCCCGGTCTTCGTAGAAACGGATCTCGACCTTCATTCGGATTCGCAGATCAGCGTCCCTGGATGGACGATTCAGGTGGTATCTGAAAGTACGGCCAGGACGCGGGGAGGGGGCAACAGATACTTCAGTTTCGGTCTGATCCAGATCTTTGGAGACCTGGCTTTGGGTGATCTGACATTGGGCCATCCTGATCTACCAGAAGGAAGCGGCGGCGGCACGATGTGGCTGGTCCGAACGGGAGGTATTGGGCGCTTCTACAAATACGAATTCCAGTGGGTTTCATGAACTGCCACAAGCACCGGGCGGGTGAAGGGGCTTCACCCCGCTACTTAAGTTATTTCACCGCGCCTGCGGTCAGCCCGGCAACGATTTTCCTCTGGAAGAAGATGCGGAGCACGATCAGGGGCAGCGAACTGGCAATCACTCCCGCAGCTATATGGCCCCAGGGGATTTCGTGGCTAAACGCGCCGCTCAGGGTCGCAACTCCTACTGTGACCGTCTTCTGAGATTCGATGTTCATGAACGTGAGAGCAAACATGAACTCATTCCAGCAGAAGATGAAGACAAGGATTCCTGCCGTGATCAGGGCTGGCGTGGCCGCAAGAAGGGCAGGCAGATTATGAGTTGAGACGTTGCTCAAATCGTTTCAGCAGCAGTTCTGCGAGCAAGAGCGTCAGCGACCATCTGAATTTCCAGTCTTCCTCTGCCGACAGGCCGGTTCGGAGTCCACGCAAGGAAAGGCGCCAGTCGAAACCTTCAAAAATCGGGAAGGCCGCTTCGTCTCCATTCAGTCTTTGCCGGATTGAATCAAGTATGGTTTCAAGGAAGAGCTGCAATTCCGCCTGGGCTGTCTTCCAGTCCTGCTTTTCGCTGGCGGCCATGGCGTTCGAAAAGTGGCCTGTGGATGCCATAAAGCCATGCGTTTCAAGAGCTGTGAAAAGCGCATCGATGTTCAGGCTCAGACCGGTCTTCGAGGCTGCGAGCGACGGTGAGCCGGAGCCTTCCTGACTTGCCCCGGCCCTCGCAAGTTCTTCTCGAATCGTGTCCAGACGCAAGCCTCGAGCAAACAGGATTTCCGCAGCAATGCACTTCTCTTCGCGAAGAATCCCCAGCAGCATGTGCTCTGTCCCGATGTATCGCTGGCTCAGCAGTTCGGCCTCCTCGTTGGCGTACGCCAGGATGTGCTTGCACTCGTTCGAAAGCGGCAAGTCGATAGACGTCGAGATTTTTTCTCGGATTCCCGTCCGTCCCGCAATCTCCTTGCGAATACCTTCCATGGGCGTGGAACTTCGAATGAACCGGTTGGTCAGATTCTTGTCTTCGCGGATGAGTCCAAGCAAAAAATGCTCGGACTCGATGGTAGTGCTGCCGAACTGACTGGCTTCGTACCGAGCAAAGAAAACGACCCGTCGTGCTCTTTCGGTGTATCGCTCGAACACCGGATTTCCTACTTCTGGCCGATTCCGTACATCGCCTTCGTGGTTCTCACTACCAACACCCCGTTCGAAACCGCAGGCGTCGCTGTGACCGGCTCGCCCATCTTGTTCACCGCAATCTGAACGTAATCCTTCCCCGCGCGCACAACGACCACATCGCCATCTTCGTTTGAGAAGTACAGGCGCCCATCCGCTGCTATCGGTGATGCCGAAAATGCGCCGGTTGGTCCGACGCGGCCTCGATAGATACGCTCGCCGGTTGTCGCGTTGTATGCGGTGAGAATTCCGGTGTTGTTCAGTGCGTACAAAATATCGCGATACAGAATCGGTGTGGGGATATACACACCGTCGCGGTCCGCGCTCCACGGAATCCTCTCACTGGAGAGCGTCCCTGTCGGCAGCGAGATATCGCCAGACCCACCCGGACGAATCGCATAGATCGGCCTCGCCGGCATGTAGCCACCCGTCACGTAGACGAGCCCGCCGCCGGCGATTGGCGTGGGAATCGCGATCAGCGAGTTCGGCGCGAGGGTCCAGCGCAGTTTCCCTGTCTTCGGATCGTATCCTCTGACCTTTGTTCCATTCGTAACGAGTTCATCGCCGGCGTTGCCACTGACGACTGCGGGAGTACCCCACGAGGTGGTCTCGTCCTCACGCATCGTTTTCCAGAGCTCCGCTCCGTCTGCAAGATTGAACGCCGCGACGTAGGAGCCCTTTAGTTGATCAATCTGAACGATTGTCGAATTCTGATAAAGGATCGGCGAACTGGCATGACCCCACTGTGCTGTCGGATCAAGGCTGTACCCCATGTCGATCACGCCAAGATCCTTCTTCCACATCTCTCGACCGTTTAAGTCGTAGCTGGCAAGGATGCCAGCATCTCCGAACAGGACAACGATGCGTTGTCCATCCGTAGCAGCCGTCGATGAGGCGTGACTTGCCTTTGGATGCCGCTTTGTTCGAGGAACGCCTTTATAGACTTCCTTCTCCCAGACAATGGAACCGTTTGTCGCATCCAGCGCGTAGAGCCTGAAGCTGTGCTCGGACACATCTTCGTGTGAACGAATATTGCCGGATATGCCTGCCAGGAACGTCGTATCGCCGGCGCTGCTGATCGCTGATGTGACGTAGATCCGGTTTCCCCAGATGATCGGGCTGCTGTTGGCCAGACCAGGAATCGGGGCCTTCCACAAAACGTTCTTTCCTGCGGCGACATCCCACTCGACAACAGCGCCCTGACTATCTCCGACACCCGACGCGTTAAGGCCTCGAAACGCGGGCCAGTTCCTTGCCTGTCCTTTTGCAGCAACGACGAAATCGGCAGCGGTTGGCGCGACGACCGGAGTCGCAGGGGGAGCTTGCGGCTGCTGCTGCACTCCGGCAGCGGCCAGGAAAATCACAAGTGCCTTAAGTAAGGAAGATGTCGTCATTCATTGCCTCATTTGCCGATTGCATAAAGTGTACTGTCGGACCGAATGAACATGCGGCCGCCGGAAATGGCCGGCGAGCCCAGCACGCGTGCATCGAGCTTGTTGCGGGCCAGGACGTCCGGTGCGCGCCCTGCCGAAAGCACAATGGTCTCACCGTTTTCAGAGAAGAAGTAAACCTTGCCGTCACCGGCGATCGGCGAGGCACTGTACACGCCGCCGACGCGTTCCTGCCATACACGCGTTCCGGTCTTCGCATCCACGACGGTCGCCACGCCCACATCCCCGATCATGTAGATCAGACCGTCGTATTGAATGATGGATGAGATATATGGAGCGCCGGTCGGGACCTTCCAAACGACGTGGCTCGAGGCGACATCACCTTTTCCGCCGGGGCGAATCGCCATGTAAGGCCCGCTGCGGTAGCCTCTGCTGAGGAGGATGATGCCGTCCTGTTGTGTCGCGACGGGAATCGGAAAGCGATTGGTCTCGTTGATGTACCACAACTTCTCGCCGTTCGTCAGACTGTGTCCGCTGACGCCTTCGCCGTGATTGACAATGAGTTCGGCGCCTCCCGGGGCTTCCATGACGAAAGGCGTGCTGTAGGAAAGACTACCCGTGCTGTCGGCTTTCCACTTGTTTGTGCCGGTCGCCACGTCAACCGCAAGAATGTAAGACGCGGGACTGTTGTGATAGCAAAGCAGGATCAGCATGTCCTTGTGAAGAACCGGCGAGCTTCCATGACCCCAGTTGATATTGAAAGCACCGTACTCGCTCAGGTTGCGCTTCCACACGAGCTTGCCCGACATGTCGAGGGCGACGACCTGACCAGTTCCAAACCAGGCATACAGACGCTGTCCGTCAGTGACGGGGCTCGGTGTGGCGAGATTGTGCTTTTCGTGAACCTCAGGCAGGGTGCCTTCAGCGGGCAGCTCATATTCCCAGAGCATTCGCCCGCTGCCTTTGTCAAAGGCGGAAACTAGAAAGATTGTCGTGTCAGTGCCCCGCGCGATGGCGCCTGTCGCAGTTCCACCCAGCGCACGCTCCCCCGCTGCGGCCGCGTCTTCGCCTTGAACGAGGCGAGGTCCGCTTCGCGCCACGCCGCTTCCGATCTGTGATGTCACAAAGACCCGGTCACCCCACACAATCGGAGACGAAATTCCCAGCCCTCTGAGGGTCGCCTTCCACGCGATGTTCTCCGTATCGCTCCAGCGAGCCGGCAGGCTGGCTTCGGAGGAAACTCCCGTAGACGCAGGGCCGCGCCAGTTGGGCCAGTTCTCCGCGGAAAGCGGGACGATGGATGCGAGGACAAGGGCGAGACATAGGCTCAATCTGCGCATGGCGGAACCTCCTTCAATTGGTGCGAACGCTCAGGATTGCGGCCTGAAGTACAGGACCATAGCGGCGCCAATCGACGCCAAAAGAAATCCCAGGTACAAGAACGGATTGATGGCTGATTTTGGAGGATGAAGAACCATGGTCAATATGACGTTCACTACGGGCGCGCCCCCGAACACGAGAGGCATCACATAAACCGGCAAGCCCCCGTTTCGAAACGCCCAGATGATGCATGCGGCGCCTATTGCACCCAATGCTCCGGCAATAGTCGCGGTGATCAGGCCTTTTGAATTAAATGAGTTCAACTGTCCCTGGCTGCCGAGTGCGCCCACAGGAATCAGGATACCGATAAGGAAGTATGCGACTCCGACGCAAAGCAACGCTTTCAGAGGATTGCCAAGTTGAGTCTGCCCCTGGTGCAGCAATGCTCCATAGGCGCCCCACGACAACACCGCTCCGGCCACGAAGACTATCCAGAACATACTTTTAGGCTTCTCCCGTTTTTGTTGAACAACCATGGTGACTTACCGTTCCGGCTACGATAGTGGGGTCGCTGTGGCTTCGTCCAGCAAATCTTAGGAGGACCGCGTCTATAATGGGTCCGCATGCCGCTGGTTTTGATTTTCCTGCTGTTGCTGATTCCCTCCTGCACGTATTCCGAATCGCGAGAACCTGGAACGGTAATCGTCGCGCTCGACGAAGGTCCGCAGAACCTCGATCCGCGTATCGGGATCGATGCGACCTCAGAGCGACTGGCTCAGCTAATGTTCAGTTCGCTTGTGAAACGGTCAAGAAACTTCACGATTGAGCCCGACCTCGCCATCGGATGGGACATCCCCGATCCGACCACCTACATCTTTCATCTTCGCGACGATGCCGTTTTTCATAACGGCACGAAGGTCACTGCGCGTGATGTTGTCTATACGTTCCGCACACTTCTCGATGGTTCTGTAACGACAACGAAACGCGGAACCTTCCGCCCGGTCGCGTCCGTGGAAGCGCCGGACGAACGCACCGTCATCTTCAAGCTCAAAGAACCTTTTGCTCCCTTTCTCTGGAATCTCACGCGGGGCGGCGTCGGCATCGTTCCAGAAGGTTCCCCGCCGAACGTTGCCCAAAATCCGATCGGATCCGGAGAGTTCAAGTTTGTACGGTACATCCCGGATGGCGAGGTCGTTCTCGCTCGCAACGACGCCTACTACGGCGACAAGCCACGTATCTCGACGGTGGTCTTCAAGATTGTTCCGGAGTCCGTTGTGCGGGCGCTCGAGTTGCGTAAGGGATCTGTTGATATCGCACTGAATGTCCTTCCTCCCGATACGGTCGAAGTTTTGAAGGATGATTCAGACCTCGAGGTGATGGACGCGCCCGGAACCAACTACCAGTACATCGCCTTCAACCTGAAGGATCCAGCCTTCCGTGATCTCCGTGTGCGAAAGGCGATTGCGCACGCCATCGATCGCGACAAGATCATTCGGTATCTGTTGAGAGATCAGGCGCGGCCCGCGACCGGGGTGATTCCTCCGGGAAACTGGGCCTATACCGGTGACGTGATGACGTATCGCTACGATCCGGAGCTGTCTCGCTCGCTGCTGCGCGAAACCGGGCAAACAGGATTGTCGTTCACCTTCCGCACATCGACCGACGAAGCGACGCGGCTGCTGGCGACGGTGTTTCAGCAGCAGTTGAAGGAAGTCGGCATCCAGATGAACATCCAGTCCAATGAGCCTGCAACGTTCAGTGCGGATATCGAGAAGGGAAACTTTCAGGCGTATTCACGGCGATGGATCGGAGGCAACAACGACCCGGACATCTTCAATCTGATCTTTCACTCGGCGATGAATCCACCGGATGGCGCGAACCGTGGGTTCTATGGGAATCCGGAAGTCGATCGGTTGATCGAGATTGGCCGGCTCGAGACAGACACGGACAAGCGCAGGGCGGCTTACCAGCGTATCCAGAAGATCGTGGCGGAGGAGTTGCCGTACGTCAGTTTGTTTTATGTGAATAACGTTGCCGTGATCCGAAAGAGAGTGAAAGGGATGACGCTGTATCCGGCGGGTGAGTATTACTTTCTGAGCGATATTGAGGTGGAGTGAGGTCTCTGACTTAGAAATCCCTCACCCGGCGCTTCGCGCCACCCTCTCCCGGCGGGAGAGGGGATGACCTGCGGGATACTCCTTCTCCCTACCGGGAGAAGGTGGGCCATCAAGAGAAGGGGCGGATGAGGGATCTGCAGGACCTAAATCCCTCACCCGGCGCTTCGCTACACCTTCACGCCTTTTGCAGCGAGGTTCAACAGCTTCTCCGCATTCCGGCGGTAAATTCGATCCTTCTCGTCCTTCGTCAGATCCAGGCTATCCAGAACCGCAATAGTCTCTCGCGTGTACAAGCCCGGCGTCGGTTCAAACGGAGCATCCGAAGCAAACAGCACGTGATCCACGCCGAAGAATTCGAGCCCGCAGATGGTTCCGGCCTTTGCACCAAACAGTGCAGTGTCCGCATAGAAGTGATGGAAGTAATCGATCGGGCGCTTCTTCATCGACTTGAGCAGTCCGGCGTAGTCCTTGTCCGACGTTCGGCTTCCGAGTTGATCCCAACCGTACCCCACACGGCCCGTGAAATAGGGAATCATGGCTCCCATATGATGGGTGATCACCTTGAGATTAGGCCAGCGATCGAAGAATCCGCCGAAGACCATCCGCGCCATCGCGACGCTTGTCTCGTAAGGCCATCCGAACGTCCAGAAGATCTCATACTGCGATGCGTCTTCGGTCTTGTAGTCCGCAAAGTCGGCGTGACGGTCGGGATGCAGCCAGATCGGCGTATCTGCCTTCGCCGAAAACTCGAATAGCGGGCGGAACTCCGGCAGGTCGAGAGGCTTGTTTGCCGCGTTGGAATACATCTGTACGCCGACTGCGCCGAGTTGGTTTATCGCACGGTCCATCTCCTTCAGCGCTGCGTCCGGATTGTTCATCGGCAGACACGCCACAAAGGATGGAAACCGCTCCGGATACTTCGCCACCAATTCGGCAAACCCGTCATTGGCAATCTTTGCCATATCGGGGGACTTGTTCGGGCCGGCCAGAATTTCTACGGGTGGTCCGGGAAGCGAGATGATCTGGCAGTAGTCTCCGAACTCGTCCATTGTTCGAAATCGGTTATCGAGGTCAGCGATCGTGGAAATGTTCTGGACACGCTTGCCCATGCCGCTGAGGTCGGTGCCGACGTCAATGAAGTCATTCCAGAAACGCTGAGGAAAAAGATGATTAAAGATGTCGATTTTCACATGTAACTCCCGGTCGAAAATATATTACAGGTCTACGAGCCGATAAGCGGAAAACAGAAATACTTCGCGCAGGCTATACCAAAAGCGCTGCGATGCAGAGACTTCAATGGGGCTGGCCGGTGCCGGCGAGGTATAGGCGATGAGGCCCTCGTCTTCAAACATCTTCCTCACGCGATAAAGGTGGAATCCATCGCTGACGACGAGCACGGTCTTCCACGCTCGCGACTTGATAAGAAGGGACGCGGTGCGAACGCTGTCGTGCGTAGTGAGGCTGGATTGTTCGGTCATGATGTCAACAGGGTCTACGCCCTTTTCCGTGAGGTATAGCGTAGCGACCTGCGCTTCCGAGAAGTTGGGATCGGGACCATAGCTGCCGGTTGTAATGATGTGTTTTGAGAAGCCGCGCTGATACAGGTCGTAGGCGTGATCAAGCCGTGCCCGGAGAACCTTGGAAGGACGACCGTTATACTGCGCGGCGCCAAGAACGACGATTGCCTCGGCATTGTGAGAATCGTCATGCGCCGCCAGGTACCGGACCTGGTTGTAGACATAAATCCAGTAGAGACTGATCGACACCAGTACGAGAACCGCAAGCAGTGTGGCCCACTTGAGGATGCGCCGCCTCATTTCAACACGTCACTCAACTCGGCTTCAGCTATCGGACCTTCTCGAAGAAGCCGTGCCGGGACTGCGGTCAAATCGAGGAGCGTTGAACCGCCTCTCGAAGGCAACGTGCCGCCGTCAATGATCACATCGATCGAGTCGCCCAATTGTTTGCGCACTTCCGAAGCCGTAATCGTTGATGGCATGCCCGCGCGATTGGCGCTGGTCGCCGTTATGGGTCGATCAAAAGCGCCAATTAGACGTTGGGTAAAAGGCGCATTCCCCCATCGAATTCCAACAGTTCCCGTTCCCGCAGTGACAACCGACGGAACGTTTTCGCGAGCTGGAAGAATCATCGTTAGTGGTCCCGGCCAGAATCGTTCCGCAAGCGCGGTGGCCCTGTCTGAGAGAGCGGCGACACGCCCGGCCATCTCCATGGAATTTACAAGAAGCAGAATCGGCTTGGTCTCGGGACGGCCCTTGATTGCGAAAATCTGCCGGACTGCTGCGTCGTTGAACGGGTCCGCGCCCAGTCCATAGGAAGTATCCGTGGGAAACGCGATGACGCCTCCCTCACGCAAAAACGATAGAATCTGTTCCAGGGCTCCGTCCGATAGAGTACCCGCATCAAATAATTGCATCGGATAAGGGAATTATCCTTGGACACGATCTCGATAGGCAAGCACAACCCCCGTTTGGCCGATATCCGTAAAGCCATCCAGCGCAGCGCGCTGACCAGTGATGGACTGCTTGCGATCGAAGGCCACACACTGATTCACGAGGCTCACGCGAGTGGTCTTTCCATCCACGCTCTTTTCGTGCGCGAGGGAGCTTCGTGGGATGATCTGCCGCAAGGCTCGAGCGTCTATACCCTGGATTCGAGTGCATTCAAGGGAATCCAGGATACAGAACACTCGCAGGGCGTGATCGCGCTGGTCCAGCCGAGAAAGTGGAGCCTGAGTGATGTTCTGGACGGCGCGCGTTTCCCTGTCGTCGTGCTTGCGGGATTACAGGATCCCGGCAATGTCGGAACGATTCTTCGCGTGGCCGAGTCCTTCGGAGCCTCGGGGTGTCTTGGCCTGAGCGGCACGGTGGCGATTCACAATTCTAAAGTGACACGTGCCAGCGCAGGAAGCGTGTTCCGTCTGCCTCACACCTGGAACCTTGAATTGGGTGCGGTGACCGAGGCGCTTAAGGCGCGAAAACTGCCTGTGGTAGGCACGTCTCCTCACGCAGTCGATTCGATCACTTCCTGGGACTGGAGCCAGCCGGCTGCAGTCTTGATCGGCAATGAAGGTGCCGGCCTGAGTCCGGAACAGGCCGCTGTCTGCATGGCAACTCTGCGAGTGCCACACGAACCACAAACGGAGTCACTCAATTCCGCCATTGCCACCGCAGTAGTGCTGTATGAAGCCTATCGAAAGAGACACCTCGCATGAGCGGCTCTCTGTTCGAAGACGACAAGCCATCGACGACAAGTTCCGCGCCGGCGCCGATGGCTGAGCGGTTAAGGCCGAAGACCCTCGACGAAGTTGTGGGCCAGGAACACTTGCTAGGGCCTGGTAAGCCTCTGCGCACGGCGATCGAGCGTGATCAGGTGCCGTCGATGATCCTGTGGGGGCCGCCAGGAGTGGGTAAAACAACGCTGGCGCAGGTTATCGCGAAGATGACGAAGTCGGACTTCGTGCCGTTTAGCGCGGTGCTGTCCGGTATCAAAGAAATCAAGGAAGTCATGACGGCAGCCGAACGTTCGCGCCGGCTCGGCCGCAGGACGATTCTTTTCATCGATGAAATTCACCGCTTCAACAAGGCGCAACAGGATGCCTTTCTCCCCCATGTCGAACGTGGGAATGTCGTACTGATTGGTGCAACCACCGAGAATCCATCGTTTGAAGTGAACTCTGCCCTGCTCTCACGAGCGAGAGTCTTTGTGTTGCAGCCGCTCACCGACGGACACATTCAGACGTTGCTCCGCCGCGCGGTGTCCGCAGAGCAGATCGATATCGACGATGCAGCAGTGGATGCGATCGCTTCAATCGCGAACGGCGATGCCCGCACCGCCCTCAACATTCTCGAACTCGCCTCGCAGACTTCTATTCCCGGCGAAAGGATCACTCCGGAGGTTGTCCAGCAGGCGGCGCAAAGGCAATTGCTCTACGACAAGGGCGGCGAGGAACATTACAACATCATCTCTGCGCTTCATAAGTCACTTCGGAACTCGGATGTGGACGCAGCCCTTTACTGGCTGGCTCGGATGCTCGAGGCCGGCGAAGACCCATTGTATGTGGCCAGACGCCTGGTTCGTTTTGCTTCCGAAGACATTGGGCTCGCCGACAATCAGGCTTTGAGAATCGCTCTCGATGCGAAGGAGGCTTTTGAATTCATCGGCCTGCCGGAGGGAAAGCTCGCTCTGGCGCAATGCGTGGTTTACATGGCTGCCGCACCAAAATCGAATTCCGTCTATACCGCGTATGGCGCGGTGGCCGAAGACGTGGCGCAGACTCGGAATGATCCTGTGCCTTTGCATATCCGCAATGCTCCGACAGGTCTGATGAAGGGTCTGGGGTATGGGAAGGGATATCAGTACTCCCATGACGTCGAAGGCAAAGTCGCCGATATGGATTGCCTGCCGGACTCCCTGAAGGGACGCACCTACTTCCATCCCCAGGATGTTGGAGAGGAAGCGGAACTCAAAAGGCGCCTGGAGGAGATCCGCAAGAAGCGCTCCGACAAGGAGAAGTAGCCCCCTCCATGAGAGAGAGGAATCGGAAATTGGACGATCGGAGAACTCAAACCCGAAATTGCAAAATCTTGAATCGGACCGTCCGTGCACGGGTGGACGACGGACACTACGCCCAACCTGCCCCTTGCGGTCGCTAAATCGGAGCCACTTGTCCTAATTTGTTCGGGAAAACCTGCCAGTCGATGGGGCTCACTCTACCGGTCAGCCAGTCCGATTTAAGATTTTGCAATTTCGGGTTTGAGTTCTCCGATCGTCCAATTTCCGATTCTCCTCTTCTATCCCGAGTCAGCAATATGTGGGTACCTCCCTGCGGGAGGCACCAAAGGGAGAAGGTTTTGGGCAATGCCTCTTCTGCAGTATGCTAGCGACCGCAATTCAATGGCGGGCACAAGGAGACTCACCACATGAGAAACAGGTTTTCTAAATTCCTCACCGGTATTGTCCTGTTCGTTCTCGCGATCGTCGCAAGCATGACCTTGCTGGGCCAGCAGCGCGCAGGTCAGACCGATGCGCAGAATGCCACTCGAGCCGATCACCAGAACATGATGCAGCAACTCGGCGTCACCAAACTGCGTCCGGGTCCGAGCGGCACCGAGACCGCGCCGAACCATGCGAACTACGATGAGGCAACCGCGAATCCGTTCCCGAAACTTCCTGAAGTTCTGACTTTAAAGAACGGCACGAAGGTCACGACGCCGGCAATGTGGTGGAATCAGCGGCGGCCCGAAATCCTCGAGGAATTTGACCGCGAAGTGCTTGGGCGTGTGCCGAAGAATGTCCCCAAAGTCACGTGGACCGTCACCAACACCGTTGACGGAATGGTCGGTCCTTACGCTGCCATCGGCAAACAGTTGGTGGGCCACGTCGACAACTCTTCTTATCCCGCAATCACCGTCGACATTCAGATGACGCTGGTCACACCCAAGGATGCCAAGGCGCCGGTTCCCGTCATGATGATGTTTGGTGGCGGTGGCCTGCCTCAGGTTCCAGGCGCAGAGCCTGCAGGCCGTGGTGGACGCGGTGGCGGTGGCCAGGCAGGCGGTGATCCGCCGGCTCAACAGCAACTGCTTGCCGCAGGCTGGGGCTATGCGTCAATCAATCCCGGAAGCATTCAGGCCGACAACGGCGGAGGCCTGACAAAAGGCATCATTGGACTTGTGAATAAGGGTGAGTTCCGCAAGCCCGATGACTGGGGTTCGCTGCGTGCCTGGGCATGGGGCGCCGCTCGAGGTCTGGATTATCTTGAAACCGAAAAAGGCGTTGATGCAAAGAAAGTCGGAATCGAAGGCGTGTCCCGCTACGGCAAAGCCGCGCTGGTCACGATGGCCTATGACACGAGGTTTGCTCTCGTTCTCGTGGGTTCCTCCGGCGAAGGCGGCGCAAAGCTCCATCGCCGTAATTGGGGCGAAGCCGTGGAGAACCTTACCGCCCAGGGCGAATACCACTGGATGGCCGGAAACTTCATCAAATACGGCGCTGAAGAAGCCACTTTCGGCAGCAAGAACGCCGGCGATATTCCCGTCGATGCTCACCAGCTGATCGCGCTGTGCGCCCCGCGGCTGACCTTCATCAGTTATGGCGTTCCCGAAAAAGGCGATGCGAAGTGGCTCGATCACCAGGGCAGCTATATGGCTGCGGTCGCTGCGGGTCCTGTTTTCCGCCTGCTTGGGGCGAAGGATCTCGGCACGTCGGATGACTACATGAAAGAGAAGATGCCGGCGGTAAACGTCAGCATGCTTGACGGACAACTGGCCTGGCGCCAACACGACGGCGGCCATACCGATGGTCCAAACTGGAAGTATTTCATTCCGTGGGCAGATAAGTTCCTGGGACATACGTCGTCGCGCTAAGCCTTCGATGAAGTTCGCGAGGCTTCTCGTCATCATGATCGCCGGGGCAGGACTCCTCCTGCCCCGGCTCTGTTTTGCGCAGGCCGATCAGCCTGCCGCTCGCACCGATCAAAACTCGATGACCGCGCATGCTCAATTGCTCGAGAAGGCGAAGAAGGGCGGCATCGATATCTACTTCGAAGGAGATTCGATCACTCGCCGCTGGGGCGCGCTGGACTATCCCGAATTTCTGACCAACTGGAAACAGAACTTCTTCGGATGGAATGCCGGCAACTTTGGATGGGGAGCGGACACAATACAGAACATCCTGTGGCGCCTCAACAACGGAGAACTTGATGGCGTAAATCCGAAAGTTATAGTTCTGCTTGCCGGGACGAACAACGTCGGCAGAACGGCCCCGGATAACATCGAAGCTCGGGCCGCTGACATTACCAAAGGCCTCAAAGCGATTCTCGACACGATGCGGGCGAAGGCGCCGAAGGCCACGATCATTCTGACGGGCATTTTTCCGCGAAACGACAACATCGCTGTGATGCCGGTGATTAATCGGGTCAACGAGAGTCTCGCGAAGTTCGCGGACGCCAAAGCGGTTCGCTATCTGAACATCAACAGCAGGCTCGCGGATCAGAACGATGTGCTCTTTGAGGGGATGATGGGAGACAAGTTGCATCCCACCTTGAAGGGTTACCAGGTCTGGGCCGATGCGCTGAAGCCGATCTTCACCGAGTTACTCGGACCTCCCGCGAAGGAAGACCAAGCTCCGCCACCAACAGGGGATCCCAGCGCCGCCCGATGAAAGCAAGTGGGTGGATCCTTCCTCTCGTTCTGTTAACGATGAGCGTGGGCTGCGATCGTGTCACAAAGCATCTCGCCATCGTTCATCTCGCAGGAGCACCTCCCCAGACCTATCTTCAAAACACCATCCGGCTGCAGTATGCCGAGAACAGCGGCGCATTCCTGAGCCTGGGCGCGGAGCTTCCAGATACATTGCGCACAGCAATCCTGACAATAGGCGTGGCTGTGCTGTTGCTGCTGGTCGCGGTTCTCGCGATTCGCAGGAGGTGGACGGGCTTGCCGCTTGCTGGTGTCGCTCTGATGTGGGGCGGAGGTGCGTCGAACCTCATTGATCGCGCATCGCGTGGGCACGTCGTGGATTTCTTGAACCTGGGCGTGGGCTCGCTAAGGACCGGGATTTTTAATGTGGCAGATGTTGCCGTGCTGCTGGGGGCGGTGCTGATTGTGGTGGGGGATCTGAGGCCGGAGAAAGATGCGGCGGGGTGAGCTCAGTTCGAACCATGGAGAGAAGAAACGGAAATTGGACGATCCGACAACTCAAAACCGAAATTACAAAATCTTAAATTGGACCGTTCATTCAACGATCAGCAGGCCAATTTGAGTTGTCAGAAGCTTTTCATGTGCTCTTTCAGAATGCAGCGATCCATCACGACTTCGATTCCCAATGCGCGCGCCTTCTGCGCGGCCTGCTCGTGAACGACTCCTTCCTGCATCCACACAACCTTTGCGCCGCGTCGTATCGCGGAATCGACAATCTCGGGCACGTACTCCGGCCGCCGAAAGATATTCACAATTTCGATCGGGTCCGGCACTTCGTCGAGGGTCGCATAAGCCTTGTGCCCCAGCACTTCCCTTTCGTTCGGATTCACAGGAGTGATCTCATACCCGACCGTCTGCATGAACCTCGACACGCCATAGCTTGCGCGCCAGGTACTGCTCGACAGGCCCACGACAGCAATCCGTTTGTACTTCTCCAGTATTTCCTTCATCGTCATGGTTGGCGAAACTCCCGCTTGAAGCGCTCGATTTCCTTTTCGTTCAGATAGCGCCAGGCGCCGATCTTCAATTTGCGATCCTCCAAAAATCCTATCCGAACGCGGCGGAGCTTTTCTACCGGGTGGCCGGAAACCCCAAACATCTTGCGGATTTGCTGATTGCGTCCCTGGTGAAGCGTGACCTCATACCAGGGATTGTCTCCTTCGTTTAACGGCGTGATCTCGCACGGAGCCAGGCGTTCTCCATCGAGAAACATTCCACGGCGAAGCTTCGCAAGCAGCGGCTCACCGGGTTTGCCGGCGACCTTAACGTGATACACCTTTGGAATGACACCGGCTTTCGTCATCCATTTTGTGAAGTCTCCGTCGTTGGTGAGAATGATCAAACCCTCGGACGCGAAATCCAATCGACCCACCGGGTATACCCGCTCCTTGATCTTACCCACGAACTCCATCACTGTGGGGCGATCCTGCGGATCGCTGGACGTAGACATTACGTTCTTCGGCTTGTTCAGCAGCACATAGACGTACCGAGAGGAGACGTGAATGCGCTTTCCATCGACGCGAATCGCATCGGAACCCGGATCCGCACGCGTCCCAAGCTCTGTGACGACTTTTCCGTTAACGGTGACTCGGCCCTCCGCAATGATCTCTTCGGCCTTGCGGCGTGAAGCGATACCCGCGTGGGCAAGGATTTTCTGAAGGCGTTCCTGCATAGACACTGACAGTTTAGCGCGGAACCGCGCAGGACCGGTTTACGAGGGCAACTCGATCTCTGCTGGAACTGTTTCTTCGGAAGTCGCCTGACTCTTGATGAGCTCTTCGAACTCCTCCATGCTTGGAAGTTCGCTGAGGTCCTTCAGGCCAAAGTGGATGAGGAACTCTTTGGTGGTCTTGTAGAGAATCGGCCGTCCGAGAACTTCCTTGCGGCCTGCAGCCGCCACGAGCTTTTTGTCCAGGAGCGTCTTGATGACGCCGCTTGCCTGCACGCCTCGGATCTCCTGGATTTCAGGAACAGTCACGGGCTGCCTGTATGCGATGACGGCCAGGGTTTCGAGTGCAGCAAGAGACAATCGCGTCGCGGGAGTTTGAGCCTGAAGGAACGCCTTGAGCGTTTCATGATGTTCAGGCTTGGTGGAAAAGCGCAGGCCTCCGGCGATTTCGCGGATTTCGATGCCGTGCTGAGGCTGCCGGTACTTCTCGATGAGAGCGTCGATGCACTCCTGGATTTCCTTTGGATCGACGTCGGGCAACGCCTTCCGGATAGCGTCAAAGGCTACCGGTTCACTTGCCAGGTAAATGATCGCTTCAAGCAGGGCGGAAAGATTGGGATAGCTCATAATTTGGATTTGCGCGGACCGTGATCTCGCCCATTGGCCGATCCTGCCGCAGAAAAATGGCCTTCAGCCGGGTTAACTCCAGCAATGCGAGAAACGCCGTGATCAATCCGCGCCGACTGTTGATGGCCGGCAGGATTGTGGTGAGAGTCACATCACGCCCGGCCGACACAATCCGATCGAAGAGATAACCCATCATCTGCTCGATCGAAAACTCGTCCCTGCTCACTTCCATGAGCGGCCGGGTTTCGGCGCGCTTCGCGACTTCTCGAAATGCGAGAAGCAGATCGTGCAGGGTAACAGTCATTTGCGGTTCCAGTTCGCTGTCTTCAAACGGCACTTCGCCCGGATTGTTCCAGGACACTTTCTCGACAAGCTCACGCTGATACAACATCTGCGCGGCATTCTTGAACTTTTCGTACTCGAGCAGGCGGCGGACAAGTTCGGAGCGTGGATCTTCGGCTTCACCGTCAACGGCATCCGGATCCGGAGGCAGCAACATGCGGGACTTGATATAGATCAGCTGCGCGGCCATGAACACGAATTCGCCGGCCCCATCGATGTTGAGTTCCTGGATCACATGCAGATACTCGAGGTATTGCTCGGTGATCCTCGCGATTGGAATGTCATAGATGTCGATCTTCTGCTTGCGGATCATGTCGAGCAAAAGGTCGAGCGGCCCTTCGTAGTGCGGCAGACTGATCTTGAGATCTTCGGTCAAATCTTCATCGCCTCCCGAACTTCGGTCATCGTCGCCTGTGCCGCGACGCGCGCTTTTTTGGCGCCTTCCTCGAGGATGTCCACGACATCCTGCTTTCGGCCTTCGAGTTCCTGCCTCCGCTCGTAAATCGGAGCCGTCGTTTTCTGCAGGCTTTCAAAAAGCCACATCTTGCACTCGATGCAGCCTATCCCTGCGGAGCGACAACCTTGGTCCACCTCGGCAATTCTTTTTTGATCGGAAAACACCTTGTGGTAGTCGCCTACCGGACAAACGTCCGGGTTGCCGGGGTCCTGACGGCGAACTCGAGCGGGATCCGTGACCATCGTCTTGAGCGTCTGCTTGACCACTTCGGGCTTTTCGGTCAGCGCGATCGCATTCCCATAGCTCTTACTCATCTTCCGCCCGTCGGTGCCGGGCAGTTTCGGAACCTTCGTGAGCAGGGCCTGCGGTTCGGGAAACACCGTCTTGTACATGTGGTTGAAGCGCCGGGCAACCTCGCGGGTGAGTTCGATATGGGGAACCTGATCCTCGCCGACGGGGACGGCGTTCGCCTTGTATATAAGGATGTCGGCCGACTGCAGCAGCGGGTAGCCCAGGAACCCATAGGTATGGAGATCCTTTCCCGTCAGTTCCGTGATCTGTTCCTTGTAAGTCGGTACTCTTTCGAGCCATCCCAGCGGTGTAATCATCGACAGAAGAAGGTGCAACTCCGCGTGCTCGATCACGCGGGATTGAACGAAGATCGTGGCGCGTTTCGGATCGAGCCCGGCGGCGAGCCAGTCCATCGCGTTATCGATAATGTTGGCGCGAATGTCATCGGTCGATTCGTAGTTCGTCGTGAGAGCGTGCCAGTCAACGATGCAATGAAAGCACTCATACTGGTCCTGCAGCTTGACCCAGTTCTCCAGCGCTCCGACGAGATGACCCAGATGAAGGCGGCCGGTCGGCCGCATACCGCTCAGAATTCTTGGTTTGCCCATGGTTCGTTACGTGGTCAACATCCGCCTCAGCGCAACAATAGGCGGATCGAAAAGGAGCTGAGGAATCCCGCTGAACAGCAGCAGGACGAAGATGAAGATGGAATAGCTCTGAAGGCGATCCAGACTCGCTGCCAGACCCCGGGGCAAAAGGCCCGACAGGACGGCTGCGCCATCAAGTGGAGCGATCGGGATCAGATTGAACAGCGCAAGAATGACGTTGATGATCATCCCGTAGTACGCGATTAAGGCTATCGGTACGGCAACTCCCCCGGACGGCAATCCTCCATAGGTCACAGAACGAACAATCGCCGCAAGTTCAGGAGACGCTACCTTCATGGCGAGCAGGATGCCGAACATGAACAATGCCAGGATCATGTTGCTGACCGGACCTGCTGCCGCCACGAGCATATGGTCGCGCACCGGGTTCCTCAATCGTCCCACGTTCACCGGAACCGGCTTTGCCCAGCCGAACATGAAGCCGAACTGCAGACAGATCAGCGGAAAGATGATGGTCCCCCACAGTTCGGAATGCACGATCGGATTCAGTGAAACGCGTCCAAGAAAACGCGCCGTGGGATCTCCCAGCCGGTCTGCCGTCCATGCGTGAGCGCATTCGTGAAAGCTCAGGGAAAGCAAGACAGCAACGAACTGAATCAGCGCGATAAACACGGTATTTTCCATGCCGGAAGCGATGGTAACACATCGGCCGCGCCAGGCTGGGTCGCGCCCCCTATGTTATACTCGCGCCATGCATGTTCAGCTGCTGAAGCTCGCGCTGGGCCTGTATTCCGTTGGACTTCTCCATTCCGTTTTGACGGTTCTGCGGAAGAAGCAGACCCTGTTTAAACCCGCAGTAGTTGCCACTTTGATCGGTTTCGCCTGCCATGTGGCTTCAATCATCGCCCGAGTTTATGAGCAGAGAACTTTTCCTCTCTCTCAGCCATACGAAAGCTTTTCGTTTTTCGCGGCGCTGGCCGTTCTGGCGTCCCTGATCGTGTATTGGAGATACAAGATCACATCGCTTGGGGTTTTTGCGTTTCCTGCGATCTTCGTGATGACGTTCGTGGCCATTCTTCAGGCATACAACGCGCAGGACTCTGTCCCTGAACTTCTGCGCAGTCGATGGATCTACATTCATACACCGTTGATCATCCTGGGATACGTTGCGTTCTTTGTCGCGTTCTCCGCTGCGGTGCTGTATCTGGTCCAGGAACGCGAGCTCAAGCGCAAGCGCGTGTTCAATCGCCTGCCGTCGCTCGAGATTTGCGACGATCTCGCCTATCGATCGCTGGCTCTCGGATTTCCGCTGATGACCCTGGGTATTCTTTCCGGAGCGCTCTATGCCCAGCAGGTATCGCTTTCGTGGATGAGCGATCCGAAGACGCTGCTCGCGTTCCTGACCTGGCTGATTTACCTGTTGCTGATTCACTATCGGCTGATCGCGGGATGGCGCGGCAAGAAGGCCGCCTATCTGGCAATCGCCGGCTTTGTCGGCGTTCTCGTCACGTTCTCTTTCAGCGGCGGATTTCACGCAAACTTTCATCCCTGAAGCTCATGGAACTCGCACTGATCGGCGTCAGCCATAAAACAGCACCTGTGGAAGTTCGTGAGCGTCTTGCGTTTTCATCGGACAAGATCCGTGCTGCTCTGGCTACTCTCCTGGAACGAACGCACGCCGCAGAAGCGATGATCCTTTCTACATGCAATCGTGTTGAGATCGTGGCGCAGGGCCCGGACGCCCAGCTCGTGCAGGACTTCATCTGCGAGTATCACCAGATCCCCGCCGAGGCGATCTCAAAGCACGTCTACAGCTACAAAAACGCGGAGGCGATCCGGCACCTCTTCCGCGTGACGGCCAGTCTCGATTCGATGATGCTGGGAGAACCGCAAATCCTCGGCCAGGTGAAGGAGGCTTATCGTCTTGCCTCTGAAGCGGGAACGATCGGTTCGAGCCTCAGCCCCCTTCTCGACCGCGCGTTCGCTGTGGCGAAACGGGTTCGATCTGAAACAGGCATCTCGCAGTCAGCTGTCTCCATCAGCTACGCGGCAGTCGAACTGGCCCGCAAGATCTTCGGTGATCTCGCGGGAAAGACGGTGATGATCATTGGCGCCAGCAAGATGGGCGAACTCGCCGCAAAGCATCTCAAGCGTAATGGCGTTGGATCCGTTCTCGTCACCAACCGCACGTTCGAGCGAGCGGTCGAGATCGCAAAGATCTTCGAAGGCGCCGCAGTCCCCTTCGAGCATTTCACGGATCACATGGAACACGCCGACATCGTCATCAGCTCGACGGGAGCACCCCATTTCATCATTACCAAGTCGCTGGCCGAGCAGGTTATTCGCAACCGGCGGAACAAGCCGGTGTTCTTTATCGATATTGCGGTGCCGCGTGACGTCGATCCGCTCGTCAACGATATCGACAATGCCTTTGTATATGACATTGATGACCTCCAGCAGGTTATTGATGCCAACATGCGAGAGCGAATGAAGGAGGCCGGCCGGGCCGAAGAGATCGTTGACCGGGAGGTTCAGGCTTTCTGCACGCGGATGCAGTCGCGCGAGGTCGCCCCGACGATTGTGTTGCTCCGCGAAACGGTAGACAGGGTCCGGCGGGAAGAAATTGAACGTTATCGTAAGTTGCTTCGAGACATGCCCGCGGAGCAACAGCAGGCGACTCTTGCCGCGATTGATCAGGTCACTCAGTCTCTGATGAACAAGATCCTGCACCATCCCATCACACAGATGAAGGAGATGAACAGCGATCCGAACGGCTCGGAGTTCGTCGAAACCGTCCGGAAGATCTTCAACATCAAACTTCCATGACAAAGCCTTTCCGTATCGGGACCCGCGCAAGTGCTCTGGCTCTCTGGCAGGCCAACTGGACGAAGGCCGAGCTTGAGCGCAAGTGGCCCGGTCTGGTTGTCGAACTGGTCCCCATCAAGACCACGGGCGACAAAATCCTCAATGTTCCACTTTCAGAAGTTGGCGGTAAAGGCTTGTTCACAAAAGAGATTGATGAGGCCTTGCTGGATGGCCGAGTGGATGCTGCGGTCCACAGCATGAAAGATGTTCCGTTCCAGCTGCCCCACGGCATCGACTTCGGAGCTGTGCCCGAGCGCGAGGATCCGAGGGATGCCCTGGTTTCCAGCGGACGCTACATCGACGCTCTTCCGCCGGCAGCTCGAATCGGAACAAGCAGCTTGCGCAGGCAGGTCCAGCTGAAACATCGATTCCCTGCCATGCGGATTATCAGCCTGCGCGGGAACGTCGATACCAGGCTGCGCAAGCTTGCCGATGGCGAGTTCGACGGCATCATCCTCGCGCTCGCGGGACTTCGCCGATTGGGGAAAGAATCTGTCGTGACCCAGATTCTCGACCAGGAATTTATGCTGCCCGCAATTGGACAGGGAGCCCTGGGGATTACGTGTCGCGACAACGATGCGTCCACGCGGGAACAACTCGCCGTTCTCAACCATGTGCCGACGCGCGTCGCGGTCACTGCGGAACGCGGACTCCTGTCCGCTCTTGAAGGCAGTTGCAAGGTGCCTATTGCGGGTCATGCCGTTCTGGAAAACGGCCAGATCCGCCTCAAGGGTCTGGTCGCCAATCTCGCCGGGACGGTCGTGGTGAAGGGAGAGATCGATGGCGATCCGAAGAATGCCCATCAGCTCGGCATTGCCCTGGGGAAAGATCTCATCAGTCGCGGCGCCGGCAGCATTCTGGCCGAAATCAGCCAACATGGAACTCCGCGGTAGAACGATTCTCATCACCCGCGCGGCAGCTCAATCTGAAGAATTGCGTACCGGTCTTGAAGACGCCGGTGCCCGGGTTATTGAATGCCCCGCGATCGAGATCGTTCCGGTCGAGGATTGGACGGAAGTGGATCGCGCCGCGTCCCGGCTTGAGACCTACGATTGGTTGATCCTGACGAGCACCAATGCGGCAACGTACTTCCTGGAACGAATGCGTGCGCTTGGCACGACCTGCAGCGTTCCCATCGCGGCGATCGGCACGGCCACTGCGACGAAGCTTGCGGAATGGAATCTCAGGGCTTCCCGGATTCCAACCGACTTTCGCGCAGAGGGGCTGCTCACTTTGTTTGAACAGGATTTGACTGGAGTGCGCATCCTTATCCCCCGTGCCGAGAGTGCGCGGGAAATCCTCCCGGATGAGCTACGGCGTCGTGGCGCAACGGTTGATGTGGTTGTCGTTTATCGAACCGTGAAGCCGGACGCGGCGCTGGCAAAGCTTCGCGAAACTCTAAGCCGGGAGAAACTTGATGCTGTGGTCTTCACCAGTCCGTCCGCAGTCCGAAATGTTTCGGAAGCGCTTGGCGAAGGTTTCACTTCGAGTCTCGAATCAATTCCAATAGCGGTCATTGGGCCTGTGGCACGAGAGGCAGTCGAAGCATCGGGGCTGCAGGTCAGAATTGTTCCGGAGCGGGCGACGATTCAGGATTTGATCGAGGCGATTCGTTC
>Ga0070675_100000418_pt1 | contig 28967 bp, 25 predicted proteins | sample KBSM43metaG_FD_65343 | JGI IMG/M metagenome (GOLD analysis project Ga0070675, IMG submission 65343) | Miscanthus rhizosphere microbial communities from Kellogg Biological Station, Michigan, USA - KBS M4-3 metaG | ecosystem: Host-associated > Plants > Roots > Rhizosphere > Soil ... | reverse complement strand
TGGTGCGAAGACGCTCATCTTCGACGAGGTCGACGCGGGCATTGGCGGACGCGTCGCCGATGTCGTTGGGTCGAGGCTCCAGGAACTGGGGAAGCGGTTTCAAGTGCTCTGCATCACCCATCTGCCACAGATCGCGGCGCGCGGGGATGCGCAGTTTCTGATCGAAAAGTCGATTCGCGGGAGGCGCACGGTGACGCAGGTCGAGCGACTCGATAAGGAAGGACGGATCGAGGAGATCGCGCGCATGATCGGAGGCGCGTCAATCAGCGAGCAGACGCGCGCCAGCGCCCGCGAACTGATTGAGACCGGCTGCGAAGGGACCCGCGCTACGCAGCCAGGCAGGGTAGGGCGCGTCCTTTCGGATGCGCCACTAAGTGAGGGCGAAAGGCGAAAGGCGAAAGCGAAAGTCCGCGAATAGCTGAGGAAATGGCGAAGAAATACCTCATCGAGACGTTCGGCTGTCAGATGAACTTCCACGACTCCGAGCGGATGGCGGGTCTGCTCGACCAGGCTGGTTACGAGTCAACGACCGAGGCGATCGACGCCGACGTGGTCGTCATCAACACCTGCAGCGTGCGCGAACACGCCGAGGAGAAGCTCTACACGCGTCTGGGCGAGCTTCGTGTTCTCGAACAGGAAACCGGTCGGAAGCCCGTTGTGGCGGTCGCCGGATGCGTGGCGCAGCAGGAAGGCGAGTCGCTCCTGAGGAAGTCAAACGGGCACGTCATTGACGTGATCGTCGGCACGCAGCGCCTGAAGATGCTGCCGACGCTGGTGGAGCAGGCCGCGAGTTCTGCGTTTGCTGAGGTCGACATCAACCCATGGGACGACGTGACGTTCCCGTTGGGCATTACGCGCCGAAGCGATCCCGTGAAGGCCTACGTCACCATCATCGAGGGGTGCAACGACCACTGCGCCTTCTGCGTCGTACCGTACACGCGCGGCCATGAGCGCATGCGCGCGAAGGCGGACATCCTGGCCGACGTGCGCGACGCCGTTGATTCAGGGCGCCGCGAGATTCAGTTGCTCGGCCAGATCGTCAATCACTACGAGGCGCCGGACGATCCCGCGTGCGATTTCGCGGAGCTCCTCGCCGCGGTGAACGACGTTGCTGGGGTCGAGCGAATTCGTTTTGCCAGTCCCCATCCGCGGCACACCGGTCGTCGACTGATCGAGGCGGTGCGGGATCTCCCGAGGGTCTGCAAGCACCTGCATCTTCCTGTGCAATCTGGCTCCTCACGCGTCCTCAAAGCCATGCGGCGCCGGTATACACGCGAGAGTTATCTGGAACTGGTAAACGAGATTCGCGAGGCCATCCCGACCGTCGCACTATCGACCGATATGATTGTTGGTTTCCCGGGTGAAGACGCCGACGACTTTGCGCAGACGCTGTCGCTGACCGAGAGCGTGCAGTATCACAGCATGTTCTCGTTCAAGTACTCTCCGCGGCCGAATACGCTGGCGTTGAAACGGATGCCGGACGATGTGCGGGCAGAGGAGAAGACAGCACGGATCGTAGCCCTGCAGTCTCTGCAGCGTGAGATTCAGACGCGGCTTCACGAGCAGACTGTCGGCTCTACGGTCGAGGTACTGATCGACTCAGCAAGCCGGCGGCACGACGCCGAGATTTCTGGACGTACCAGCGGCAACACGGTGGTGAACTGTGCGATGCCGACGTTCGGCGTGGATCCCGATTCACGAAACGCGAATCGCGGGAATGCGTCAGACTGGATTGGGCGGACAGTCAATGTCCGCATTCTTCGCGCAGGTCCCCACAGTTTGTGGGGTGAGGCCGTGGTATCAAACGTGCGAGGGCACGGGTTTCTCCCGACGTGCTGAAGGCGGGAAGAGACGATTCGACGCGCGGGGAAGGACGTAGCAACACCATGCTGATTGAAATGACCATCAAGGGGCTGATGGTAGATCCCGTCACCAACATGCCGATCGTCATCCTGAAGGATAAGCAGGGGGATCGGGTGCTGCCGATCTGGGTGGGGATCTTCGAGGCGAACGCCATCGCGCTGCAGATCGAAAACGTCGCGACCCCGCGCCCGATGACGCACGACCTGCTGCGGAACATCATCACGGACCTCGATGGGCAGGTCGACCGCGTCGTCGTGTGCGACCTCAAGGACAACACGTTCTACGCCATCATCCACCTCACTGTGCGCGGCGAGCGGGTCGCGATTGATGCGCGGCCGAGCGATGCCATTGCGCTGGCGCTTCGGACGCGATCGCCGATCCTGGTGGAGGAGAACGTCATCGACAGCGCGAAGACCGTCGACTTCAACGCGGAGCGCACCGACAGCGACCGTCTTCAAAAGTGGCTCGAGAGCCTCGACCCTGAGGAGTTGGGCAAGTACAAGATGTAAACGCGCCGTCCAGCGGATTGTCGGCCGGCCGACAATGCCCTCACACCCCCCTGAAACCGGATTCCTGACACCCACCGGATATTGGGTTGTTTGACACATCTACACACTATCCCTAGAATCTCTGCAACCTGCCTCATCCACCACTACAAGGGCCGATGATCGTCGCGATCGCCAACCAGAAGGGCGGTGTCGGGAAGACGACTACCGCCGTGAACCTTGCGGCCGCGCTTGCCATGCGAGGCAAGCGAACGCTGCTGATCGATCTCGACCCGCAGGCCAACAGCAGCATCTCGTTTCTCGATCTGCGCACGATCACGCGGTCGACCTACGACGCAATCGCTGAGCCCACGTGCGCGCTGACGGACGTGATCCGGCAGACGCCGGTCGACAACCTGTTCATCGCTCCAGCGCGCATCGGTCTCGCGAAGCTGGAGGCACGGCTGGTCGGGGAGCTCGACGCGCACTTCCGTCTGAAGGACAAAATCCAGGCCCTCAACGGCGACTTCTCGCACATCGTCATTGACTGTCCGCCGGCGCTCGGCCTGCTGACCGTGAACGCGCTGGTCGCAGCCACACATCTGCTGATTCCGATTCAGTCGTCGTACTTCGCGCTCGAGGGAACCGACGACCTGCTCGAGACGATCGAGAAGGTCAGGCAGCGGCCCAACCCGGCGCTCCGCATCCTCGGCGTCGTCATCACAATGCACGACAAGCGGACTGCGCTCGGACGCGACATCCGCGAGCAGATTCAGAAGGTGTTCGGCGGGAAAGTGTTCGACACGGTGATCGCGAAGAGCGTCCGCCTGGAGGAGAGTCCCGCGTACAAGGAGTCAATCTTTACCTTTGCCCCCGATTCGTCGGGCGCGACCGATTACTACAGTCTCTGCGAGGAGGTCATCGAACGTGTCGAAGCGCGGACTGCCTGAGACGTTGCGGATGCGGCATGACGAGCATTACGTCGAGGCGCTTGCCGCCTCGGCCGGCGCGCCAGTCGGCCGGATGATCTCGATCGAACTGCTCGATCCCAACCCGAACCAGCCGCGCCAGGTGATGGGCGATCTATCAGAGCTGATGGCGTCGGTTGCCGAGAAGGGCGTCATCGAACCGCTGATCGTCCGGCAGCGCGGTGGACGGTATCAGATCATTGCGGGCGAGCGTCGGTACCACGCGGCGGTTCAAGTCGGCCTGCGCGACATCCCCGTCATCGTCCGCGAGGTGGACGACGGCGAAGTGATGGAGCTGGCGCTCGTCGAAAACCTTCAGCGCAAAGACCTCACGCCCTTTGAAGAGGCCGAGGCGCTGCAGCAGCTCGCGCAGAAGTGCGATTACACGCACGAGGACATGGCGCGGAAGCTCGGAAAGTCACGCACGGCGATCACCGAGTCGCTCTCGTTGAACAACATGCCGGAGGAAGTTCGCAACCTATGTCGGCTGGCCGACATTGGCTCGAAGTCGACGCTGCTGCAGATCGTTCGGCAGTCCGATCCGAAGAAGATGATGGCGCTGGTGGAACGCCTGGTCAGCGGCGGCAACGGCGTCACACGGCAGGACGTCAGGAAAGAGACCGCAAAGGCAAACCCGGGGCGCCCAAAACCATTCCTGTTCTCGTTCAAGCCTGAGACGAAACACTTCCAGCTCCGTATGACGTTTCGCAAAGGCAAGGTCGAGAAGAACGAAATCATCACGGCCCTCGAAGGCATCATCAAAGAACTGCGCGCCGCGCGGTAGTCAGCGCAGAGCGCTGCGAGCCTCCGCTACAAGCTGAAAGGAAACGACTACGCAAAGGCAGGAATGGCCTGTAAAGGGCCCAATTCCACAACGTCGCATAATAGATGTTATGTTAACTAACGCATCAGCCGGGACGCGCTACGTCGTCCAATTGCGCGATGGGAACCGCTCGTCGGGGACCTGAACCTCGATCGGCTGATGCCGCGGGTGGTGCTCCACTTCAGCGCCGTGACGGTTGATGGCGACGATGAATGCGACCGTCGCATCCTTCGAGACCCCGAGACACTGAAACGGCACCTGTAGTTCGAGTAGGCGCCCGACCGCCACGTTGATGTCGGGGCATCTGCGTGCGAAGTCGCGGCCCCCACGAGGTCGCTCGGTCATCTCTGCGCGAACCATCCCGCCTTCCGTGGTCACGATGATCCGGCACCCCTCGGGCTTGAGGAAATTGACGCTCAACTGCTGGCCGCCACCGAGCGCGTCCCGCATTGGCAATCGTCCCGCGACTTTGAGATACAGATTGGTAGCATCGAAGCCGAACTCCACGCTCGAAATGATGGTGGAATGCGCGGACACCTCGTGCATTGCGTCGCCGACGGCGACCACGTCGACCGAGCCCGCCCCGATCCATTCGAAGTAGTTCGTGAGTTCTCCGTCGATCACTGGATGAATGAAGCCGGTCGGCGGCTCAATGCCTGCCGCCGGCGGCCGTGTGGTGATGTTGCTGACGAACAGCTCTTCGGGGACGGGCGCGTTGATCGCGCGATAGATGTTGCGGACGTGTCGGCGGAACAACTCGTCAAAGACGAGATCGTGGTCCGACGAATGATCGTCGCCGTACCACCAGAACCAGTCCGAGCCTTCCGCAATCAGCATCTCCTCCCGCGCTCGAGCCAGCGCCTCGGGTGGGACGTCAGTGGCGTTATCGAGCGCGCGCCGCGCGTCTGACAGTTGGCTCCAGGCGCGCTGATCGTCCGCATGGCCAATCCAGATGTAAAAGTCGGCATTGATCCATGACCCGGGAAAAATGCCCGGCAGAACGTCCTTCGGCCCGCTGCACGCCTCGGCCATCGTTACCGTCTTCAGCGTCGGATGCGAGGCGAGCCGATGGTATAGCGCCCGCAGAAACGGTCTTCCCTGCCCTTCGAAGTGTTCCCACGCGTTTTCGCCGTCGAGAATGACAAAGATCGTGGCCTCTCCCCCGTTGGTGCGCGATGCGTAGCGCGCTCCGGCGGCCGACAGACGATGCGCGAAGTCCTCGGCCGCCACTTCGGCCGGCCATGACGCATAGCTGAATCCAATCAGATCCGACAGCGCGTGGTCACGAAACCCGCTGGCAACCTGCTGCCCATCGCGCCCGACGCGGTAAGGCCGGTACAACACCTCCGGGTTCTCGACCGCTCCGTCGCGATCGCGTCGGAACTCGCGGCCCGTCGTCTTGCCGAGGATCTCTTCGTCGGTGGCCATCCACTGAAATCCGGCGGCAGCCACGAGCGACACCATGGCGTCCGATACCGAGCCTTCCGACGGCCAGACGCCCACGGGCCGTCGTCCGAAGAGCCGCTCATGCAGTTTCACCGCGCGCGACAACTGATCCGCGGCGTCTTCGGGCCGGCGGAATCGCTCGCGCGGCATTCGCGACGACGGATGGGTTCGTAGGTAGATGTCCGTGTCGCACAGGAGCGGAAGGATGGGGTGATAAAACGGCGAGGTCGAGAGTTCAACCTGGCCACGCTCCGCCGCCTCGCGGTATTCAGGAATAACGCGTCGAAGTAACTCGAGCTCCACGGCGCGAAGGGTCGCTTTGTCCTGTTCCGTAAAGCGGCGGCCCTTCGCAACGAGGGCGCGGATTCGATCGTCGCGATCGAAATAGTACGGATCGATCCATGCGAGTTTGTGCCACACCTGCAGGTCGCGCAGGTCGTCCGTCGAGAAGTACGCCGCCTGCGAGCGCACGCTCAGCCCAACACCATCCTGCTGGCGTTTGGCGAGCAATTCCGCGTAACGAGGGTACGGATCGATCATTCGGGGCCGATGGGCGTGGAAGAATTCCTCCACGCAGAACTCCTGCTCCTCGGCGGTCAACGCTTCCGCCGGTTTCAAGCCGATATCCAGATGGCGGTCGCGCGCCTGCTCCCTCGCAAAGGAATCCAACTGCACCAGCAGCGACGGAACCAGGTTGAACGTCACTTTGACCGACGGGAATTCGCGCAATAGCGCGACCATTCCCCAGTAGTCCTTGATGGCGTGCAGCCGCACCCATGGCAGGACGTGCTCGCCGGTCGCAAGGTCCTGGTAGAACGGCTGGTGCATGTGCCAAAGCAGGGCTACACGTGTCACGGCTGGATTCCAGAAGGTAGAAGGGTCCTGTATTCTTGAGATTGGACGTTGATGCGCATTATCGACCGCTACGTGATCCGCGAGGTGCTGCTTCCCTTCGTTATTGCCCTGCTGGTCTTCACGTTCATCTTAATTGTGCCGTCGATGATGCAGTACGCCGAGGCGTTCATCGCCAAGGGCGTGCCGACCTCAATCGTGCTGCGCGCGATGGCGACGCTGCTGCCCTCCTCGCTCGCGCTGTCGATTCCTTCGGGTCTCCTCATCGCGCTGCTCATCGCGTTCGGCCGGCTGTCGGCGGACCGTGAGTTCGTCGCGATGCAGGCGTGCGGCATCAGCGTCGCGCGGCTGCTCCGGCCCGTCGCCTTCATTTCACTTCTCGGCTGGGTCGCGACGTCGTACGTGATGCTCGAAGCGCTGCCCGACGCCAATCAGGCATTTCGCGAAATCGCGTACAACGTGCTCGCGCAGCGCGCGGAGGGCGAAGTCAAGCCGCGCGTCTTCTTCGAGGAGTTCCCCGATCTCGTCCTCTACGTGCGCGACATTCCTCCCGAGGGCGGCTGGAACGACGTCTTCATGGCTGACAACACGCCGGGTCGCCCACAGGCGATTTACCTCGTGCGGCACGGGCGCGTGATCCTCGATCAGGTCAGGCGCAAGGTCGAAATGGTCCTCGAGGACGGCACCCGCCACGTGACCAATGCCGACGGGACGTACCAGGTCATCAAGTTCGATCGGCAGGTGATCAGTGTCAGCCCGGAACGCGCCTTCCCGCGCGGCGGTCCGCAAAAGGGCGATCCCGAGATGACGATTGCGGAGCTGAAAGAGCGCGCCGCGGAGTTCGAGCGTCAGGGACTCTCTTCGCACAATCAGATCATGGCCATCCACCGGAAGTTCGCGATTCCGGTGGCGTGTCTCGTGTTTGGTGTCATCGGGCTCGCCCTCGGCGCCACGAACCGGCGCGACGGAAGGCTTGGAAGCTTCGTCTTCGGCCTCGGCGTGATCTTCGCCTATTACATCCCGCTCACGCTGGGGCCGGCGCTTGCCAAAGGACATCTGATTCCGCCGTGGCTCGCTGTCTGGGCACCCAACATCATCCTAAGTGCCGCCGGCGCTGCCATGTTTTTCTGGCGCTCTCGCGCGGCCGATCAAGAGTTCCGATTTGCGATTCCACGGTGGCTGCAGTCGCGCGGTGTGGCGACTCGCCGTGCCGTAGAGCGTCCGGTGGTCGACGAAGCGAGCATCGGTAGGCCAGGACTTATCGGTCGTCTGCTGCCGAGGCCAAGCATCCTCGATCGCTACGTCACAGCCATGTACGTGCGCGTGTTTGCGCTGTGCGCGCTTGGGCTGCTGGCGTTGTTCTACATCTCGACGTTCATCGATCGCTCGGACAAGGTCTTCAAGGGTGCTGCGACGTGGAGCATGATGGGCGCGTATCTGTGGTACCTGCTGCCACAGTACGTCTATTTCGTGTTGCCGATGTCAGTGCTTCTCGGCTCGCTTGTGACGATCGGCGTGCTGACGAAAAACAGCGAGCTCGTCGTCATGAAAGCCTGCGGCATCAGCCTGTATCGCGTGGCGGTGCCGATCCTCGGCGCCGCGCTCGTCGCCGGCGGCGCGCTCTTCGCTCTCGAGCAGACGATTCTTGGCGAATGGAATCGCAAGGCCGACAGTATCAAAGCGGTGATGAACGGTGTTGCACCCGCCACGCTCGACATGCTGACGCGGCAATGGGTGGTCGGCAGCCAGGGCAATATCTATCACTACAACTACTTCGATCCTGGCAACCGTACGCTGTTGGGACTCTCGGTCTTCGAATTCTCGAACGGGATGCGGTCGATCGCACGGCGCTCGTACGCGGAACGCGCCCGCTACGAGCCGGCGTCCGGACACCCGGACGCCTGGCGCGCAGAAGAGACGTGGTCGCGTGACCTGACGCCGTCCGGTGACACGCGGAAGTTTTCCGCGGATCCCGTCACGCAGTTCACGCTGGAGCCGCCCTCCTATTTCGGAACACGGCAGCCAGAGCCGCAGTTCATGAGCTACTCGCAGCTTCGCACCTACATCGAGCAGCTCCGCACCAGCGGTTTCGATGTCATCGCGCAGCAGGTGGCGCTGGAACGGAAGGCATCTTTTCCGTTCGTCACGGTGATCATGACGTTGCTTGCGGTGCCATTCGCCGTGAGTGCCGGTCGCCGCGGCGCGATGTACGGCGTCGGCGCCGGCATCGTGATCGCGATCACCTATTGGGTGGCGTTCAGCGTCTTTGCTGCGCTCGGCACCGGTGGCGTCGTCGCACCGACGCTGGCGGCGTGGGCACCGAATCTGCTGTTCGGCGCCGGAGCGGCGTACCTGCTGTTGACGGTGCGGACCTAATGCGTCTGGGCCGGCTTCAGCCGGCCCTTTCGAATCTCACACAATGAATCGGCGGCAGATTCAACGATACCGTCTGCCACGAATCTCCGGCATTCTCGCTCACCCACAACGATCCGGTCGTCGAACCGAACGCGAGCACTTCGCCGCTGTCATCGATGTCGAGGGCGTGCCGATACACGAGGTCGTAGGCGTGCTCCTGCGGCAGCCCGTTGGCCAGCGTCTCGAATGTCTTCCCTCCGTCGCGCGTGCGATTCACGACGACGCGGCCGTCGGCGGGATACCTCTTTTCGTCCTTCACCGCCGGGACGAACCAGGCGGTGTCCGGATCTCGTGGATGCACGGCAACGGCAAATCCAAAGGCGGAAGGATGCACATCGGCGATCTCGCCCCACGACGCGGCGCGATCGGTCGATCGGAAAATCCCGTTGTGGTGCTGCACCCACAATGTGTCTGGCGCTGTGGCGCACTGGACGACCAGATGCGCATCCTGCGCGTTCGGCTCGTACTGGAGTTCGGGCGGCATATACTCCGCGCGCATTCCGTTGCCCCCGATGCGCCACGATCTGCCGCCATCGCGAGTCGTCCAGGCGCCGCCGGTGGACACTCCGATCACGATGTCGTCGGAGTCCCTCGGGTTCACGCAGATGGAATGGAGACCTGGATATTCAGCACCCCCGCCACTCCACTGCTCACGAAGGGGATCGTCCCACAGCGACCGATTCAGCACCCATGAGTGACCGCCGTCTTCGGACTTGAAGAGACCTCCGGGCATCGTGCCACACCAGAGCACACCCGGACGATCGCTGCCGCCGGGCTCGAGAGCCCAGATCAGGCGCAACGTCCAGTCGATGGGTTTCCCGCTGAAGGTCATTTTCGGAACGTAGCCTTCAGGCATCGGCGGATACATCGGCGCCCCGATTTCGGCCCACGTGGCGCCACCATCGTGCGAGCGATGCAGCTTCACGCCGAAGTGGCCGTGATTGAGCGTGGCAAGGAGGGAATCGTTTCGCGGATCGTGTACGGCCAGCGTGCAATTGTCTCCGAGAAAACTGACGCGTGACACCGACCATCCAGACGCGCCGCGCGCGATGGTGAATAACCCCTTGCGCGTTCCGACGTGGCACCTTCTCACACTTGCCACTCTTTATCCTCCTGAGAGCGCCTGGATCACATCCACGACGCCGTCGGCCGGGACTGGATCCGTCAAATGCGTGCGATCCCGCAGCTGCTCCCCGTTGATGAAAATCGACATGTGCTCGCGAAGTCTTCCCTGGTCGTCAAGCACGTAACTGCGAGCACGCGTGTTGGTGTGGAAGTATGCGTCGAGAACCTCCCGGACACGTGCGCCCTCGACCTCCCTCGTCGGGCACTCCACATGACGTTGGATATTGTCCGTGAAACGAAGTGTCGGCATGGCTCGCCCTAGCGAGCATATCGAATATCGTCGACTTGAATCTGACCGTTCGATCCGGCCTTGGTATTCGTCGTGTCGATGACAAATAGAATCGAATCGACTTTTGCAAGGTCGGGCGCCGAGGAATTGGGCGGACTAACGGACCGAAAGTCATCGAACGCGACATCCACCGTACGCGGCGTGGAATCCAGATAGACGGATCGGCGCCACCGTTCGCCTTCTCCACCTGGAGCGCGAAGCTGGACGGATAGCCGCATCGGCCGGTCCGCACGCGCGTTGAACACGAGTCTTTCGTACATCGTGATGGTGCCGGTTGCCGGCATGACGAACGCCACATATGGGCTCGCGGCTGCTGTTCCGGAAATCGCAAACCGCATGAGGAGTTGCGTTCCGGGGAGAGCGCCGATGACGTCCATCGTGGCATCCGATGCGTCGGCTTTCTCGATCCGCCATCCGCGCGCGGGCCCGTCGCCGTACAGCGTCATGGAGCTGCGCGGAGCGGGATGCGGCGAGTTGATCGGATGGCCGGCGCCGCGCCCGACATAAACAGGATTCCCCACCATCCACGGCACCGGAGGTGTGCCAGGCGCATTTGGCAGTCCGATCTCGACGCGATACACAGCGGGTTGCTCAGGTGCGTCCTGGTCGAGACGCGCCCCCCGTTCAGTTGCCACCAGGGTGCCGTCCCGCAACAACGTAATCGTCGCGTCCGCGGGCGCCTGCGCGTCGACGTGAAGGTGGACCGGTCCCGCAACCGGCAGCGCCTCCCCCATCGATGCCGTTCGCGAACCGCTCGTCACGACGAACCGCATCGCCGCGGGACCACCGAGTGCGTCGACGGTTGAATACACGTGACCGGCGCCGATCGCCTCGATGACACGCCTGGCGTCGGTCCCCGCTTCGCCGGTCAGCGTCGTGTCGGAGAGGGCGATCGAGAATTCGCGGAACGAGCTCGTGTATGACGGAAAGTGCAGCGAACCGGCGCTGTCATATGGTTCGCCCAGCGAGCGGACCCCAACACGCGCATGCGCATCCGATGCCGCAACCGCAGACACGCGACGCTGCTGTGTGAGTGCGTCCCATTGCCGCAAAACCGATTCGGGCCGATCCAGCAGCAGCGCCAGTGCCTGCGGCGGCCGAAACGGAAACGTGATCAGCGCGCGCGCCAGCGTCCAGGTCCGCTCGTCTCGCCACTCGCTGTCCGCATTCAGCCATTCGACGCCGTCCACCGGCGCGTCCCAGTCGGTCCATCGCAGGTCCGGCTTCGGTGATCCCGGATGTGCGGCGATGGCAATGCCGCCAAGGCGGTGGATGTCCTCGACGACGTCGCGCCCCTCACCGGCGAGCGGATACGGCGCTTTCGGCAGTCCGAGCGCGATCAGGTGGCCGTTGCTGGTGCTGATCTCGACCGCGTCGATGTACAACACGCCGTTGCGATAGTCCGGCAGATCGGGCGCGCGGGTCGCGTCGCCGTGGTCGGTCACGATGACGAACTGCAAGCCCGCGTTAGCGGCGGAGCGGAGCACGTCATTGACTGAAGCGGTGCCGTCCGAGCGATTCGTATGAACGTGGATAGCGCCACGGATAGGCGTCTTCAAACTTTCCGGCGGCGGCGGCAATCCGAGCGGAGCGCTGGGAAGCGCTGCGAGCAGTACGAAGGCAGCTACGGCAAGAACCGCCAGGCGTCCGAGGAAGCGAAACACGCCTCAGGCCCTTGGATGAAAGCGGTCGTAGACCGCGCGCATCCGCTGCTGCAGCACATGCGTATAGATCTGCGTCGTCGACAGATCGGCGTGGCCGAGCATCATCTGAATGGCTCGCAGATCGGCGCCACGTTCGAGCAGATGGGTGGCGAAGGAATGCCGGAGCGTGTGCGGGCTGAGGGTCGTCCGCACGCCCGCACGCCGGCCGTACGCTTTCAAAATCTTCCAGAAGCCGACGCGCGTGAGCCCTGGTCCGCCACCGCGCGCATTCACGAACAACCGAGGACTGCTCCGTCTGCCGAGGAGGGCAGGACGTGCATCCCGTAGATACCGGCTCACCCAGGCTGCGGCCTCATCGCCGAGGGGTACGATTCGCTGCTTGCCGCCCTTGCCCGTGCATGTCAGGTACGAAGCTTTGAGGTTGATGTCGCCAGGCCGCAGCGCAATCAGTTCCGAGACGCGCAACCCCGTGGCGTAGAGCAGCTCGATGAGCGCGCGGTCGCGGAGGCCGCGAGCCGTCGCCACGTCGGGCTGCTCGAGGAGACGATCCACTTCATCGACGGAGAGATGGCGCGGCAGCGACTTCCAGGCGCGGGGCGCACGCAGATCGTCGGCCGGACTGATTTCGAGGCGCCCTTCAATCACCAGAAATCGGTAGAAGCCACGATAACAGGCAATGGCGCGTGCCACCGACCGCGGAGAGCGCCCCTCTGACATCAACTGGCGGACGAACTCTTCGAGCCGCTGCCGTGTGAGGCGCTCGAGGGGCGTACTATGGGCTGCCGCGAATTCCCGCAGGAGAATGAGATCCCGCGCGTAGCTCGCAATCGAATTCGCTGCCAGACGACGCTCAACCGTGAGATGTGACAGATAGGCGTCGACCCATCGACTCGCTCCGATCGCTCGGGGCGAGCTCTCTCGACTCACGACGCTTGTCCGGGACGGACTTCGGCGCGAACGAGCGGAGAGCACGGCGGACTCAGAAGATGATCGCGGGATTGTAGAATTGTAACGAACTTATGCCTGTGCGCTCGAAGTGGCAGTCGCTGCCGACCGAAGCCATCAACCCCGCGACCCTCGGTATCGACAAACTCTCCCCAGACGACATCGTCGAACTGATGCTCAGCGAAGACCGGAAAATGCTCGCCGCAGTCCAGCGCGAGCACGAACGCATCGCGGTCGGCATCGAAATGGTTGCGACAGCACTGCGCAAGGAAGGACGCATCATCTTCGTTGGCGCCGGCACGAGCGGCCGCCTCGGACTTCTGGAATCAGCGGAGATGCCGCCCACGTTCAGTACTGAACCGGGCCTCGTTCAGGCGATCATGGCCGGGGGCCGCGACGCCATCTTCAGCGCGAAGGAAGGTGTCGAAGATAACTACGAGGAAGGCGCGCGTTCGATCATGCGCCTGCGGCCGGCCAAACGGGACATCGTCGTCGGCGTGTCAGCCAGCGGCATGACGCAGTTCGTGCGGGGTGCGCTGACGCGCGCGCGCAGGGCGGGTGCGCGGATTATTTTCGTCACGTGTGACCCGCACACGGAGCTGCAGACTTTTGTCGATCTCACGATCTCTCCCGCTGTTGGTGCGGAGGTCATCGCCGGATCAACACGTCTGAAGGCCGGCACGGCGACGAAGATGGTGCTGAACATGCTGACCACCGGCGCGATGATCCGCATCGGCAAGACCTACGGCAACCTGATGGTGGATGTCCAGACCGGCTCAGAAAAGCTGAAGGATCGCGCGCGCCGCATTGTCAACATCGTGACGGGCCTCGAATACGACGACGCCGACAGACTCCTCAAGCGGGCCCACTGGAACGTCAAAGCCGCGATCGTCATGCAGAAGACCGGGCTCCCCTATCCGAAGGCGCTCTCGCGCCTCCGGAAGGCGCACGACTCGATGCGCGAAGCGCTCGGCGAAGACATCGAGCCGCGGCTCCGCGGCATGCTGCAGGGCGCTGCTGAAGCCGCAGGTAACGGACGCGGTTAAATCAGCGACGCGGCTTCCCGATCCAGGATCAACTCGACATCCGCGTGTACCTGCAGCATCGACGCTGGTACATGAGTCGTCAGACGGCCGCTCGTCGCCTGCCGGATGCACTCGGCCTTCTTGCCGCCGGTGGCGACGAGAACGATTCGCCGGGCTCGGAGAATCGTTCCGATTCCCATCGACAACGCCTCCGTCGGCACCCGTGACGGATCATTGTCGAAGAGCATCGCGTTGTCGCGTCTGGTCGATTCCATCAACCGCACGCGATGTGTGCGCACCGGCAAATGGTCGCCAGGTTCGTTGAATCCGATGTGTCCGTTGGTGCCGATGCCGAGCAGCTGCAGATCGATGCCGCCTGCGGCCGCAATCGCGGCTTCGTATCGATCGCATTCGGCGTTCAGGTCGGCAGCGACTCCGTTCAGAAAGTGGATTCGTTCACCACGCAGATTGACCCCATCGAACAGGTGACGCTCCATGAATGTCCGGAAGCTTCCTGAATGCCGGCTGTCGATGCCGGCGAATTCGTCAAGATTGAAGGTGGAGACGCGCGACCAGTCGGTGGTCCCGGCCGCATACATCCTGCGCAGCTCCGCGTATCCGTCGACGGGTGTGCGCCCCGAGGCCAGGCCGAGGACCGCATCGGGGCGGTCTTGCAACGTCGATGCGACGCGTTCGGCGAGCGCCGCAGCAACGTCGTCGCTGCTGTCGAGCACCGTGATCTTCACGGGAGGCTAGACATACGTCGGAACAGCAAGCGACCCTTTCGCGGCGGCAAGCGCCAGACGCACCGCGCCTATCGCCGGTTCGACCTCGAGCCGGTGGACCTCCGTCCGCGGTGCAATTTCCGACAGCCTCCTCGTGATATCGCTGGCCAGCCACGGAATGCCGCGGAAGATGCCACCGGCGAGAACCGTGGGAAAGGCATCGCCGCGCATCTGCAGACGCCCGATCACTGATGCGGCCGCAGACGCCAGTTCGCCGCCCGCACGACGCAGAATCTCCGCTGCAATCGCGTCGCGCTCGTCAGTCGCACGCTGCACCAAGCCGGCTATGCCCGCAATGGTGTGCCGGTGCACGTCCCGGTAGTAGATCTCATGGATGAGCTGCTTGGGCGTCGAAAGGTCGAGATGTTCGAGGATCATCGGCGTGAGCAGCGTTGCGGGTCCGCGGCCGTCGAACTGTCGAACGACCGCGGTCAGCGCGGCGCGACCGATCCAGAAGCCGCCTCCCTCGTCGCCGAGGAGATACCCCCACCCGCCGGCTCGAGCGGCCCGTCCCGCGGCGTCTCGTCCGTACGCAATGGATCCAGTGCCCGCAACGACAACGACGCCAGGTGCATCGCCGGCGCCTGCCACAAGGGCGACAAGCGCGTCGTTGACAACGATGACCTGCGCCTTGAACCCGATGCGGCGCATGATGCTCTGCACCGCCGCGGTGTCGTCGGGTCGATCGACCCCCGCGATGCCCAGGCAAATGGCCGAAGGCCGCAAGTCGCGTTCGCCGATCGCGGCGTCCATCACCTGATGGAGGACTTTCTCGACCTCGAGTTCGCCTGAGGCCTGCAGGTTGGCGCCCCCGCCGCGCGCTTCTCCGACGATGCGCCCGTCACCATCGGCGAGCAGACACATCGTTTTTGTGCCGCCCGCATCTATGCCCACGACGTACATCCTTGAAAATTGTAGTACAGTCTCCGTTCCTTCCCTGCATGCCTCGTTACGGCGTTGCCGCGCGCATGCGCGAGCGCAATACAGAACTTCGGCGGACGCTGACCGCGCTTCTGCTCTGTCTCCTCGCCGTATCGGCGACTCGTCATTCCCTTCGCGCGGCAGGCGCAACGGATGAAATGCGCGCGCTCTGGGTCCGGCAGACAACGCTTGAGACCGAGGAATCGATCCGCAGGATGGTTGCGTCCGCCTCGACGTCCGGCTTCAACACCCTGTTCGTTCAAATCGGAAATGAAGCCGCCACGGCCGCGCAAACATTTGATCCTGTTGCTGAAACGATCAATCAGGCACACGCGGCGGGGTTACGTGTACATGCGTGGCTCGACATCGCCCGTGTCGCGCCCTCTGGCGAGCTTCCGTTTGCACGCGACCATGTCATCTACCAGCATCCTGAATGGTTGATGGTGCCGCGCGCGGTTGCGGCGGAGCTGCTGCCCGTCGATGTGCACAGTCCGGACTACCTGGGACGACTGGTCCGCTGGACTCGAAGCAACACCGATCGAATCGACGGCTTGTATGTGTCTCCGGCGCTGCCGGAAGCCGCATCGTATCTGGCTGAGGCAGTCCGCGACGTTGTGCGACGGTACCCGCTCGACGGCGTTTACCTGGATCACGTGCGCTATCCGGGAGCCGATTTCGACTACGGCGTCAGGTCGATTGCCGCGTTCCGCGACATGATGAAGGGTCAGTTGCCCCTGGCCGAACGCCAGCGCATCGACTCGGTTCAAGCTCTCGACCCGTTTGCGTACCCGAATGAGCTCCCCGACGAGTGGCGATCGTTCCGGCGGGCGCAGCTCACCGCGCTTGTTGTCCGATTGCGCAGCACCGTCAAGAGCGTTCGTCCAGGGACCACCGTGAGCGTCGCGGTCACCGCTGATGCGGAATCCGCCGAACGGGAGAACCTGCAGGATTGGCGGACGTGGGCAGCCAATGAGTTCATCGACGCGTTGTGTCCGATGGTGGCTGGCGCCGATGTCACAGGGCAGCTGTCACAGATCCGCGAACTTGCGGCCGGGCGCCCATTCTGGGCTGGCATCGGCGCGAACCGGCTCTCGCAGCGCGAAACCATCGACGGCATTGCCGCCGCGCGACGCGCCGGAGCACAAGGTATCGTTCTGTTCTCCTATGACAGTCTGATCAGTCCGCCGAAGGGATCCGAATTCCTCACCGGAATCGGACGCGGCGCATTCGCGGGCTCTTGAACGGAAGCACTGTCGGCCCGAAGGGCCGACTCCGTTTCGACGCTGCGCAGCAGATCCTCGAGCGTGCAATCGTTGAGCGCGCCTTCCCCGCTGCCGTCATCGAGATCGGCACCTCGGGCCAGCCGCTCTGGCGGCGCGCATTTGGACGACTGACCTTCGACACAGCCGCCGCAGCCGCAACCGACGACACGATTTTCGATCTCGCTTCCCTGACGAAGGTCGTTGCGACGACGCCGATGGTGATGCAGCAGGTCGAACGCGGTGTGCTGGCACTCGATGATCCCGTGTCGGGCCACATCGCCGCATGGCATGGCGACGATCGCGCGGATGTTACGCTGCGCGACTTGCTTGCGCATTGTTCCGGCCTTCCCGCATGGCGGCCGTTTTTTCGCGAGCTGAAGGGACGAGCGGAGTATGAAGCGGCGATAGCCGCCGAACCGCTCGAATACCCGCCGCGGACCAAGTCCGTGTACAGCGATCTCGACTTCATGCTGCTTGGCTTCATCGTCGATGGGCGCCTGCCGCTCGCAGAGCGCTTTGCGCTGATGCTGTCGCAAATGGGCATCGTCGAAGAAATCCAGTTCGCGCCGCCGGCGCTCTGGCATGCGCGCATCGCGCCGACGGAATACGACGCATGGCGCGGCAGGTTACTCGTCGGCGAGGTTCATGATGAGAACGCGGCGGCGCTCGGTGGCATTGCAGGGCATGCAGGACTGTTCGGTACCGCCGCCGCCGTTGGCTCGTACGCGCGGCATCTGCTTCAAGTGCTCGATGGCAGGAGCGGCGCCGTGAGACGCACCACGCTCGAGGAATTCATCGCGAAACGCAGCGACGTTCCCGGCAGTTCGCGCGCGCTTGGATGGGACACGATGCTTCCGACATCGTCGTGTGGATCGAAGATGTCGCCCCGCGCCTTCGGTCACACGGGGTTTACGGGAACGTCGCTGTGGATTGATCCCGAGAAAAATGTCTACGTCGTGCTGCTGACCAATCGCGTGCACCCCACGAGAGAAAACGACGCGATCAGACAGGTCCGCCCCGCGGTTCACGACGCGGTGATGAGCCAGTTCTGATCGCTACTATCGACCGCGGCCGCCGCCGACGCCGCCCGGGCCGAATGGTGTCCCGAACGGTGTTCCCTGACCGGCGCCGCGTGGGCCGAATGGACCAGGAGCTTGACCGCCCGGCCCGCGGCCGGGACCTTGGCCTGGGAAGTTGCCACGGCCGCCGCGCCCCCCAAGTGGACCGCCTGGCAGATTGATCCCGCCGGTGGGCGTCTGTGACCCATTCGGGGCACCGATGCGACCGCTTGCCTGCTGCGCGAGGAATACCCACTCGTTGTACTTGGTGTGACCGTTGTAGACACGCAGCGAGGTGGCCTCGCTCTTACTGGCAACGCCGATGATCCCCCCTTGTGCGGCGATTGAGCTGCCGCCGCCAACCGTGGTCGTCGGCGCAGTGCGCTGGCCCTGGGTCGGTACGATGCCTCCGGCGTTTGGCTGCGCTGCCGCCTGTTGATTGGCGTACACGGGCTGAAAGTCGCCGTCGGTGATCGGATCCTTGTACTTCTTTCGCAGGAAGTGACCATCGAGCAGGATCTGGACGTTTGGTGGAAATGTGTTGGCGTACTTCCGCTGAAAGAGCACGATCGCCCGTGCGTACTGCTGGCCGCGGAAAATCAGCTCAGCTTCTTTCTCGCGCTGTGCAGCGGTACGCCATGCGGGCAGCGCCATGCTCATGAAGAGGGCCATGATGGTCATCCCGACCAGCAGCGCGGCCATCGCGTAACCGTCGGCATGAAGTGGGCGACGCGCGGCGTTGTGACCCAGCGGCACCTCAGACCCCCGTAATGATGAACTCCGTCCGGGCCGTCGCTGAGCGGCCGTCAGTTGTCTGCACCGTCACCGTCGCCGTGATCCGACCGTTGGTTGTGTATACGCGCGTGATCTTGTTGCTAGATGTCGTCGCGTCAACAGTGCCATCGCCATCGAAGTCCCATGCGAAGGACTGCGCGACACCTCCGGTGACTGTTGCGGTAAAGGTTACGGGTTGCCCCTGTCCTAAAACAGAAGCGCCCTGCGCTGCTGCGAGGTCGATCGTCAACGCCGCGCGCGGGGTCACGTTCACGATCGTCGAGGTAGTACTGCGCTCGTTGTCGACATCGGTTGCCGTCACCACGGCCGAGTACGTGGCTGTGGTTCCGTTCGATGAACCGCTGTAAGTGTGAGCGATGGTGGCGACGCCGCCCGACAACGTTCCAAGACCTTGTGACGTGCCGTCGCCGAAATTGATGGTGACCTCTCGAAGCGTGCTGCTGCCGGTCGCCTTCGCCACTTCAAACGTCACGGTCACGCTATTTGTTGCGTCGCTCGCCGGCACGGCCGCGCACGTTCCGTTGCTGACTGGGGACGTGCACTTTATGGTGACGGCCGGGGCTGCGCGCAATGTCACGGTTGCGGTCGCGCTCGCTGGACCGGCCGATGCCGTGACCTTCGTTTCCGCTGAAGTCGTGAGCGTTGTCGTCGCCTGTCCGCTCGCGTCCGTCATCGCAACGCCCGGATCCACACCGCCGTGATCGGCGCTGAAGGTGACAGGGATACCTGCGAGCGAACCGCCACTTGTATCCAGCGCGGTCGCCATCACCGTCACGCTGCCTCCATTCGGTCCGACGCTCGTCGGTGAAGCGGTCACGGAAATCGTCTTGACGGCAGCAACGCCGACGGTAATGAGCACAACGTTGTTCGCCGCCGGTCCGGTGGTGGTCGTTCCAGTGCCGCCGCCGCTGGTGGTTCCCGACCCACCACTCGCACCGCCCGAAATAGCGTGGATCGTCGCGATTCCGGAATTGGCTCCCGCGTTGAATGTGGCGACCGCAATTCCGTTGGTCGTCTGCGCGTCCGACGGCGTAATGGTACCGAGCGTCGTGGTGAAGCGAACGCTGGTTCCGTTTTGCACCGGCGTACCGCTCGATTCGGTGACAAAAGCTGTGAGCCCGACTGTCCCGTTCGTCGGGACCGTCGTCGAATTTGCGCTCAGCGTGATCGCAGAACCGCTGGGCGCAATCAAGGGCACCTTGTCGCATGCCGCCAGCAGCATCGCGAGCACGATGGCGAGCGCCGAAGTGGTCGCAGTTCGCTTCGTCATCAGTTCCAGTCCGAATAATTGGTTCCGTCGAGCGCCTTCAGCTCCGATCCGCTTCGCACGTCGTATACGCCGGGCTGGGCCGTCGGATTGCCGGGATCCGGTTCCGCCGGAACCTCGCGCCACGTATCGGCCGAGTTCGTGAACGGGTCCACGGGAACCGACCGCAAATACTTCTGCGAAACGAGATCCTGCAACGACGTCGGGTACTCCCCTTTATCGGAGTAGTACTGGTCGATCGCGTCTCGCATTCGGAACAAATCCTCCTTCAGTACCGATTCTTTGGCCCGCGTCACACTGTTGGTGTAAATCGCGAGACCGATACTTGCCAGAATCACGATGAGGGACATCACGATCATCAGTTCGATGAGCGTAAAGCCCGGGATTTGGGATTCGGGACTCGGGATTCGACGTCTACCAGTCACGGTATTTCGTCCCGTCCAGCGCCGTGCCGCCGCTCTTCGAATAGACGTCGAATACGTTCTGTCCGCCCCAAGACGTCGAGTCCGGTTTGTCCTGATACGACCGCACCCCCCATTCGGTGTCGTTGGTCATCGGATCGACCGGAATGCGGCGGAGGAATTTGAGCTTGCGGCCGGTCGCGTCGTTGGCGACGGCCACTCCGTCTACCAGCGTGTCGAGATCCGGCGGATACCCTTCGTTATCCGGACGCAGTTCCGTCGTCGGGATAAGCCCCGTGTCCACAGAGTCCTTGAACTTATCGATAGCCGTCCGCATCTCCCGCAGGTTCCGCCGCAGTTCTGCTTCGCGCTGACGCTGCGAGGTGACCTGCGCGAGCGGCAGGACTGCCGAGGCCAGAACCATCAGCAGGGTGACGACGATCAGCAGTTCGACGAGCGTGTAGCCGGTGCTCTCGAATCCACGCCTGCTGCTTCGATCTTCCAGCACACGTCGAATGTCGAATCTCGACGTTGAAACGCGGAAGCTCGAAGGTCTCGCATCCATGATTACTATCGGACCGTCACCGCGGACACTGGCGTCAGTTGCAGCGACGCGGGTGTACCGCCCGGGGCCGTCGCGGTACCTGTGACAGACAGGTTCGCCGCGCCGCCGCCGACCGCGTCGAACACAAGCGCCGCCAGAAGCCCTGTTCCCGCAACGCCTGTCGCGTCACCAGTGCGGACGACGGCAATGTCAATGCGGCCGGTTGTCGCATCCACCATTTGCGTGAACGTGGCTTGAACGCCGCCCGCTCGCATGAAGCTGCCTTCCTGCACCGCACGGACACGCAGCGCCGCGGGGTTGAAAGTAATCGTCAGCGACAATCCCGAGAGGCGTGACGCGTTTGTCGCCGATACCGCCACCGTATAAGGTCCGCCTCCGACGCGGAATTCCGGACCCGGCGGCGTCACGACGATTTGCGCGCCGGCACTGGCGAGCGTCGAACCCGAATTCGCAGGCGCTGGCTGCGCGCCCGGACCACCGGCCTGGGGCGGCGCGGCGCCCGGTGCTGGCGGAGCGGGCGCGGCGGCAACGGCGGTCGTTCCGGGGATCGGCGAGCTTCCAGGCGGAATGATGGACACACCTGGCGCCCCGGCCGCGGGACCTTGCGCGGCAGGATTCGGCGCGGCCGGCGGCGGCGGCACCGGCTGCGCGACGGGTGCGGCAGGTTCCGGCTCGAGCGGCGCGGCGATCAGCGGCGGCGGCCCGTTCAGGCCGAGGTTCTGCTGCGTGCCGATGAAGATGGGACTCAAGTCACCGGCAGTGATTTCCTGCGTCCGCACGATGCGCGGAGTCAACAGCATTACGATATCGGTCGTCCTGACGTCGGTCTCGTTCGATCCAAGCAGCTTGTTGAGAACCGGAAGACGGAGGATGCCGGGAATGCCGCGCAACGTCGTTCGGTCGTCCTCGCGCAGCAACCCTGCCAGAAGGTTTGATTCACCGTCGCGCAGCCTCAGTCGCGTCGTCACCTTGCGCGTGCCGAACGACGGCAGGTTCTGTCCGGCGACGTTCACATCGGTGGAACGCGTGCTGTTTTCGACCAGCAGGTCGAGAATTACGTCCCCTTCAATGGTGACGCGCGGCGTCATCTCGACGTTGATGCCGACCGGCCGGTAGTTGAACGACGTCAGCGGGTTCGTATTTGCGCCGCCAGTCGCCAACGGCGTGAACACCGTGGACGGGACCGGGATATCGTCACCGAGATTGAGGGTGATCTTCTGTCCCTCGGCGCCGCGAAGCTGCGGCTTGGCAATCAGTTTTGTCTCCGTGTCGGTTTCCAGAAAGTGCACGACCGCCGAAGGCACTGCCAGATAGAAGTCCGCGGTCGATACGCCACGTGTGATCGTGTTGAGATTGAATGTAGGTGTCGTGTTGATTGTGGTGGTCGCCGCGCCCGCGGCCGTTGAGGCGCCTGAAGTCGTCCGCGGATCCGATTCCGGCGAGAGCACGGCAGCAATCGAATAGGATGACAAATCGACGCCGAAGGTCTTCGCGCGTCCCCGATTGACCTCGAGGATCTGGACGTCGATGACGATCTCGGCGCGCGGCTTGTCGTTGGCCTCAATCATCTTCTCGATGATCGCGGCGACGGCCGTGGTCGCTCGGATCGTGATCGTGTTGCTCGTCTTGTTCGGCGCGATCATCGGCTGCACCGCCATCGCGGGCACGCGGATGATCGTGTTGATCATCTGGGACAGTTCGGTCGCATCGGCGTGGGAAACGTAGAAGGTTCGAATGACCTGATCTTCGTAGTTGGCCCGCTTCTGTGCCGTGTCAGGGATCACCATGATTGTGTTCTGGTTGATCACCTTGTAGAACAGCTGATTCGCCGACAGGATTTGGGTCAACGCCTGCTCGAGCGTGACGCCAGTCAACTGCACGGTGTACGCGCGGTCCTGGTAATCTCGGTCGTAGGTGATGTTGACGCCGGTCGCCGCGGCAATGAAGTTCAGGATGTCGCGGATGCTCGTGTTGTTGAAGCGGATCTCCGGCAGTGTTTCGTTCAGTTTGATCAACGGGGCCGGTCCGGCCTGCCGTGCCTGCTCCCGGAGCTGGGCGATGTTGTTGCGCGGCTGCGCCTCGTACTGATCGCGGATCCGCCGCTCGATTTCGATGACTTTCGCCGCCAGCTGACGGTTTGGCGGATCGTAATCGCTGGCGCGCCGGTACTCGCGGAGCGCCTCTTCGAGTTCGCCGCGCGCCTCGGCCAGCTGCGCCTGATTGAGGTGCTGATGCGACGCATTGATCATCGCGCGCTCGAGCGCGATCTTGTAGTCGCTGCGATCCGGCGACTCCTGCACGGCCCGACGGTAGTACTCCACCGCCGCGTCCCAATCGCCTGCCCGCGCAGCATTCTCCGCCCGGCCGAAGCTACGCGCGGCACCGCATCCCGCTACGATCAGCGCGATGAACACGAGCATCAGGAGGAGCGCGGATCTTGTCAGCCGCGCCAGTGCCGGCTTTGCCGCCGATTTATGTACACGCATCATTGCCCCGAGAGCCGAATTGTCTGGCGGCCCCGTCCATCCACGTACGCGAGATCGGCCGATTCCACGCCGATTTTCAGCAGGCGGTAGCGACCATCGATGATATCGCCTTCTCTACCATTCACGATGTCGCCACCGTTGTCGCGAAAGACAGCCATTCGACCCTGTGCCGTTTCGAGCACCCCTATGTATTTCAGTGCAATCGGCGGCGGAGGTGGTGGACCCTGCGGTACCGGCGGCGGCGCGATCACAACCGGCGGCTTCGCGGCGCTCGCCTGCGCGCGCGCAGAGGGAACGGACGGCTTCGACCTGAACTGAAACGGATTGCGCGTCGACGGCGCGAGGTCGGAAGAATCGCCCTTCAACAATTCGAGTTTCAGATCGGCGACCGACGTCTCCGCTGCCGCGGTGGTCGTTGTCGCGCTTCTTCCATTCGACCGAGCCTGACTCGTGCCGGCGGAGTTATCCGCACGACGCGTCATGACAACCACCGCCACCGCGATGGCGAGCGCCCCGAGCAACAGCAGCTGCCGCGACACGGTCAATCTCATTGCTCGGCCAATCTCATTGCTCGGCGTCTCGTGCGGCCGTTTCGCGGTAATAGGTCGACAGGTGCAGCGTCACGCTCAGCGGTCCACCCTCGGCCCCTTGCCCCAGCTCAATGTTGTCGACCACCACAAATTCCGGCGCCGTTTCGAGTTGGTGAATGAAGGCGCGCACGTCCGCGTACGTCCCGGAGAGCACCATTTCGATGCGAAGCTGAGTCAACGTCCGCTTGCTTTCGTTTACAGGCTCGAATGTGGCGCGGACGAATTTCAGATTGGACTCGCGGGCAAGCTGCGCGAGGCGCAACTGGGTCAGCCGGCGCGCGCCGGCGAGGTCCTGCGGCAATACGTCCTTGTAAAAGGTCGCGAGCTCGGCCGCTGCCCGATCCTTCCCCGTCAGCGTGCCCGTCGCCTGCGCGTGATCGCGCCTTGCCGCCAGCAGCTGTTCCTCGGCGGTCCGATCGCGCTGCTGGATATTGGCAACGCGCTGTGACAAGGGATAGACCGCGGCGATGTAGACGATGACATTCACCCCGAACGCGATCGCAAGCGGCACGACAATGCGACGATGCTCGCGAACGACCCGCTGCGTCAGCGTTTCGCTTCGAAGATCGTCAGCCACGCGCGCCCCCGGTTCGGATGTAGACACCCCTAACCACCGCCACCAGCAGCCCCTGCTCGTTGGTTTCCTCGGCCGGCGTGATCACGTCGCGGAAGCTGCCTGTCTTCTCGAGTGCCTCGATGAACGCATCGAGATCCTCGGATCGACGTGCTTGAACGGCGATGTTGACGACGAACTGCCCCTGGGGGTTCAACGAAGGATCGACCGCGGTAATCCGTACATCGTCGGGCAGCGTATGTTCGAGCTCATCGAAAAGGTCGCTCCACGAAAACGCCCGCTGATCGATGATGCTGTTGGCTTCGCGCGCGGCGTTGGCGACCACCTCCAGCTCTTTGGCGTTGATCTGCCCCCGAATCGTCGCGGCCTCGCTCCGCAGTCTCGCTGCTTCTCGTTCGGCATCTACAGCGTGCGCCCCGAGCGTCCGTTGGCTCTCAGTCAATCGAATCAGTTCGAACGCATTGAATGCGCTGATCGCCAGCACCAAGACGGCCAGGACGCCCAGAACGAACTGCACGGCGCGTTCGTTGTAGAAGGGACGGGTGGCGAGATTGGTGTTCAACATCAGGCGGTCACCGTTTCTGCGCGCGTTCGAAACGCCATGCCGACAAGAGGGCCAAGGACGTCCATCAAATCCGGCGTAACGGCGATGCGGTCCGTTAACGTCGCGGTTTGGGATGGATCGATCGGCTCAACCGCTACTCCGAGGCGTTCTTCCAGATTTTTTCGCGCCGAATCGACTGCGCCACCCATGCGGCCGCTGCCACCCAGAAACACGCGTGCGAACCGCTGCCCCTGCAGCCGGTCCTGGTAGTACATCGCGGTCTGATGAACGAGATCCGCGATTGACGCCTGGTCGCCTTCCGGGCGGTTGCGGAAGAAAATCACGTGCTCGCCCCGCATGATGACAATCGTCGTGTAGTCCGGACGCAGGTGGACAACCAGCCAGTCGGCCTGCGGCACGTCGCTGCCACCGAGAAGCAGGTTGAGGATGCCCAGCGTGGACACATCGACCAGACCCGCGTACACCTTCGCCTCGTTGCACACCGCTTCGTACTCGGCGACGATGTCGCGCCGCGCGCTCACCACGAGGAATTCGGCGCTGCCGTCAGCGTGACGAGCCGCCGGTGTCCAGGTGACCACAGCCTCTTCAATCGGAAACGGCGACGCCTTCTTCACCTGCCAGCGCACAAGCTGATCGAGGTCCTCACGGCGCGCGGGAATCGTGTCGAACCGCACGAGGGAGACCTTGGCGGCCAGATCCGGAATCACCAGGGCAACGCGTCGGGGACGAATACTGGCGCGGTCGAGCGCGGTGCGCAGCGCAGCCGACACGAGCGACCGATTATGAATGTTCAGCGAGGTCAGCGATGCGACGACCGTGCCCGGGGGCAGCGGTTCGGAGCCATATGCCTGAACCACGAGCCCACGGCTGCGTGCGCCCACGACCGCGACCGACACGCGTTCCGGAGCGATTTCGATCGCCGCGTCCGGAGCAGGGCTGGCCAACCAGGAGGCAAAGAGACTCATTCGACGAACGTCACCTTGTTGATCTCGCGCAGCGTGGTGAGGCCGTGCAGCACCTTCTCGACGGCGGATTCGCGAAGGAACCGCATGCCCTCTTCGTGCGCAACTTTTTTGACTTCGGATGTCGGCCGACGATCAAGGATCATCTCACGGATGTGATCCGACAAATTGAGCAGCTCGCAGATCGCCGTCCGTCCCTTGAAGCCGGTGCCACCGCAATCGATGCACCCGGCGCCCTCATAGAACTGGTAGTTCTGGATCAACGCGGGATCGAGCGCTGATTCTTCGAGCAGCTTCGTCTCGATCTTGACGGGCCGCTTGCAATGCGAACAGATGAGCCGTACCAGACGCTGCGCGAGCACGCAATTGAGCGCCGAGACGAACTGATACGGTTCGACGCCCATGTTCAGAAAGCGGCCGAGTACATCTACCACGTTGTTTGCGTGGACGGTCGTAAACACGAGGTGACCTGTCAACGCGGACTGAATCGCGATTTGCGCGGTTTCCGGGTCGCGGATTTCGCCGACCATGATCTTGTCGGGGTCGTGTCGAAGGATCGACCGCAGCCCGCGAGCGAACGTCAGCCCCTTTTTCTCGTTGATCGGGATCTGCGTGATCCCGCGAAGCTGGTACTCGACCGGATCCTCAATGGTCACAATCTTGTCTTCGATGGACTTGATTTCCGACAGCGCGGCATAGAGGGTCGTCGTTTTGCCAGACCCAGTCGGCCCCGTGACGAGCACCATGCCATAGGGCTCGCGAATGTACTTCCTGAAGCGACGGAGTTCCTGTTCGGGGAAACCGAGGATGTCGAGCTTCAACTCGGTAAACTGCTCGCTGATCGATTCCTTGTCGAGGATACGAATGACGGCGTCTTCGCCGTGGACGCTCGGCATGATTGAGACACGGAAATCGATCGTCTTGCCCGGCATCCGCATGCGGAAGCGGCCGTCCTGCGGCACGCGCTTCTCCGCGATGTCCAGCTCCGCCATCACCTTGATGCGCGAAATGATCGAGCTGTGGAACTCTTTCGCGATTGGCCGCATGGCGGGCTGAAGCACGCCGTCAATCCGGTACTTGACGTGCACGGCGTCGTCGCCCGTTTCGATATGAATGTCGCTTGCACGGCGTTGGATCGCGGTGAAAACCGTCGAATCGACCAGACGAATCACCGGACTGGTGTCGCTGGTCAGCTTGTCGACAGTGAGGCTTTCCTCTCCTGATTCATCCTCCTTGACGACTTTCAGCTGGAAACCCTCGGTCGCGTCCTCGAGCACCCGTTGTGAGCTTTCGCTCTTCTTCAGAATCGACTGGATCGCGGTGGGTGCGCCGACCGTCACCTTGATGGGCGTGTTGAGCACGACGCCGATCTCGTCGATCATCGGCAGATCCGTCGGGTCGGACACGACGATGACGAGCGCCTTCCCCTCGCGGCGATACGGTACGAAGCCGTAGCGGAGCATCAGATCCGCCGGAATCGATCGAAACAATTCCTGATCGATACGGAATTCGTCCATGTCGACGAACTCGACGTGATATCGCTCGGCGAGCTTCCGCGCGCGCGCCATCTCCTCCGAGTAATCCTCCGGAGTCGTGACGAGGTTGGTTTGATCAACAGTAGCCATCTAGTGGCACGTCCTTCCCAAGGCTAGTAGTCCCCTAGCTCACCACCGAACTCAACTCGAAGAGCGGCATGTACAGCGCAAGCACGACCATCGCAATGACGATGCCCATGATGACGAGGATCAGCGGTTCGACGAGCGTGATAAACCGCGCCACTTCCGTCTCGATCTCCTCGTCGTAGAACTCCGCCAGGCTGTTCAACATCTCCTGGAGCGCGCCGGTTGATTCCCCGACCTCCACCATCTTCACGGCGACGTCCGGAAACACCTTCCGCGCCAGCATCGCACCGGCGAAGCTCTCACCTTCTCGAACTCTGTTGCCGATCTCGATCAGCTCGCCGGCAAGAAACCGGTTCGTCATCGAACGGCCCGCGATTTCCAGCGAGTTCACCAACGGGATGCCGCCGCCCAGCAACGTGGCGAGCGTTCGCGCCAGCTGCGAGGTCGAGAACTTTCGCATCGTCTCACCGGCCCACGGCAGTTCCAGCAGCATCCGATCGATCCGTGTTCGCTGTCCGGGCTGCTTCCACCAGGCGATGAGGCCGATCCCAATCGCCGCAACCGCCGCGACGATGAGTCCGAAGTTCCCCACGACCGCCTTGGAGACGCCAACCACGATCCGTGTCGAAAGCGGCAGCGCCCGGCCGAACTGACTGTAAAAATCCGAGAACGCCGGAACGACCCTCAGGACGATGATGCCGATGAGGACGAGCATCAGCGTGGCGAGAATGGCGGGGTAAATCAGGGCGGAAATGGTCCGCCGCCTGACGGCCCCGATGACCTTCTCATAGGCGACATATCGGCGGATGACTTCGTCCAGATTGCCCGCACGTTCGCCCGCCATCAGGGAGGCGCCGTACACCGGGGGGAACAAGTCGGGGTGCGCGCCAACGGCGTCTGACAGCGCAGTTCCGGCTTTGACCCCCTCGTAAATCTCGTCGAGAACCGCCTTGAACGTAGGGTTCAGAACCCGCTGCCGGAGGATATCGAGGGACTGAACCAGCGGCATGCCCGCCTTGAGCAGCGTCGCGAGTTCCTGGTTGAAGACCAGCAGTTCCTGGCGGCCTATCTTCCGGCGCCGGCCACGAGAGAGTCCAAAGGCAGGTAGCACGCCGCGCCGCTGGAGTGAAAGGATGAACAGCCCCTTTTCCTCGAGCTCGCGGCGCAAATGTGCTTCGCTGTCGGCGACGTAAACACCTTCGATAATCTCGCCG
>Ga0070675_100000414_pt1 | contig 29137 bp, 29 predicted proteins | sample KBSM43metaG_FD_65343 | JGI IMG/M metagenome (GOLD analysis project Ga0070675, IMG submission 65343) | Miscanthus rhizosphere microbial communities from Kellogg Biological Station, Michigan, USA - KBS M4-3 metaG | ecosystem: Host-associated > Plants > Roots > Rhizosphere > Soil ... | reverse complement strand
GACGACTGCGCGCAGAAGCTGAAGGAGGCATATACGTCTGCAGCGACTGTGAGGAGGGCTGAGTGATGGCCCGCGCGGCGACGTGTGGCGCGACGTCGCGCGACAGGCCTCCCTCAACGCCGCCGATCTTCACTATCACCAACTGAGCCCTCACGGAAATCTGCGCGATATAAAGGACCGTTGGTCCGCCAAGTTCGGCGCCGATGCCGATGGCGCGGTGCTGATTCGGCCGGATGGCTTCATTGCTTGGCGCGCTCGAGATAGACGCGGCCGGCCCGCTACGGCTCTGCGCGACGCGCACGAGCATTTGGCCTTTCGCACGCCGGCCGCTCACTAAGGACCAGGCGGCGCAAGCGGAACCCAGAGCGATGTGGTCGTCCACAAGGCGTCGCAGCCAGTTCATTCAAGACGCGCGGGCGCCCGCCACGTAGGATTTTGATGCTGCGTCCACGAAGTTCGAAGCGGATGCCAGGCGGAAGGACTCATGGGCCCAAACGAGAAGAAGACCGCGCTGATCACGGGCGCCGGCGGCGGGATCGGTCTTGAGTTGACTCGGCTGCTGGCCTCAGATGGCTACAACGTTGTAATCGTCGGACGGGATCGACCGCGCCTTGAGCTGTTGAAGGTCGACCTGCAGTTGAAGTACCGCATTCGTGTCCAATGTGAGACGAGAGATTTGTCCGACACGCGAGCGCCCCGTCAACTTTGGGCCGATCTTCAGGCAGCGGGCACCGAGATCGATGTTCTCATCAACAACGCCGGCGTTGGATTGTACGGGTTGCTGGTCGAGCAGGATCCGGATGCACTCGATCAGATGGTGCAACTGAACGTCGCCACGCTGACTCTGTTGACGCGACTGGCGCTGCCCGGAATGAAACTGCGACATTGGGGGCGAATTCTCAACGTCGCATCGATCGCGGCGTACCAGCCAGGCGGACCGCGTATAGCGGCGTACTATGCGACGAAGGCGTATGTGCTCTCGTTCTCCAAGGGTCTTGCCCGCGAGTTGGAGGGCAGCGGAGTGAGCGTCACGGTACTGTCTCCGGGGCCAACTGACACTTCATTTGATGAGCAAGCTGGCGCGAGCACGGACATGTTGTACAAACGGCTACCGAAGATGACCGCTGCCGCAGTGGCACGTGCTGGCTACGACGGGATGCAGCGCCAATCGATCGCGGTGATTCCTGGCCTGATGACGAAGGCTCTCGCGGTGGCGGGCGAACTTCCCCCCCGACGAATCGCGTTGGAGGTCAACAACCTTCTGTGGATGCCTCGCCCGAGCTCGAGAATCGATCGCTGAATGCTGTTCGCCTACCTGCGTGACATGTCGTGCGACCGAAACGCGCCTGGGACGATCCGTCGAGTCCGTTCAACCGGCGGATGCTGAGCGTGCAGGTTGCGAACGAGCAGCTATCAGACGTGCTCTTTGCACCTCGCGATGCCGTTGCTGTGTCCCCACTCTTAGGTTTTGCCGCCGGTGAGCGGATCCGCGTAAATCTCCACGGAGCCAGAAATCGGCCCCAGTTGTGGAATTCTGACGCCAGCGGGATCCTGAAGGACCTCGAAGCTTTTTTCTCGGCGACGTGGTCGTCGACCCCGATTGTCCAAGTTGGAGCGGCCACGTCCTCCTTGGGCGACATGAGGCGCTCCCGTTCAGATAGAGGAGAAACTGCTGGGACATCGGCAGCGCCGTCGCGAGGCGCGTTCTGTCATTTAAAGGCCGAAGCCCGGCGCTTTCGATCCCGACTCGATTGGTGCGATTCATCGCGAGATCCCGAACACCAGCAGGCGGTATCCATCGATCTCCGTCTCCCCTTCGATCCTCTCGCCGAGACGCTCGGCCACGCGCTTCGAGCTCTCGTTGAGAGGGTCGATGAGGCTGATGATGTGCTCGCGATTCAGTACCGTAAAAGCGTGTTGGAGCGCTGCACGCGCCGCTTCCGTGGCATAGCCTCGGCCCCAGAACTCACGTCCGATAGTCCATCCCAGCTCGAACTCCGGCCATCCCTCGGGAGAATGAAACCCGACGCGGCCGACGAGCCTATGCGTCGAGAGATCTTCGACGCCCCACATGCCGTAGCCGCGCAGGTGCCAGTGCCCGACAATCGTGGCCATGTGGCTCCACGTGTCGGCGCGCGACATCTGTTTGCGCGTCGTGAAGCGCGTCACTTCGAAGTCGGAGTGAATCGTCGCGTACTCCGCGAAGTCGCGTGCTTGGAGCATGCGCAGGCGGAGGCGGGGTGTGGTGAGAATAGGTGCGTCGAACATGGTCGGAAGTCCTAAAGTCGCAACGATGGTACATCCCATGGAGTGTCTATCGGTGGAGCGCGCAACCTATGACCAAAGGCTTCGTACGGCTGGCGACGTTGCACAAACCGTCTTACCGGTCTCAAACGGGTGCAGGGGCGCCTTGTTTTTCTAAGGCGGAGGAAAGCGCTTAGGGTTGCGATCCCGCCAAGTTCCTGGTCGGCCGGTGCTGCATGTGACCCCGGCGCGACCCCAGAAAAAATGGTCAAAAAGGCTCGCCGAGCTAAGTTATTAATCTACAGAAGGTTCAAATGGTGGCGAGGGACAGAATCGAACTGTCGACACTACGATTTTCAGTCGTATGCTCTACCAACTGAGCTACCTCGCCGAACCGAATACAGAAATTGGTAAGTTGGTGAATTGGTAACTGAAGAAACACTTACCAAATGACCAACTTACCAATTTCACGATCATAGTCGCTACTCCGATCGCAGCGCAAGCATCGGGTCGACGCGGACCGCGCGCAGCGCGGGGATGATCGCGGCCGCGACCGCGGTGCTGCCGAGCGCGATCACCACCAGAATAAAGGTCAGCGGATCGCGCGCGCCGACGTCGAACAACAGCGACGACAAGTACCGCGACAGCGCAAGCGCGCCGACGATTCCGACGGCGAGTCCGGCGCCCGTCCACGCCGCGCTTTCACGAATCACCATCGACACGATCCGCGGCGCTCGCGCGCCAAGCGCCAGGCGCAGCGCGATCTCGCGCGTGCGGCGCGACGTGACGTATGCGACGCTCCCGTAGACGCCGATCGCCGTCAGCACCAGCGCAAGCAACGCGAACGCGCCGAGTACGAACAGCGCGAAGCGCGTGTCGGACGCGGCATCGCTGACTGAGTCCTTCAGCAGGCGCACGTTGTGGACCGGGCGCCCCGGCTTCGCGTCCTGCACCGCGCGTTCGATCGCCTGGACCGGCACGATGGGACCCGAGGCGCGCGCCACCAGGTTGAGTCCGTAAGAGCGCGACGCGTAGGTGATCCACAACTGCGGCAGCCGCACCGCGCGTAGTGGCTGCATCTGCACATGAGACACGACGCCGACCACCTCCACAGCGATCGGAGTTGGGACACGCGACAGCACCAGACGCTGGCCGAGCGGCGAAGTCTGCGGGTACAACTCGCGCGCCAGCCGATCCTCGATGATCACGACCGGCCTCTCGTCGTCAGCTTGCGTGAAATAGCGTCCGCTGATCAGCGGCACGCGGAGCAGCTCCATGAACCCGGCGAGTGCGATGATGCCTTCCGCCTGCCGCTCCGGCGTGTCTGGTCCGTTGGAAAACGGCTGATTCATCAGCTGACCGCTGAACGGGAGCGGGAATCCGAAGCCGAGCTGCTGAACCCCGGGGACAGCAGGCAGCGAACGTGCCAGTTGACGGTAGAACTCCAGTCGTGCCGCGCGCGCCTGTTCAATGGTGCCCGAGCGGAAGCGTTCCCGTCCAAGCGCGATGTCCATCGCCACGCTGCGATCGGGCTCGAATCCGAGCGGCACCGTGCGCATGTTGACGAAGGCGCGAGCCATCAAACCGGCGGCGACGAGCAGCACCAGCGACAGCGCCAGTTGAACAGCCACCAACAGCCCGCGCGTTGTCACGGTCCGACGCGATCCGCCGACGTCCGGCTTCAGCATTCCCGAAACATCGGATTGCGCCGCCTGCCACGCCGGCAGCAGGCTCGACGCGGCCACGGCGACCATGGAAACAACGACAGCGAATGTCGCGACCGCCGCGTCGATGGTGATCGCGTCTCGACGCGGCAACGACGCCGGCGCCAGCGCGAGCAGACCGCCTACGGTCCAGCGGGCGAGCAGCAACCCCGCTGCCGCACCGAGCGCGCCGACTACCACGGCTTCCGAGAGCAGTTGGCGAACAATTTGTCCCCGGGTGGCGCCGATCGAGACGCGCACGGCCAGTTCGCGGCTGCGCGTCGAAACGCGCGTCAGCAGCAGCAGCGCGAGATTCGCGCACGCGACCAGCAGCACGAACGCAACCGCAGCCGTCAGCGCCGACAGGGCAGGCTTGACGTCGCTGATCACTTCGGAACCGAGCGTCCCGACGCTGAGGCGGACCGCGCCGGTCCTGTAACTCGATGGAGATTCGGCGACGAGCCGCACGGCAAGCGCGCTGATCGCGGCCCGCGCGGTTGCCAGCGACACACCGGGCTTCAGCCGCGCGATCGCTACGCGGCTGCGGGCGGGGTCGCGATCGTAGTCGACGGCGCGCGGATAAAAAATGTCGATCCGTGTCGGGATCGCAACGCCGGCGCCAAGGTTCAATTCAAACCCTGGCGGCAGGACGCCCACCACCGTCATCGGCAGGTTGTTGACGTCGATCTGGCGCCCGACAATCTGGGGATCGCCGTGAAAGTGCCGCTGCCACGCTTCGTAGCCGATGTCGACGCCGTTCATCCAGGTCGTGCCAATGTCGCGGGCAGAAACCGAACGCCCGAGCAGCAGTGGAACGCCAAGCGTATCAAAGAAGTTGTCGCTGATCGATGCCGCCGTCGCAGGCGCCATGATGTCGTCGGCCGTGAAGTTGCCTTCCGATAGATTGATGACGCCGACCGATTGGAACAGATCCGATCGATCGTGAATCGCAAACAGCTCGATCGGGTTCAGCAGCGCCTGGTGTGGATAGCCGGCCAGGTCGGCGCGAAACAACACGATGCGATTTGGATCGCGGTAGGGAAGCGGCGTCAGGACGGCGCCGCGAACAACAGAGAAAACAGCCGTTGTGGCGCCGATGCCAAGCGCCATGACGCTAACGGCCGCAACCGCGAAACCGCGATTACGGCCGAGAATGCGAACCCCGTAACGAAGATCGCGAAGCACGTTCCTCGACCGTTAGACGGCCGATCGTATCAGGCGTTAGGCCGTAGCGAGTAACGAATAGCGAGTCGCTAGTCGCGCCAGAGCCCGACGTTCTTGAGCCGGATAATCTCATCCGGGTCGGTGGTCTGGTAACCCCGCGAGCGGGCGTGGTTGATGAAGCCTGGCGTGATCCCGTGGTCGCGCATCCGGACGATTTGCGCGAGCGTCAGATCCTTGAAGCCCATTTCCTTCATGTCGGCGATGTAGTCCGTACTGACGCCGTGGTCCTTGGTGCGGACGACATCTTCAATCGGCAGCCCTTTGTAGCCCGCCGCCGCCAGATCGCGGATGTATGCCGCGGTGACGCCGTGATCGCGCACGCGCACGATGTCTTCAGGCGCCAGCTTGTCGTACCCCGCAGCGCGAAGTTCCTTGACGTACTCCGACTTGACGCCGTGGTCGCGCAGCCGAACGAACTGCTCGAGGGTTTGCGCCGAAAAGCCGAGTGCCTTGATTTCCTGGACGTATTCCGGCGTCACGCCGTGGTCGCGCGCGCGCACCAGTTCATCGAGCGTGGTGCTGTTGCCGAACGCGCGCTTCATGTCCTGCACGTACTTCTGCGTCACGCCGTGGTCTCGCAGGCGGACGAAATCCTCGAGCGACGCGCCGTTGAAGCCTTCAGCTTTCATCGCCTTGATGAACTCGGCGGTCACGCCATGATCGCGCGTTCGAACCAGGTTCTCGAGTGATGCCGCGCGGAAACCCTGCCCCTTGATCTCTTTGATGTAATCGATGCTGACGCCGTGGCTCTTGGCGCGTTGCACTTCGTCGAGCGTCAGTTTGGCATTGTCTTGCCCCTGGGCCCCTGCCCCCGGGAAGCCCTCGGCTTTCAGCGCGTTGATGTAGCGCGGACCGACGTCGTGCACTGCCAGCTGATAACGACGCCATAGCGGCAGGTCGTCGTTGTAGCCGAGGCGGCGCATTTCGTTGGTGTACTCGTTGCGCGGCGTAAACGAAAACAGGCCCGCACCGCGGCCGTCGCGGAACGATCCGTCGAAGCTGAGCGTGCCGGCCTCTCGCCGCATTTCGAACTTCACGTTCGCGGCGGTCAAATTCTGATCGTTCGCCGGCAGGCCGCTCAGTTCTTCGACCGGAAACGACTGGCCCATACTCCAGTCGCCGCCATTCCACGGCCGGTCGCCATTGGCGTCGCGCGGCGTCGACGAACGAACTTGCAGGAAGGCCTTACCATCGTGAAATTCAACCGTCCAGGTGCCGTGGACGTCGGTAGTTTGAGCGAGCGCCGGGGCCGTGGCCACCGCGACCGCGAAGACGACAAACATTGTCAAAAGACGGGACATCAACCCTCCCATTCCCAATGCCCGGATTGGATGTCAAATGACGCCGGATGGTTGACAACCGTAGACGGAATCAGGGGTTCGGGGTTCCCGGGGCCAGTGCGTACACGCGGCCATCACCTTCAGAATGCTCGAGCTGGAGGGCGGGTTGCGCGGCGATCCGGTTGGCAATTTCCGTTCGCTCGGCAGGCGGATACGCCTCGAGGTGGACGACTACGGTCGTCACACCGACCGACTGCAGCGCCCGAATGGTCTCGGTATCGGGAAATCGGGTCAAGTGCTCGTAGATTCCCTCGGTTAACGGCGGATGGACACCGCTGTACCCGTGCACCGTCCGGTGCCAGTGAGCCATCGAGTGCCGCATGTAGATGCTCTGCTGAAGGTCTCGCTCGGACACTCGTGGATCGACTGGCGCTTCCGCGACGACCAGCGCCCCGGGCTTCGACGCCAGCCACCAATCGACTGCAGGAATCTGCCCGGTGTCGCCAGTGAGGCCGAGAGGCGTCGCGGAGAACTCGGCGACCAGCGCGATGCAGACGACGGCGACACAGAGAGCTCGCTTGGGGTGTGGCATCCGTCGCGTCAGTCGGTCGAAACCGCACGCGGCGAGCATCGCCAGGCCGAGCACGCCGAGAATCATGAATCGCGAAGGCGCGCGGATGAAATCGAAACCCGGCAGCCAGTAGACGTAGGGCCACAAGCCGAAGGGCGGCGGGCTCGAGAGCCACACGCAGAGGACGATCAGCATGGCGTAGAACGCGGTCGATTGATTGTGCGCGGCCGACTGAAACCGGCGCACGAGTGCGACTGCCTCGCGCCGGCGCACGGCCGGCGAAAACGGAATGCGGCGAACGAGGATGACACGACCGAGCGCGCTTCCGATCGCGATTATCCAGACGCGCAGCGGATCCCGGACCGACAGCAACACCACGTCGTCGATCCGCCAACGAACCGGTCCGGCGAAAAACAGGTAAATGCCGATCGACGTGGCGAGAATTGCGACGATTTCGAGGATTGCCGTGACGGCGGTCTTGAACGTGCGACTCCAGTGCCGCCCCGACTGAATCGGTGATTCGGTTCGACGCGGCAGCAGCGCGATCGCGGCGAGCAGCAGCGGCACGATGCCGGGAAATAGAAAGGCGCCGGCCAGGCCGAGCACGTGTTGTTCAGGAATCAATCTGTCAACCAGCCAGCGATGAATGTGCGACGGAGAAGCCAGAAAACTTTGCCAGCTGACGATCCGGAAATCGGCCAGCCCGCGACGCAGGCCCATTTCCTCCTGAACGCGGTGGTACGGCAGCAGCAGCGCCGCGGCAGGCAACAGCAGCGCGACGCCGACAAACCCGACGTCACGGATCACGCGATCGATTGCCGGCAGTGAGCCAGCTGCTCCTTGGTAGAGCAGGAGGGCGACCAGCGCCACCGACAGAAATACTGCCCCGTGACCGCTGCACAGCGCCTGGAGCGTGAAGAACGCCAGCGCCAGGCGCAGATCCCGCGCCCGACCCCGCTTCAGGTAGGCGTGCGCAAAAGCGAGGGCGAACGGGATCCAGTGAACGGTCGTGAGATGAATTTGATCGAGCCGGAAAAAACGCGGTGGTGCGAAACCGAACACGGCGCCGGCAACGAGTGCCGCATGAGGTGACGCATCAAGTTCGCGGGCGAGCAGGAACCCGCCAAGCGCGCTGAGCGGAATCGAGCTCAGCGCCACGAGATTCATTGCGAGAACCGATCCACCGCCCAGCCAGATGATCGGCGCCGCGATGAGCGAGCTCCCAATCAGATTTTCGGAGAACGCGAGCGAGTCGTGGAAAGGGAAGAAGGTGTTGGCTTCGAACAGCGCGGTGGGCCGGTGCAGCAACGCGTGAGCGTTCCATCCCAGCGTCCAGATGAACAGATTGGTATCGACGCCGGGCGACATCACGGTGCCGCCCGGATCGATGGTCAATGGAAACGCCAGCGCCATGGTCAGGGCGCAATAGAACAGCGCGGTCCCGATGAGGGCGCGTGGCGAGTCCGACGTACTAAACGCTCGACCGATGGAGCCGCTTAAACCGCGGCGACTTCAGCCTCGCGCGACATTCCGAGTTCCTTGCGAACCCGGTCTTCGATGGTCTTATAAATATCCGGGTTGTCGCGCAGGAACTGCTTCGCGTTTTCGCGGCCCTGGCCGAGCCGCTCGCCGTTGTAGGCGAACCAGGCACCCGATTTTTCGATGATCCGCTTGTCGACCGCCAGGTCGAGCAGGTCGCCCGTGCGCGAAATGCCTTCCCCATACATCACGTCGAATTCCGCTTCGCGGAACGGCGGTGCAACTTTGTTCTTGACCACCTTGACCCGGGTGCGGCCGCCAACGACGGTGTCGCCGTCCTTGATGCTCGCGATGCGACGAATGTCCATCCGTACCGACGCGTAAAACTTCAACGCCCGGCCGCCGGTGGTGGTTTCGGGATTGCCGAACATCACACCGATTTTTTCACGCAGCTGGTTGATGAAGACGAGACAGGTTTTCGACTTCGACACGGCGCCGGTCAGCTTGCGCAGCGCCTGCGACATCAACCGCGCCTGCAGGCCCATTTGTGCGTCGCCCATTTCGCCTTCGATTTCAGCTTTCGGGACGAGCGCTGCCACCGAGTCGACGACGACGACGTCGACGCCGTTCGAGCGGATGAGGACTTCGACGATTTCGAGCGCCTGCTCGCCGTTATCCGGCTGGGACACGAGCAGGTTGTCGATATCGACGCCGAGTTTCTGCGCGTACACCGCGTCGAGCGCGTGTTCGGCGTCGACGAACGCGGCCATTCCACCGCGCTTCTGGGCTTCCGCGATGATCTGCAGCGCCAAAGTGGTTTTGCCCGACGATTCCGGACCGAAGATTTCGATCACGCGTCCGCGCGGGACGCCGCCGATGCCGAGCGCGTAGTCGATGCTGATGGCGCCGGTCGGAATCGCTTCAATCTGTTGGATGGCGCCTTTCTGGCCCAGGCGCATGATCGAACCCTTACCGAACTGCTTTTCGATCTGCTGAAAAGCCAGATCGACGGCCTTCGCTTTTTCGCGATCTTGTCGGGCATCGAGGACAGCGTCTCGATCGAGTCGTTCAGTCATCCGGTCTACGCGTTCAACGGGCATGTGTGGGATCTCCCTTCGGAAGCACGGCCATTCTAAAGATGTGCCGGGCGAAAGTCAACGGTAATTATGTGCAGCCGTCTGTCGAAAGCGTTGATTCATAGCTTGTTACGAAAACTGAGACTTTCGCCTCTGATCAGCAAAGATCGCAGAATCTGCCATCATAGGCGGCCGATGCCCAGCCCAATTGGCCATCTGATCGCGGGCGCTGCGATCGGGAGGGCCATCACTCCCCGCGAGCGAGCGGTGATCGTCGCCTGCGCGATTCTGGCGGTAGCTCCGGACCTGGATTTGATCCTGCCGGAGACCCACCGCACAGGGACGCACAGTTTCGTCGCCGTCGCCCTCGTCACCATTGTCGCGATTGCGGTGACAGGGAAGGTCACTGGGGACAGGCCCGGGGACAGGCTCGGGGACAGGCCCCGGGACTGTCCCCGGGTCAGGCCCTTGATCGTCGCGGCGCTGGGGCTGGCGTTTGGATCGCACTTGCTGCTGGATTGGCTGGCCGTCGACCCGACACCGCCGCACGGCATCCAGTTGTTGTGGCCTTTTTCGAGAGACTGGTACATATCTGGGCTGGATATCTTTCGTGGCACCGCGCGACGAAATCTTTTCACGGCGCGGACGACGTGGATCAACGCCACCGCGATCGCCCAGGAGCTGGCGATTCTCGGACCGATCGCCTGGGTAACGTGGCGACTGCGGCGATAGGGACCAGATGACGGGTCAGAACCGGGGTCGGATCTGGGGTCAGGTCCAGGGTCGGATGCGGGGTCAGATCCTTCCCAGTCCCCAGTCCCCAAAACGTCTTTTAGTACTTATAGAACCCCTGCCCTGATTTGCGGCCCAGATGACCGGCGTCGACCATGCGGCGGAGCAGCGGGCACGGGCGATATTTCGGATCGCCTAGGCCGTCGTGCAGCACGTTGAGGATAGCGAGGCACACGTCGAGCCCGATGAAATCGGCGAGCGTCAGCGGCCCCATCGGGTGATTCATGCCGCCTTTCATCACCGCGTCGATCGCTTCGGGCGTGCCGACGCCTTCCATGACGGCGAAGATCGCTTCGTTGATCATCGGCATCAGGATCCGGTTGGCGATGAATCCGGGGTAGTCTGCGGCTTCAACCGGCGTCTTTCCGAGCTTGACGGCCAGGTCGCTGGCAATCTGCATCGATTCGGCCGATGTTGCCTGGCCGCGAATCATTTCCACCAGCTTCATCAGCGGCACCGGATTCATGAAGTGCATGCCCAGTACCTTGTCGGGCCGAGTGGTGGCGGCGCCGAGCAGGGTGATCGAGATCGACGAGGTATTCGACGACAGGATTGCGTCGGGTTTGGTCAGCGCGTCGAGTTGCGTGAACAGGAAGCGCTTGGTCTCGGCGTGTTCGATGATCGCTTCGACGATGTAATCGACGTCCCCGAGCTGATCGATCATCGTCGTCGTAGTGAGCCGTCCGAGCGCCGCGTCGCGATCCGCAGCCGAGAGGATCGCCTTGTCGACGAACTTCGAGAGGCTCTTTTCGATCGTGCCACGCGCCCGGTCGAGCATCGGCTGCGCAACGTCCACCAGCTTGACGGTGAAGCCCGACTGCACGAACACCTGGGCAATGCCGTTGCCCATGGTGCCGGCGCCGATGACACCAACGACTTTAATATCCATACAAGATGGAACGCCGAGCCCGCCGGGCACGCAGAGTCGACGTTTTTCTCAGCGGTCTTCGCGCTCTCGGCGATCTAGATCCGTTCAACTGCCAGCGCCACACCGTTGCCCCCACCGAGGCACAGCGTCGCGATTCCTCGTTTCAGGTTCCGGCGGTTGAGTGCGAACAGCAGCGTCGTCAGCACGCGCGAGCCGCTGGAGCCGATCGCGTGCCCCAGCGCCACGGCGCCGCCGTTGACGTTCACCTTGCTCTGATCGATGCGCAACTCATTCAGGACCGCGACCGCCTGCACCGCGAATGCCTCGTTCAGCTCGAACAGATCCACGTCCGCAAGGCGCCACCCGGCTTTTTCGGCGACGCGTCGAACCGCTTCAACGGGCGTCATCAGCACCATCTTCGGTGCGAGACCGCTGGTCGCTTGCGCGACGATCCGCGCGAGGGGCTGCAGACCGAGTGAGTGCGCGCGTTCACGATCCATGACGACCAGCGCCGATGCGCCGTCGTTCACACCCGGCGCATTGCCAGCGGTGACCGTGCCATCTTTCTTGAACGCCGGCTTTAGCGCGCCGAGTCCGGCGACGGTCGTGTCGGCGCGAATCGGCTCGTCGCGGTCGATGATCGTGTCGCCTTTCTTCGAGGTGATGGTGATCGGCAGAATCTCGTCCTTGAACGCGCCGTCGGCCGTCGCGTGCGCCGCCCGTTGATGACTCTGCGCTGCGTATTCATCCTGCAACGCTCGGCTGACGCGATAGCACTCGGCCACGACTTCGCCGGCATTCCCCATATGCCAGTTTTCGAAGCTGCACCACAGGCCGTCGTTGATCATCGAATCGATCAATTCGCCGTTGCCCATCCGCAGGCCTTCACGTACGCGCGGCAGCAGATACGGACAATTGCTCATCGATTCCATTCCGCCCGCCACCGCGACGTCGATGTCGCCGACGCGGATTGCCTGGTCGGCCAACATGACGGCTTTCAGTCCGGATCCGCAGACCTTGTTAATGGTGAGCGCGGCGACGTGCTCCGGCAGTCCGCCGTTGAGCGCCGCCTGCCGGGCCGGACTCTGGCCTTCGCCGGCCGAAATGACGTTGCCCATGATGCATTCGTCAACGATCTCCGGCTCGATGCGGGCGCGGCGCACCGCTTCCGCGACGACCAACGCGCCCAGCTGCGTCGCGGTGAAGCTTTTCAGGGCGCCGAGAAATTTTCCGGTCGGAGTCCGGACTGCACTGACGATGACCGATTCACGCACGACGCACCTCGATGCGCTCGACACTATCGGCGCCGAGAAAGTCCTGCAGCCGCTGCAGGATGACTGGGGAAGAGCGCATGATTTCGCGCGACCATTGCGGGCTGCTGGTTTCGACGATCAGGACGCGCTGGTCCAGCCTGACATGCGTCGCGCGTTCAACCGCGGGGCCAACCGCTGCGCGCCACGCAAAGCCCACCTTGCCGCTCGACAACGGCACGTCGCGCAGCAGCGTCAGCAGGGCAGAGGGGATGACGTGGGACAGCGCTTTCATTGGTACCGAAGTCTGAAGTGTGAAGACAAGAAGTCTGCCTCTTGGAAAACCCGGCTGCTCGAACGAGGCAGACTTCACACTTCAAACTTCAGACTTCGATTTCGATCTTATCATTCCACCGTGCGCCTGATTCTTGCCTCGGGTTCGCCGCGACGGGCCGAACTGTTGCGCGCGGCGGGGTTTGCCTTCGACGTCGTCGTGCCGGATGTGGATGAAACGCGGCGCGATGGCGAACCGGCGGAACAGTATGTGCGACGGGTCTCGGCGGACAAATCCAGCGCGGCGTTAGGCTGTGTGCGACCCGACGATGGTCACGCGAGCCAGACCGACGGCCGACGAAACGCAGAAGTGATCGTCGCCGCCGACACCATCGTGGTGGTCGACGGCGACATCCTCGGGAAACCGCGCGACGACTCGGAGGCGGCATCGATGCTGCGGCGCCTGTCCGGCCGCTGGCACGAGGTGATCACCGGGGTGAGCGTGCGCGCTGGCTTGCGCGAAACCGGCAGCGTCGCGGTCACGCGCGTGCAATTTGTTGAGCTGACCGAGACCGACATCGACTGGTACGTGACAAGCGGAGAAACGGTCGACAAGGCCGGAGCGTATGCGATTCAAGGACTTGGGTCGCGTTTCATTCCGCGCATCGAGGGATCGTACGCAAATGTCGTCGGCCTGCCGATCGCGCTGGTTCAGGAGTTGCTGAAGCGGTTCGAAAGGGGTTATTCTGATCAATGAGCCAATCCCGGAAGTCCTTATGACACATGAAAATACTGCGGCAGGTAACGGCCCCCGAATTCTGAAGGTCGCACTCACGGTTGCGGTGCTGGCCTCGGCCTTCACCGCGCTCATGTGGACGACACTGCGTGAAGGTACCGAATACTTCAAGCACGTCGATGAAGTGATGGTCAATCCGCAGCTGTGGGAAGGCAAGAGCCTTCAACTGCACGGCTACGTGGTGCCCGGCTCGATTATGGTGAAGCCGAGCACGCTCGAGTACAGGTTCAAGGTTCAGAACAATCCTGCGCGTATCGGCGAAGCGGGACACGTGGTCGAGGCGTCGTATAAAGGCGTCGTGCCGGACACGTTCAAGGACGAGGCCGAGGTCGTGCTGCGTGGCAAGCTGACGCCGCAAGGATTCCACACCGATCCCAACGGCGTGGTCGCCAAGTGCCCGTCGAAGTACGAGGCGAAGGCAGCCGGGGCAGGCACTTAAGCCATGGCCGCACTGGGATCGTTTCTCTTACTCGCCAGCTTCGTCGTCGCCAGTTACGCCGCGGTCGCCTCGGTTGCCGGCGCGCGCCGCGGTTCGCGCGCGCTGATCGAGAGCGGTATCGGGGCGTTCTACCTGGTCACCGCGATGATGACCGCCGCATCCGCGGTCATCGTCAACGCTTTTCTCACCAACGATTATTCGATCAAGTACGTCGCGCACTATTCGGACAGCGTCCAGCCGCTGTTCTACAAGATCACCTCGTACTGGGGTGGTCTCGACGGCTCGATTATGTTCTGGGTGTTTCTGCTCGCGATCTTCGGCAGCCTCGCGGTTTACGTCAATCGCGAGCGGCATCGCGAGCTGATTCCGTACGTCGTTGCCACCATCTCCGTCGTGCAGATGTTTTTCCTGTTCATGATGGTGGTGCACAAGAACCCGTTCACCACGTTTCTGTCGAGTGCACCGGCTGAAGGCGAAGGCCTGAATCCGCTGCTGCAGAACTATTGGATGGCCATCCATCCGCCGTCGCTCTACATCGGCTTCGTCGGCATGACCATCCCGTTCGCGTTCGGCATCGCGGCGCTGATCACCGGGCACCTCGACGACTCGTGGCTGCGCGCGGTCCGTCGCTGGACGATGTTCTCGTGGCTATTTCTGTCGTTCGGGCTGACGCTCGGCATGATCTGGGCGTACGAAGAGCTCGGGTGGGGCGGCTACTGGGCCTGGGATCCGGTCGAGAACGCCGGGCTGCTGCCGTGGTTCACGGCAACCGCTTTCCTGCATTCGGTGATGGTGCAGGAACGGCGCAGTATGCTGCGCGTGTGGAATGTGACGCTGGTGATCGTCACCTTCTTCCTGACGATCTTCGGCACTTTCATGACGCGTTCGGGCGTCGTGCAGTCCGTTCATGCGTTCGGCGACGATCCGATTCTGACCCGGATGTTCACGGTCTTCATGATCGTGATCCTGACGTTCAGCTTCGGCCTGGTGATTTGGCGGCTGCCGCTGCTGAAAGCGCGCAACGAGCTGGATTCGTGGCTGTCGCGCGAGGCAGCGTTCCTGGTCAACAACTGGATCCTGCTGTTCTCCGCGATGCTGGTGCTGTTCGGAACGATGTTTCCGACGATCAGCGAAGCGGTCACCGGCAACCGTCTGACGGTTGCCGGACCGTTCTTCAACAAATGGCTGGTGCCGATCGGGTTGGTGCTGCTCGCGCTGACCGGCGTCGGTCCGCTGCTGGCGTGGCGACGCTCGACCTTGAAGAACCTCGCCGACCAATTCATGTTTCCGGCAATCGGTGCGGGCGTGTCACTCGCCATCACACTCGCGCTGAAGATCCCGATCTGGTCGGCCGGACTGTGTTTCGCGCTGTGCGGCATGGTGGTCGCGACGGTCATCCAGGAATTCTGGCGCGGCGCGATGGTGCGTCGGAAGAATACCGGCACCGATTCGTTTACGGCGATGGTCGGCCTGGTGGGCCGCAACAAGCGCCGATACGGTGGCTATATCGTTCACGTCGGCATCGTCCTGATCTTCTTCGGCTTCGCCGGCAACGCGAAGAAGCTCGACGACCAGGTGCTGCTGAAGCTTGGCCAGGAAGCGAAGATCGGCCGCTACACGATTCGCAACGACGGCATCAAAGTCGCCGACGACGGCCAGAAGCAAATGACGACGGCGTACTTGTCGGTCTACGTCAACGGCGAACGGATCGATGGCTTGTATCCGGCCCGCTGGGCCTATCGTCGCCATGAAAACGAGCCGACGACGGAAGTGGCGATCCGCCGGACGCCTGCCGAAGATCTCTATGCCGTGCTCGGCGGCTTCGAACTCGCCGATCAAACGGCGATCCTCGAACTGCACGTCAATCCGCTGGTCAACTGGATCTGGTTCGGGTTCGGCGTGATGGCACTGGGTACCGGCATCGCGCTGCTCCCGGAGCGCTCGTTCGCGTTCGCGCTGGCGAAGCTGCCCGCGGAGGCCGCTGCCACATCTGCGGTTCTGCTGCTGGTGTTCATGCTGTTCGGCACCGCGCCGCTCAGCGCCCAGCGTGGCATGGGCGGATCGGAAGACACGCGTTCGTCGTACTACGCGCGCACGCCGTTCGAGAAGGAGATGCAGCACGAAATCGTCTGCACCTGCGGCGGCTGCGGTCATCAGAACCTCGCGGAATGCCGGAAGGACGCGTGCGGCACCGCGCACGAAATGCGCGGCGAGCTGGCGGCGATGGTCGACAAGGGCATGAAACACGACGAGATCATTCAGGCCTTCATCGCCAAGTACGGTTCGCAGGAAATGCTCGGTGCGCCACTCGATCAGGGTTTCAACCGCCTGGCGTGGATGGTGCCGTATCTCGTCGGCGGCGCCGGCATCGTGCTGGTCGGCGTTGCCGCCTCACGCTGGTCGCACCGCTCCGAGCCCGCCGACGCCGCCGCGCCGGCCGGCGATCCCGAGATGGAGCAGCGGCTCGACGATGAGCTCCGAGACCTCGATTAGACCCTGGCAGTTTTTCGTACTGGCGGCGCTCGGCTGCGCCACCGCTGCGACCTTCATGGCGCGCGGCCAGGGTGTCACCGCGGTGATTCTGCTCTCGGTGCTGATGGCCGGTGCGGGGTTCGTCGGATTGATGGCGCTTCGCGCGGTGCAGCCGCTGGTCAGCGAGCACGACGACCGTACCGATCTGATCGGCCAGCGAACCCGCGCGGCGCTCGAACGCGACAAACTCCTCGCGTTGCGCGCCATCAAGGAGCTCGAATTCGACCGGGCGATGGGGAGGTTGTCGGAGGACGACTTCAAAGAGATGTCGGGCCGGCTTCGAACGCGTGCCGCACGATTGATCAGGCAACTGGACGCGGGCGCTGGTTACCGCCAGCAGATCGAAAAGGATCTGGAGAAGAAGCTAAGCGGGTACACAAAGGACACAAAGGGTACGAAGGACACAAAGGCATCTCCGCCTGTGGTCTGCAGCGCTTGCCATATTTCGAACGACTCCGACGCGAAATTTTGCAAGTCTTGCGGAGCCCGACTGTGAGGCGGGACTGCCTTTGTGTCCTTTCTTTCGTACTGGTCATCCTTTGTGGTTCGGCAGATGCGCAATTCCAAATGCCGGACATGAAGCAGATGTCGGGTATCCCTCGTCCGGTCACCGATCTCCCCGAAGGCAGCATCTCGGTCCGTTTGATTCGCGGCAGCCTGGCGAACAACATTGCCGGGCATCCGGTTGAATTGATCGTCGGTGGAGCGAAGCGGACGACGCAGACCGACGACAGCGGCCGCGCACAGTTCGACCGAGTGCCGCCGGGCGCCCTCGTCAAAGCGTCGGCCGACGTGGACGGCGAGCACCTCGAGTCGCAGGAATTCGCCGCCCCGGCGACCGGCGGGATCCGGCTGATGCTGGTCGCGACGGACAAGAATGCCGCGCCGGCGACGTCGCCGGAGGCGCCGGCGGTTACCGGCCAGGTGGTCATCACCGATCAATCGCGGATCGTCATGGAGCCGCGCGACGAAGTGGTCAACGTCTTTTATCTGCTCGACATCGAGAACACGGCGCGCGTGCCGGTGAATCCGCAGATGGCGTTTGCCTTCGACCTGCCGGCCGATGCGCAGGGCGCGGGCGTGATGGAAGGGTCGACGCCGAACGCGAAAGTCGCGGGCAAGCGCGTCACAGTCGACGGACCATTTGCGCCCGGACATACTTTTCTGCAGGTCGGTGCGTCGATTCCGGTCGACGGCAGTGGCACCATTGCGATTTCGCAGGCCTTTCCCGCGCCGCTGCAGTCGCTCGCAGTGATCGCGCAGAAGGTCGGCGACGCGAAGCTGACGTCGGCGCAGTTGGCGAATCAGCGCGAGATGCCGGCTGACGGTCAAACTTTCATCGCGGCGACCGGGAGCGCATTGGCCGCGGGCCAGCCGTTGAACCTGACGCTGTCGGGACTGCCGCATCACAGCAGTACGCCGCGAGTGGTCGCGCTGGTAATGGCCGGAGCAATTGTTCTCTTCGGAGCGTGGTTCGCTGTCAGTTCAAAAGCGATCGACGCCAACCGTGCCGCGGAGCGCAAGCGGCTCCAGAGCCGGCGCGACAAACTTCTCAACGACCTGGCGCGGCTCGAACACGACCATCGCAACGGCAAAACCGACGGCCCTCGCTACAGCGAGCGGCGCGCCGAACTGATGGCCGCGCTCGAGCGGGTGTACGGCGCGCTCGACGATTCGGCCGGCCTCGAGTCGGCCGCTCCGGCGTGAGCGCGGCCTTCGACCGCGTTCACCTCGACGACGTATCGAGGCACTTTGGCCGCCGTCGCGCCGTGTCACACGTCACATTCAGCGCGCGCTCCGGCGACATCGTCGGCCTGCTCGGTCCGAATGGAGCCGGGAAGTCGACGCTGATTTCGATGATCGCGACGCTCGCGAAGCCGACCAGCGGCGACATCCGATACGGTGATCGCCGCGCATCGGAATGGGGCCCGGCGCTGCGATCGCGGATCGGCTTGCTGGCGCACGAATTACACCTCTATCCCGAACTGTCGGCACGTCAAAACCTGACCTTCTTCGCGAATCTTTACGGATTGAATGCCGCAGCGGCCGTCGAGGCGGCGCTCGATCGCGCCGGCCTCACGGAACGCGCCGCCGATCCGGTGATGGATTTCTCTCGCGGCATGCGGCAGCGCCTGGCGCTCGAGCGCGCGCTGTTGCACGGCCCGAAGCTGGTCCTGATGGACGAGCCGTTCACCGGCCTCGACGATGCCGCGGCCGGCATGGTTTCGCAGCGGCTGCGACGTCTCGCCGCCGATGGCTGTATCGTGTTGATGGCGACGCACGATCTCGATCTCGCCGACGGGCTGGTGACGCGGGTCGCGCTGGTTCGCGGCGGCAAGCTGCTGTCCGATGAACGCGCCGATCCCGGCCTGCGCGCGCGCTATCGCGCGTTGGTGGATCGCAGCTGATCATGTTCGCCAAGGTCGCTCTGCTGGTGCTGCGCAAAGACGTGGTCATCGAGGCGAAAAGCTTCGAGATGTTTTCGACCACCCTGTTTTTTGCTGTCTCCTGCGTGCTGGTGTTCGCGTTCGCGCTGGTGCGCGACGGGACGATCGTTGCCGACGCTGCCGCCGGCATTCTGTGGATCGCCATCGCGTTCGCCGGAACGCTGGCGCTCGGCCGGACGTTCGAGCGGGAGCGCTACGCGGAGACGCTGCGCGCGCTGTTGCTGGCGCCGGCGCCACGGGCGGCGATCTACGTCGGTAAACTACTGGGAATCGTGTTACTGCTGGCGGTCGCCGAAGCGGCGCTGGTTCCGCTGGTGACGCTGCTGTTCAGCGCGCCCTTGTTCGCACGACCGCTGCTGCTGGCCGGGTTGCTGCTTGCCGGAACGGTCGGGTTCGCCGCAGTCGGCACGTTATTCGCCGCGATGCTGGTCCGTTCGCGCACCCGCGACGTGATGCTGCCGATCCTGTTGTATCCGATCACGGTTCCGGTAATCATTGCCGGCGTACGAGGTACTGCGGCGTTGCTCGAAGCGTCGCCGGACGAACCGGTGGCGCGGATGTGGATCGCGTTGCTGGCAGCGTTCGACGTCGTGTTTATCACGCTCGCGCTCTGGACGTTTGAACCGTTGATGACCGAGTGAGCGGCACGCGAAAGAGGAACGGCCGAGAGAACGAGCAGTAAATAACGAGACGGTTACGAGGTGTTGAGTTTCTGAAATGAAGAAGTACTTCATTCCGTTGTTAGCCGTGACCACGGCGATGTTCGCCTACGCTCCGATCATGATCGCGAATGCTCCGTTTGAAGCATCGATGGGGCTGGTTTCGAAGATCTTCTATTTCCACGTGCCGTCGTGGTTCGCGATGTTCACGGCGGTGTTCATCTGCGGCATTCAGAGCGCGATGTTTCTGTTCAAAGGCAAGCCAACGGCGGATCGCATCGCGGTTTCGGCGGCCGAAGTCGCCGTGCTGTTCGGCCTGATGGGGCTGGTCACCGGCCCGCTGTGGGGCCGCAAGTCCTGGGGGATCTGGTGGCCGTGGGATGCGCGCGTGACGATCGCGCTGATTCTCGAGCTCACGTTCATCGCCTACCTGCTGGTGCGAAAGTTCGGCGGGCCGGGTTCCGAGAAACTGGCAGCGGCGCTGGCGATTTTCGGCATGTTCAACGTGCCGTTTCTCTATATGTCCGTGAATATCTGGCGCACCATCCATCCGAAGACCAGCGTCGTCCCGGCGCTGCCGACCGGAATGCCCGGACCGTTCTGGTTCAGCGTCGCCGCTTACCTGCTGCTGATGACGCTCTTGATTCAACTGCGGCTGCAGCTGGAAGAACGGCGCGCCGCGCTCGACGCGCTCTACCTCGAGGAAGAATAACCATCATGCTGAAGTCGTTGCTGTTCTCCGCGGCGCTGGCGCTGCAACCGCCGCCGCAGACCGAATTCGTTCCCGCCAACTCGCTGCCGCCATCCGAACAGCTCCCTTCGGCGCCGTTGCTGGTCGCCGCGTATACCTTCGTGTGGCTGGCGGCGATGTTTTATCTCTGGACGATCTGGAAGCGCCTCGGCAAGGTGGACGCTGACATTCGTACGCTGCAGCAGCGGCGGGGTTCCGGCGGAGGACGATGAGCGCCGGTCATTTCATCTTCATTCCCGGTGTGTTGCTGGTGGGAATCGTGATCGGCTGGGTTCTCGGTGGCCGGGCGGCGCGCGATGCGTTTGCGGCTGAGCTGCGGCGACGGGAAGAGCGAGCAAGCCGCGCGAAACCGACTTAACGAGCCGGCAAGACTATCGTCCCACCGCCAGCCGCTGCGCCAGTACTTCAGGCAGTCCGGCGGCCACGATCTTCGCCTGCGTTTCCTCGACCGCGTACTTCAATCGCAATAGCTCGACTCGCGGCGCACGGCTGCCGTTCGTGTCGACGATTGCGTACGCCGCGCGCGCGTCGCCGTCACGCGGTTGACCGACCGAGCCGGGATTCACCAGATATTTCGCGCCGCGTTTCAGAGCGAGCTGCGCTTCGCTGGCAGCGGCGGGACCAACGGTGTCGAACGCGTCGGCCGAGAGCTCGAAAGTCACGGGATAGTGCGTGTGGCCAAACAGGCAAAGCGTACGCGTCGAGACTTTCAGCGCGCGCACCGCGTCGAGCTCGTCGAAGATGTAAGCGTCTTCGTCGAACGGCGAGCCGTGACAAATTTCAACCAGGTCGTCGACGATCGTCGGACCCTCGGGCAGGTCGGCGAGCCATTCGCGATTTTTTGGCGTCAGGATGTCGAGCGTCCACTTGGCGGCGCTGCGCGCGACGGCGTTGAAGCCTTCGGCTTGTTCGAGGCCGCAGGCCACCTTGTCGTGGTTGCCGCGGACCATCTGGAGCGGCTTCAGCGCGATGATCCGTTCGACAACCTCATTCGGGTCGGGACCGTAGCCAACCAGGTCGCCGAGCACCAGCGTTTCGTCGTAGCCGCGGGCCCGCGCGTCGAAGATACACGCATCGAGCGCCTCCAAGTTCGCATGGATATCTGTCAGGACGAGGTAGCGCATCAGTAACTCTGGGTGTCGGGTGCTGGGTGCTGGGTGCTGGGTGCTGGTGACTGGTGCCGGGTGCCGGGTGCTGAGTGCCGGGTGCCGGGTGCAAGGTGCCGAGTGCTGGGTGCGGTGTGCCGGGTGCCGGGTGCAAGGTGCCGAGTGCTGGGTGCGGTGTGCCGGATGCTGCGTGCAAGGTGCTGGGTGCTGGGTGCGGAGATCGCAGTGCGGCGTGCGGTCGCGCGGATGCTCGGGAGTAGACGTGCGGATTCGACACCCGGCACCGTGGCACCCCGCACCCAAGCACCCCGCACCCAAGCACCCGACACCTGGGCACCCGGCACCAGCACGCAGCACTTAGCACCCAGCACTAGCCACCCTATCCTTCCAGCCATCCAACAAGCTGTTCAACGAGCGCGCCGATGCTCGCCCCGCCTGCATCGAGCCTGACATGGGCCTGCTGGTACGCCGCGCGTCGTTGATGATACAGGCGTTCGAACCCGGAGCGATCGGCCGCGAGCGGACGGCGTCCGTCGGACGGGATCCGGGCAATCAGGCGGTCGAGCGGCACATCAAGCCAGATCGCGGCGCCATCGCTGTTGATCAGCGCTCGATTCTGCGGGTCGGCGTAGGTGCCCCCGCCCGTCGCGACCACCAGGTGACGCGGCGAGATTTGCTCCAGTAACACCGCCTGCTCCACTGAGCGGAAGTAGGCCTCGCCGTGCCGCGCGAAGACTTCGGCCACGGTAAGCCGCTCGCGGGCCTCGATTGCCTCGTCGATGTCTACCGCTTGCCATCCCAGGCGCGACGCCAGCGCCCGCGCCATCGTGGTCTTACCCGCGCCCATGAAACCGACCAGATACAGTTTGTCCGCCCTCACCGCACCAGCCGCTCGAGCGTTTCGAAAAACTCCGGATACGATACGCCCACCGCGTCGGCGCCATCGATGGTCGAAGGCCCCTCAGCGGCGAGCGCCGCAATCGCAAACGCCATCGCCATCCGATGATCGCCCTGGGCATCCGCGACGCCACCGGCCGGTCGCGTCGATCGACCGGTGACGACGAAACCGTCGGGACGCTCGTCTGCGTCAATCCCGAGCGCGCGAAATCCGGCGACCAGGACCGCGATCCGATCGCTTTCTTTCACGCGTAGCTCGGATGCGCCGCTCACCGCGACCTCGCCACCGTGCGCGGCCAGGGCAGCGATCGCGGGCAGTTCGTCGATCAGACCGGGGACTTCGTCCGGAGCAATCACCACCACGCCGGTGCGTTCGTGCTCGACGGTGACCGAGCCGATCGGCTCGTTGCCACCGGCCTCGCTCGGCGTCACGGTCACCCGGGCGCCGAAACGGCGCAGCACCGCCAGCAACGCGGTGCGACTGGGGTTCAACCCGACGTTTGTGACCTCGATGCGGGAACCGGGAAAGGCCGCGGCTGCGATGAACCAGAAAGCTGCCGACGAGAAGTCGCCCGGCACGGTAAGCGACTGTCCGACCAGGCGCTGGCCTGGCTGCACGGATACCACCAGGCCGCTCACGTCGGCGCGCCCACCGAAAGCCGCCAGCGCCCGTTCGGTGTGATCGCGTGTCGCGACTGGCTCGGTCACGCTGGTCACCCCTTCAGCCAGCAGTCCGGCGAAGAGCACCGCGCTCTTGACTTGCGCGCTAGGTACTTCGGGTCGAAATGCAATGCCGCGCAGTTTTCCGCCGCGCACCGTCAGCGGCGGGCGGCCATCGACCGATTCAATCTGCGCCCCCATCTGTTCGAGCGGGCCGATCACTCGGCGCATTGGCCGCCGCGACAGCGATGCATCCCCGGTCATTTGCGCGGTCAACGGATGGCCAGCCAGAATGCCGGCAAGGAGCCGCATCGTGGTGCCGGAGTTTCCGCAGTCGAGGATGTGCGCAGGCGAACGCAGTTGCCCTAACCCTCGTCCCATTACAGTGATGGCGCTGGTGGCGCGGTCGCTGGTTGCAGAAATGTCAGCGCCAAGTAACTGCAGGCAGTTCAGCGTGGACCGGCAGTCCATGCCTGGTGCATAGTTGGCCAAGGTGGATGGTCCGTCCGCGAGGGCCGCGAACATGGCGTAGCGGTGCGAGATGGACTTGTCGCCGGGAACGCACAGCCGGCCACCCAGCCGGCGGGCCGGTGTTATGGTGGCGGCGTGAGACGACGACATATCCGATGCATCTTATGATAAAAGGAGCGGCGTGACGGCCAACGGTCACCACATCGTCCGACTCGAGTTCACGAGCGCGTTCGAAATGCTCGACTTCGTCCAAGTCGTCAGCGATCACATCTGCGGCAGCATCGGCATGGACGAGGACGCGGCGCATTGGATGAGCGTGGCGATTCGCGAGTCGGTGATCAACGCCATCAAACATGGCAACCGCAACGACAGTAGCAAGCGTGTGTTCGTCGAATTCGAAACGACGCAGCCCGACAACGTCCCCGAGTTGTCAATCAAGGTACGCGACCAGGGCGAAGGCTTCGAGCCCGAGGAAGTGGCCGATCCGCTGGCGCCCGAGAATCTGCTGAAGTCGAGCGGCCGCGGCATTTTCCTGATTCGCAACTTCATGGATGCGGTCCGTCTGGAGCGCGCGCCGCAAGGCGGCATGCAGATTCAGATGATCAAGCGCGTCCAGCCGAGTGGCGTCTAATCCGCTGTTTCTCACCACGGCCATCGAGGCCGTCGTCCGCGCCGGCGATTTGCAGATGGCGCGGTTCGGACACGACATCCAGATCGACCTGAAGGGCGCGATCGACCTGGTCACCGAGGTCGACGTCGAAGTCGAACGCATGTTCCGCGATTTGATTGCGGAACGATTCCCGGATCATCACATCCTCGCCGAGGAATTCGGCGGCGCGCAGACCGTGCCGGAAGGACCGTGCTGGGTATTCGATCCAATCGACGGCACGTCAAACTATGCGCATGGCCTGCCGATTTTCTGTTCGTCGTTGGCGCTCGAGATCGATGGCGTGCCGGAACTGGCCGCAGTTTACGATCCGAACCGCGAAGAGCTGTTCACCGCCGAGCGAGGTGGTGGCGCGTTCCTGAACGGCGGACCGCTGCGCGTGTCGCGCGCCGCTCGAATGGTTGAAGCGATGCTGGTCACCGGCTTTCCCTACGATGTGCATGCACGCGTCGATGAAATCGTCGGACTGTTCGCGGCGTTCGTCGGACAGGCGCGTGCCGTGCGGCGTCTGGGTTCGGCCGCGATCGATCTGTGCTGGGTTGCGGCCGGGCGGATGGATGGATTCTGGGAAACCGATCTCAAGCCCTGGGACATTGCCGGCGGCGCGCTGATCGTCGAAGAGGCCGGCGGGTGGGTGACACGGATGGACGGGTCGGCGTTCGCGTCGCGCGCCGGCGACGTGCTGGCGTCGAACGGTCGTCTTCACCAGGCGATGCTCGAGGTGATCCAGGAATTTCGAGGACGTCCCTGACACCGGTTCCGGACAGCAACCTGCGAACCGGCGGTTTCTGGCCTGATTTGCGAGATTTTGTTGGCACTCCTTCTGCTTTCGACCGGTCAAAGGAGTTTCGTCCTATGCGCCGACTGCTGACGATTTCCGCAGTTGCCCTCATCCTCGGTTTCACCGTCGCTCAGACCGCCTCGGCCCAACAGACTGTCAGCGTCTACCTCGGCGGCTTTCTGCCGCAAGGTCTCGATTCGCGCGGCAGCGACGACGTGTTGTTTCAGAACAATGCCTTCTTGACGACCCTGAACCGTCAACGCGGCATCGACATGAACGAATTCAACGGCTTCACCTTCGGTGGCGAGTACCTGATTGGTTTTGGCAACAATCTCGAAGCCGGTCTCGGCATCGGCTTCTATCAGAAGACCGCGCCGGTGGTATACACCGATTCGGTGAATGCGAACGGTCAGGAGATCTTTCAGGACCTGAAGCTGCGCGTCATCCCGTTCAACGCCACCGTGCGTTTTCTGCCGCTCGGTCTGCACAGTGCGGTGCAGCCGTATATCGGCGCCGGCGTCGGCGTTTTCAGCTGGCGCTACAGCGAGACCGGCGAGTTCATCGACTCGCGTAACAACATTTTCGTCGATAACTTCGTCGGCAGCGGCGCCGTTGCCGGACCGGTCATCCTCGGCGGCGTCCGGTTCCCGATGGGACCGTTTGCGGCGGGAGGCGAAGTACGGTGGCAGGATGCGAAGGCCGATCTCCCCGCCGACGAGGGCTTTGCCGGTCCGAAGATCAATCTCGGCGGGTTCAACTACCTGTTCACGATGAATTTCCGATTCTGAAGAAAAAACCGCTCTGCGGTTTTTTCTTTTGGCAGTTCGTGCTACCGAACACGATGGTAGAGGGCGAGGCCGGCGCCCTCACAAACCCGCTCGTACCCTTCCAGGAATTTCGGCCGCTCTCTCGCGATCCGCGCCAGCATATCGCCGCCTTCGGCTTTCTCTTCGATCAACATCCAATCGGCGTATAACCACGGCTCGTCGAGTGCGGCCAGCCAGATGTCGCCGTTGCCCTCGTGGAGGAAATCGCGGATTTGAAATCCTGCGGTCGACGCCTCCTGCATGTAGTGCCCGAGCGAGCCCATGCTGGCCATGATCTTCTGGCCGGGTTTCCACTCACGCAGGCAGGCGGTGACTTGCGCGCGGATCGGCAGGTTCGGCGCATCCCATTGCGCCTCGACGACCATCGGGGCGTTCGCGTCCAGCGGCCGCAGCGTCGCAACCGCAAGCGCGAGGATTGCTGTCGCCGCCGGAATCCGCAAGCGGCGGATGACGCCGGCGGCCAATCCACAGCCGACCGCTTCGACGGCGAGCAGCGGGATCATGTAGCGGATGCGGAACGGATGGCCGCGGTGAAATGCGGCCACCGGAATCGCCGCTGTTGCGCCCAATGCGAGCGTGACCACCGCCGCGCGGCGCGACGGATTCCGCAGCGCGACGATCGCCACCGCGGTCAAGCCGACAGCCGCGACCCAGACGAGTGGCTCGCTGCTTAACATCTTCGTGCCCCAGGCAACTTCTTTGGTCGACATCCACCAGTCGCCCAGCGCCTTGTTTTCGGGGACGAAGAAGTCTCCAGTGACGAACCACTCGCCGACGACAACGCGGCTGAAGATCGAAAAGCCGAGAATCGCGATGAAAGGGTAGAGCGCGATGCGAATCACGTTCCGGCGTGACTGCGTCCTCGTGTCGGTGGTCGCCGCAAGGACCAATCCGACAGCCGTCACCGGCCACGCCTCGTAGCGGGTCAGGCAGGCCAGCGCGCAGAGAGTTCCACAGAGGCGGATGCCACCGCGGCTGGACACGTCGAGTGGCTCGAGCGGATTTGAGGCGTCGGTCAGATAGGCCATCAGTGTCGCCATCGAAAGGCACGTCAGTGCCATCAACAGCGGTTCGGTCATTGGCGTCGATTGCAAATAGAGCACGTTCGGATTCAGCGCGAACACTGCTGCGCCGGCAAGTGCTGCGCCCGCGGACTGGGTAATCGCCAGGACGATCCACGCGATTGATCCGGTCGCGATCGCGAACGACGCAATCGAGATGGCGACGCCGGACGCTCCGGTGCGATACAAGAAATCGTTCTGAATCGGGATCGCATTCAGCAGATGCGGCAGCGGCAGCCAGACCGCTCCGATCTGCTGCCATCCCGGCGTGATGCTGTCGAAGATCCGCCGCGCGACGATCAGATGCCCGCGCGCATCGTAGTGGGTCAGCGTGAGACCGAGCTCGTGATAGTGCAGCGCCAGAAAGGTGCCGAAGATCGCCGCCGCGAGCGCCGTCACCGCGACAAAGCGGCGCTCCGCGAACGGTATAATCACGTGTTTATTCTATGGGTAGATTGGTCGACCGGGTCCGCGCGCTCGCGCTCGCGTGGGGCGCGCCCGGCCTCTTCCTCGTGGCGTTCCTCGATTCGTCGTTCCTGCCGCTGCCGGGTATCACCGACATCCTGTTGATCGTCATGGTGACGCGCCACCGCGAGGCGATGCTGCTCTACGTTGGCACGACGATTCTCGGGTCCGTGGCCGGCTGCTTGATGATGCACGCGATCGGCAAGAAGGGCGGGGAAGCGCTGGTTCGCAAACGGTTCGCCGGGGCGCGGATTGAAAAGACGATGGCGTCGCTGCAACGCCACGGCGTCATGGCGGTGCTGATTCCGTGTTTGCTGCCGCCGCCGGCCCCCTTTAAGGTCTTCCTGCTCCTGGCGGGGGCCGTCGGGATTAGCGCCGCTCGGTTTGCCGCGGCCATCGCCCTCGGACGAGGTGTGCGTTACTTCGCGCTCGGACTCCTCGCGGTCCGCTACGGCGAACAGGCCGGCGCTTACGTCGCCGAGCACGGGATGGCCGTCTCGCTGCTCCTCGCCGGCATCGTCAGCGCCGGATTCGCCGCCTATTTGGTGCTCAGCAAAGCGAAGGCTGTGAAAAGCCGATAAAATCGGTGAACCGGTGTCGAGTTCGCCAACCTCTACGATCGAGCTCAGCGTCGTCATCCCGATTCGCAACGAGGCCGCGTCGTTGCCGGAGCTTCATCGCGAGTTCACCGACCGGCTGACCGCGTGGGGTCGTCCGTACGAGCTGATCCTGGTTGACGATGGGAGCACGGACGGCAGCTTCGACGTGATGGCGCGGATTCAGGGGACCGACCCGCGCGTCCGGGTGTTGCGGCTGCGGCGGAACTTCGGCCAGACCGCGGCGTTTGCGGCAGGATTCGATTACGCACGTGGCCGCCTGGTCGCGACGTCGGACGGCGACCTGCAAAACGATCCTGGCGACCTTCCGGCGATGGTCGAAGTGCTCGACCGCGGACACGACATCGTCTGCGGCTGGCGGAAGGATCGCAAGGACGCCTTTTTCTCGCGGCGGCTGCCATCGATGATGGCAAACAGCCTGATTTCGACCGTGACCGGCGTTCACCTGCACGATTACGGCTGCTCGCTGAAGGTCTTTCGCGCCGAGATTGTGAAGGGCATGCGTCTCTACGGCGAGATGCATCGGTTCCTCCCGGCAATTGCCAGCGAGCAGACCAGCGACATCGTCGAAATCCAGGTGAATCACCGGCCCCGTAAGTACGGCAACTCGAAGTACGGGATCGGCCGGACAACTCGCGTGATGCTCGATTTGCTGACAGTGAAGTTCTTACTCAGCTTCTCGACCAAACCGTTGCAGTTTTTCGGGTTAATCGGGGCGGCAATCGGGATGACCGGGTTTGCGATCAGCGCCTGGCTGGCCTACGAGCGGTTGATCGGCGCGACGTCGTTGTCGAACCGGCCGCTGCTGCTGCTCGGGATCCTGATGATTGTCAGCGGCGTACAGCTGGTGACGATCGGCCTGGTGGCGGAACTTCAGGCTCGGACCTATCACGAGTCGCAGAACAAGCCGATTTACCGGATCCGCGAGGTGCGGCAGTCGGCCGAGAACCTGCGCGATCGGGACATCGTCCAGCGGTGACTCGAACGGCACGTCCCTGCCAGGACCCCAACCATATTTCAAAGATTTTTTTCGACCAGACCTGTTGCCGAGGGCGTCTTTGCCCGAGAGCAAGTACGTAAGGAATCGGCAAACAGCTGTTGACGAGCCGATCCTAAAACCGTATTCTTGACTTCCTCCCAACCGCAGACAGGTCTCCCAGCCGTTGTCGCGGTACAGGACTATTTTTTCGGCAAGGCTCGT
>Ga0070675_100000409_pt1 | contig 29206 bp, 25 predicted proteins | sample KBSM43metaG_FD_65343 | JGI IMG/M metagenome (GOLD analysis project Ga0070675, IMG submission 65343) | Miscanthus rhizosphere microbial communities from Kellogg Biological Station, Michigan, USA - KBS M4-3 metaG | ecosystem: Host-associated > Plants > Roots > Rhizosphere > Soil ... | reverse complement strand
AGAACGACGATTGGTGCTCGAGCATCCCCATCACGTAGACGGTCACATCCGATGCTTTCAGCAAGTCGACCAGCTGTCCGAACGACAGCGTGCTGCGGGTGTCGCCGCCGTCGGTATACAGCACCATCACTTTACGGCCGTCCTGCGAGCCGGCGCCATCGAGATACAGCGCGACGGCGTCGTGAATCGCCGTGAAACCGGCAGCCTTTTTCGAGCGAATCCGTTCGATCGCGCGCACGAATTCGTTCTGGCTGTAGCGTGCCGCTCGCACCTCGGTGTCGAAATCGATGACCGTGATGTCCTTGGCGTCCGTCAGACGGTTCATGAACTTGATGGCCGCGGTCTTGATGAATCCGAGGTCTTCGCCCATGCTCTCGCTGACGTCCAGCAGCAATCCGAGATGCAGCTCCGGCTGCATCGACGCGTCATCGTCGCCGCGCGCGAAGTAGGTGATCGCCTGTTTTCTGCCGTTCTCGAACAGCTCGAAATCGTCGCGCTGCAGGTTGGTGACCAGATTCCCCTTGTTGTCGGTGACAACCGCGGTGACGTTCACGATGTCAACGCCAGTCTTGAAGACTGGCACCTGCTGGAAGGCGCCCAGCCCACACAACGCAGCGGTGAGAAGTCGCCTCACGGGTGGAACTTTACACCCGCACGACCGGCCACGATGGCAGTCGTATAATTAAGCCTTGGCCCGACGATGCGGTGTCTAGCGGTCTGTCAGGACGAGCTCGTCATCCGGACGCTCGACGAGATCCTGCTGCCAGGGTTCGAGGTCGAGTTCATTGTCGAAACCCGTCCGCTGGCACGGCGCCTCCATGATGCCGGCGTGACGGTGACGGCGGGGGATCCGCGCCGGACAGAAACCTGGTTGAAGGCCGACATCGGCCCGAGCACCTGCGTCATCGTCGAGGACAACGGCCGCCGCAGTCTCAAGAAAATCCTCGAAGCGGTCCGCGATGCCGGCGGCACCCTGGTCTACATCCTCGGCGTCGCCGCAGGGTCGAGCGCCGAACGCGCCGAGGAATATCGCGACGACTTTCCGGACGTCGTTTACCTGGCGATGTCGGAGTTGTTCGGTGGACCACTGCTCACCGAATTCAGCCGCTCGTTGACCCGCGCCCGCGTTCAACAGTATCAGCGCTATTTTGCCGACGCGGAACGCGTGCTGATCATGCTGCACAACGATCCGGATCCCGACGCGATGGCCAGCGGGCTGGCGTTGCGGAACATCCTGCGCCGGACCAAGACGACGGCGATCATCGGCGCATTTCAGGGGGTGACCCGGCCTGAAAACCTGCGCATGGTCAACCTGCTCGACATTCACGTCGAGCCGATCAGCCCCGAGTCGCTGAAAGAGTACGACCGGGTCGCGATGGTCGACGTCCAACCGCATTATTTCGGCGACCTGATGGAACGCGTCGATCTGGTGATCGATCATCATCCCGAGCAGCCCGGCTACACCGCCGTTTTCAAGGACATCCGGCCCGACTACGGATCGACCTCGACAATTCTCACCGAGCACCTGCGCGCGGTGGACGTGAACATTTCCGAGCGGACCGCCACGGCGATGCTCTACGCGATCAAGTCCGACACGCTGTTCTTCAGCCGTTCGACCAATCGCGTCGATCTCGAGGCGTTTTCGTATCTGTATCCGCTGTCGGACGCGGCGCTGATTCGCAAAATGGAAGGCGCCGAAATCACGCTCGAACGACTCGAATATGTGATGAAGGCCTACCAGAGCGGCAACCTCAACGGACAAGTCTTCTGCGCATTCGTCGGCACGTCGTCGCGCGAAGACTTCATTCCCTACGTGGCCGACTTCTTCCTCCAGCTCGAGGATGTGAAATGGACCATCATTGCCGGCGTGGTCAACGACACGCTGGTGGTGTCGGTGCGAAACCTGGGATACACCAAGAATGCCGGCGAATTCGTGCGGCGGATTTTTGCCGACATCGGCAGCGCCGGCGGCCACCGCGCGATGGCCAAGGCGGTCGTGCCGATGCGGGCGTTCCGCAGCAAGTATGGGGACCTGAACGGCGACCAGATCTCAGTGAAGCTGCGCGAGCTGGTCGAAGATTTCCTGCTGCACGACGCAACGAAGGAAGCGAAAACACAAGTTCTCAGTTCTTAGTTCTCAGTTCTCAGTTCTCAGTTCTCAGTTCTCAGTTCTCAGTTCTCAGTGTTTCGTTCTACGTTCCCAAAGCCTGGTCCAAATCCGCAATCAGATCCGCCGAATCTTCCAGCCCGACCGACAGCCGCAGCATGCCGCGCGTGACGCCGGCTTCGCGCAGTTGCGCCTCCGTGTGGCCCCATTGCGAGGTCAGCACCGGCATGCTGATCAGACTCTCGACGCCACCGAAACTGGCCGCGCGCTTGATCACCTGCAGCCGATCGTAGGTGCGCGCCGCCCGTTCGTAACTGCCACCGAGATCGAAGCACACCATGCCGCCATAGCCCATCATCTGGCGACGCGCGATCTCATGATCGGGATGCGACGCCAGTCCCGGGTGGTAGACCTGGCTGACCCGGCGGTCGTGTTCGAGGAACTCGGCAACCGCCTGGGCGTTGGCGTTGTGTTGCGCCATCCGGATCGGCAGTGTTTTCAACCCACGTCCGAGCGCGTAGGCAGGGTACGGATCCATGACGGTGCCGACCTGGCGCCGTGCCTTCTCGATTGGCGCCAGCAGCGCCTTCGGTCCGCTGACGCAGCCGCCGGTGACGTCGCTGTGGCCGTTCAGGTACTTGGTGACGCTCTGCATCGTCAGATCGACGCCAAGCGACAGCGGCTGCTGATTGATCGGGCTGGCGAAGGTGTTGTCGATCACCGACAGCACGCCATGGGCGCGGCAGGCGTCGGCCACCCGTTTCACGTCAACGCATCGCAGCGTCGGGTTGATGGGCGATTCGAACCAGACCACGCGAGTCTTCGCGGAAAACAGCGCTTCCGGGTTGGCCAGCTGCTCGAGCGAGACGAAGCGCGGTGTCACACCGAACTTCGCGAGGACGTCTTCCATCAGGTGCAGCGTGCCGCCGTAGATGGCGGCGCTGCAGACGACCTCGTCACCGGCTTTGAGGTGCGCCAGCAGAATCGTCGTCGTCGCGCCCTGGCCCGAAGAAAACGCCAGCGCCGCTTCAGTCCGATCGAGCGCCGCAATCTTCTGCTCCGCGGCCATCACGGTCGGGTTGGTGTAGCGCGAATACAGATGCTTCTGCGAGCGGCCTTCGTTGTAGGCCACCACTTCTTCCGCGGTGTCGAACACGAACGTGGTGGTTTCGTAAATCGGCGTCACCAGCGGTGCGACGTCGCTGCGATTCGTTTCGCCGGCGTGGATCAGCTCGGTGGCCGGTCCGCGTTTCACGGTAGCGTCGGTCTTCATCACGGCACTCCGATTCGTGGCTTCGTGTATTTGAACGCCGAGACCGCCGGGCTTGCCAAGCAAATCCTTCCTCGGCGTCCTCGGCGATCTCTGCGTTCGCTTTGTTCGTGCCTTCGTGGCTTCGTGCTTACTTGTGCGTAATACGCTCGCCGCTCGCACCAACGACCGGCTCGATGAATTGATGATACGCGTCTTCGTAGCCGCGCCCCATCAACTCGGCCAGCGGCTGCGCCCGCTGCGAACGATCATCGAACCCGCCCGAAAAATCGAACGGTCCAATCGGATTATGGACTGGTCGAATCGTGTAAATGCGCACCCCGCCGGTTGTCGTCGTCGCGTCACGGACAATCGCCGTTTCGGCCGATGCGACGTATTCGCCAAGACGGCCACGGCCGTCGAGGCGTGGCGGAGCGAGCGTGTGCGGACCGGCCGCGTCTTCAGTTCCGGCAATCAGGACGATCTGCTTGGCGCCAAGCTCGATCAGTTCATCGATCAGCCGAATCAGGCTTGCCGGCCGGTCGACCAGTCGGTGCGTTTCGCCGCGCCAATACGACTCGGCTGAAAAGGTCACCGATTGCGGTTCGGTGGCGAGCGGGATAGTCACCGAGGCGGCGATCGCATCCGCCAGCAGTTCGCGGTCCGCCCCGGCTAGATCGAAGACTTCCGCGCGTCGCGTTTCGGCGGCTTCCGACCGCGGACGACGGACGAGATCGCGGCGCCGATGCTCGGCAACGAGTGCAAACATCAGATCGCGGTGCGCATCCATGTCGTGCACAGTAATCAGCAGTTCGCGAAACCCCGGCTGGCCGAGATTATCGGCGACCACTTCGACATAGCGGCGGGCCAACTCGCCAGCACCTGGCTGGCTCAATTGCGCGGCACCTCTCAACAGATCCCATAAGACACGCCAGGTATGCTCCACCGCCTCGCGTGCTGACAGCGGCGGCCGCAGCAGTCTCCACCAGAACGGCCCTCGCGGCTGTCGTGAGTGCTGCCGCCAACCGTCGATCAAGGCGAAACCGACGGCGGATCCGAGCACGAGCATGACGATCCGCGGCAACCAGGTGGGCAGCATCGAGGGTGCGAACACTGATTGCGCCCAGTCCGTGTACCAGGTGACCAGTCCGCCGGCGCCGCCAACCCCGACGATCTTCAGAAGAAAGTCGATCGGAAAAACGACTAACCCGAGTGCGACCGCGACCATGGGAATGGCGACAACCGCCGCGGCAACGGCGAGCGCGCTCACCACCACTTTGGGAATGCTCCGCCATTGATAGAGGCCCGCAATCGCCGGCGACCGCCAGAAACCTTTGTCTTCCCACAGCCGCGATGCGCCGTCGATCGCATGAAACATCGCGCCGACCGCGCCAATGCCACGACCGGCGACGAGGTCGATTTTCACACCTGCCTCGGCGAGGGCGCGCAGCGCGCCGGCGTGATAGGCCCCGGCCGTTCCGGTTCCGGTCAGGACCAGTGCGGTGCGAAGTTGCGGTGAGTACGGTTCGGATTTTTGATGCGGTGCGGCGGCAGGCCGTTCCGTCATCCGGCGATGACGTCGTGGATGGTATAGAGCTTGGTGATTTCGAACTGGCGGCGGCCGCCGGGTGTCGTGACGGTGACCGAGTCGCCTTCTTCCCTGTTCAAAAACGCCCGGCCGATTGGCGAGGTCGTCGAGATCAGGCCTTTCTCGGCATCGGCGTCTTCCGGCATGACCAACTGAAAGACCAGCTTCCCGCCATTGCTCTCGACGACGTGCAGCGTCGAGCCAAACCCGGCGCGGTCTTTCGGAATGCGATCGACATTGATCAGCGCGATTTCCGAGACCCGCTTCTGCAGCATGCTGATGCGCGCTTCGACCAGACGCTGGCGCTCCTTCGCGGCGTGGTACTCGGCGTTTTCGCGCAGATCGCCCAACTCGCGGGCGCGCTTGATTTCCTTCGGCAGCTCGAGCTTCAACTCGTGATTCAGCGCCGCAATCTCGTCTTCGAACTTCTTGATCAGCCGCTCCTTCATGGGTGAACCCGCATAGTACCATACGGCGTGCGCCGTATTTCCAGCCGGCAGAACCCGATCGTCGAGCGATTCAGGGCCGCCGCGCGCCGCGAAACCGACGCCGTGATGCTGCTCGACGGCGCGCACCTGGTTCGCGAGGCGCTGAGCGCGACGATTCGGATTCGGGAAGCCGCGGTCGCGGCCGATCGCATCGAGGATCCCGAAATCGCGCAACTAATCGCACGGCTTGGCGCCGCCGGCGTCGAGACAGTCTCAGCTATTGCGCCGGTGATGGCGGCGCTGAGTCCGGTGCGATCGTCGAGTGCGATTGTCGTGATTGCCGATCGACCGGATCGGAGTACCGCGATGTTTTCCGGCCAGCCGCTGTTGATAATCGCAGCCGGCGTTCAGGATCCGGGAAACATCGGTGCAATCGTACGGGTCGCTGAAGCCGGCGGGGCGACTGGCGTGATCGCAGCGGCCGGGTCGGCAGACCCGTTCGGCTGGAAAGCGTTGCGGGGGTCGATGGGCAGCGCGCTGCGCCTGCCGCTGACGGTCGTCAGCGGTGCCCCGCCGTTTGACGAACTGCGGAGGCGCGGCCTGCGGATTGTCGCCACCTCGCCGCATCGTGGTCGATCGCTGTTCGATGCCGACTTGAAGGGATCGATCGCGCTCGTGGTCGGTGGTGAAGGCAGTGGTCTGCCGCCGGATCAGCTATCTGGCGCCGATCAGGTGGTGACGATTCCAATGCATCAGCCGGTCGAGTCGCTCAACGCCGCCGTCACCGCCGCTTTGCTGGTTTACGAGGCGCGCCGGCAACGATCATGAACTCGCTCTTCCCAGACGATCCGCCACCCGCAACGCCGACCTCCGGTGCGCCATCGCCGCTCGCCGAGCGGATGCGGCCACGGAGGTTCGAGGAATTCGTCGGCCAGGACGACCTGCTGGCACCGGGCAAGCCGCTGCGCGAAGCGATTGAGCGCGATTTGCTGCAATCGATCATTCTGTGGGGACCGCCCGGCACGGGCAAAACGACTCTCGCCCGCATCATCGCCGAAACCACCAAGGCTCGATTCGTCTCGTTCAGCGCGGTCCTGTCGGGAATCAAGGAGATTCGCGAGGTGATGACCGAGGCCGAACGGATTCGCAAGTCCACCGGACGGCGAACGATCGTCTTCATCGACGAAATCCACCGCTTCAACAAAGCGCAGCAGGATGCGTTTCTGCCGCGCGTCGAAGCCGGCGACATCGTGCTGATCGGCGCGACGACCGAGAATCCGTCGTTCGAAGTAAACGCCGCTCTGCTGTCGCGGTCAAAAGTGTTCGTGCTGCGCGGTCTCGACGCCGAGGAAGTGCTGACGATCCTGCAGCGCGCGCTGCACCAGCCTGAACGCGGGCTCGGCGCCCAGCCAATCGTGATTCACGATGAAGCGATGCGGGCAATCGCCCTCTACGCCAACGGCGATGCCCGGGTGGCATTGAACCTGCTCGAGTTGAGCGTCGCGGCGGCGCCGCTCGTCGATGGCGCACGCGCGGTGGACGTTGGCCGCGTCGAGCAGACCATCCAGAAGCGCGCACTGCTGTACGACAAAGGAGGCGAAGAACACTACAACATCATTTCGGCGCTGCATAAGTCGATGCGCAACAGCGATCCTGACGCGGCGGTTTATTGGCTCGCGCGGATGGTGGAAGCCGGCGAAGATCCGCTCTATATCGCCCGCCGGCTGGTTCGCTTTGCCTCAGAGGACATCGGCAACGCCGATCCGCAGGCCTTGACGGTCGCCGTCGCCGCCAAGGACGCGGTGCATTTCATCGGCATGCCGGAGGGCAACACCGCACTCGCCCAGGCCGCCATTTACCTCGCCACCGCTCCGAAGAGCAACGCGGTTTACCAGGCCTATCTCCACGCCGCCGAAGACGCGCATCATGATGTCGCCCAGCCAGTGCCGTTGCATCTGCGAAATGCGCCGACCAGGTTGATGAAGGACCTCTCGTACGGCAAAGGCTACAAGTACGCGCACGACGAGGAAGATGCGGTTGCCGACATGTCGTGCCTGCCGCCAGCGCTCGAAGGCCGTCAGTACTACGAACCGAAAGATCGCGGATTTGAAAAGGAAATCAAGCGCCGCCTGGACGGGTGGACCGAGATCAAGAGGCAGCGCAAAAGTTTGAAGCGCGACGGCTGACCGCTGCCTCAGTCGAACGAACGCTTGAACAAGCCCTCGATCGCGGTCTTACCGTTGTCCTGGAGTTTCCGCGTCCCGGTCCCGGTGAAATGCGGGTGAGCGATCACCGGCGGATCGCTCTGGCTGCGCGGATTCCACGCTTCGCCGGCCCACGAGAACCAGCGATCCTTGTCCTGGTCGAAGACGTGAAGCGGTTTATTGCATAACTTCGCGAACTCGGCGCCCCAGCCGGTTCCACCGCGGACTGTGCTGTCGTCGAGGATCGTACCGACGACGTAGACTTCCTGGCCGTTGTTCACCTGATACCACAGCGTCTGCAGAACTTTGCGAATCGTCGGCGCGTCGGTGTAGCGTCGATGCATCAGCCGCGCGACATACTCGAGGCTGACGTCGCCGTTCTGCAGCTCTTCGTGATTGAGTACGCGGACGCCGCGATGCCGTTCAATTCTGTGGCCATCGAAGGTGAAATTCACTTCTTCAACGCGGTGGCGTTCGGCGCAGCGGCCGAATTCCGCTTCGGCCCCCGGCGCGCCGCCGCTGAACAGGATGCAGTCCTCGCGATTCATCCGTGTCATCATACACCGCGATGCCCAGCGCAGAGCGGCGCTACCGTGCCGGAGAATCGATTGAAGACTACTGTCGCGCCTGCAAGACCGATCGGATGCACACGATCATCGTGACCGACAGCGACGCGCAGCCGCTGCGCGTCTCGTGCGGCTACTGTCACAGCGAGCACAACTATCGAGGGGGGCCCCGCCTTCGCTCGGCGGAAGACGAACCAGCTTCGGCGCGGCCGGCCCACGCCCGCTCGGAAGACGAACGAGCTTCGGCGCGGCAGGCCCACGCGCCGTCGGCAAGTACTTCGCGCGAGCCTTTTCCGATCGTCAGTGAACGAGAGGTTTCGATGACCGGTGATGCTGATCTTGAAATGCTGCTCCGGCGCGTCATTCGCGAGGAGACCGGCATCTCGCCGGTCGCGCCTGCCGACCGTTGGCGCGGCGGCTCGTTGGTGCTGCGGCCCGGAACGCCCGGATTGCAGGAAAAGTCATGGCCGATCGAAACGTTTTTTCACAAAGTGGTGATGCTGCGTAATCGCCTTCGCACGTTGGAACAGCAGGTGAATGCCGCCGACCTGCCTGACGATGCGAAGGTCAAGCTGCAGAGTTACATCACCGGCTGCTACGGATCGCTGACCAGTTTCAATGTGCTGTTTGCTGACGAGGACGATCAATTCAAAGGGTCGAGCGGCGATTAGCGGTGTCGTCCTACTTCGTAAAGAGGGCCTTCGCCACCATCGCATGCACTCCTTTGGTCGCATCGACCGCCTGCGTGATTCGCAAATCAGCCGCCAGCGAACACAGCATATACGCGTCCTCGCGCGACAGTTTTTTCTCGGCCATCAGGAAATCGATCATCTCGCGGACCGCCAGTCGGGTCGCTTCATCCAGGTCTTCGTGTAAGCCCATCGCGATGTAATGGGTCGGGGTTTCCGCACGCGGCCAGCGCAAGCGCTCGCCTTTGCGTAGCCGGATTTCGAACGTGCCGCGCAGTGAGGTTTCCAACGCCGTGCCGGTTACCTCGCCATCGCCTTGTCGCCCGTGACCGTCGCCAATCGAGAGCAGCGCTCCTGGTACGTGCACCGGCAGATACAGCACCGAGCCCGACACGAGGTCTTTGTTATCCAGGTTGCCGCCATGCCACCCGGGCGGCCGGCTCGAGATCCGTCCGACCAGCGGCGGCGGCGCGACGCCGATCGAGCCAAAGAATGGCGCCAGCGGCAGCGTGACGCCCGGCGCAAATTCCACGCGATCGGCACCCGGCTGCCAGCGCAGCAGCTTCAACCCGGCATAGGGATAGTCGTCCGGAAGCACCCCACCGCCGGGACTGAACGCGTTGACGCCAAAATTGTGCAGGAATTCGATGGCGCCGATTCGCACTTCAAGCGTGTCGCCGGGCTGCGCGCCTTCGACAAAAATCGGCCCGCTCATCGGATGCGCTCCCGGACCGCGCTCCGTGACGCGCGTTTCGACCGCTTTCAGCGACTCCGGAATCTCCTCTTCCCGCACGCCCGCCAGGCGCAGCCGCTGCAGCCCGCCGGCGATCATCGTCTCGACGCGGACGCGATCGCCCGCGGCGATCCGGATCACCGGTGTCAGCTTGGGATCGTAATAGCCCCAATGGACCGTTTCAGGCTTCAACGGTAGATCGTGGACGCGCGACTGCGCTCCGGTGACCGCACCCCACACGGCGACGGCAACCCAAGCGACGCTAGCAGTTCTTCTCAACGTTGTTGTCCTTCGCCACCCAGCTTCATTGTTGTCCTCTACTCCACGTCCGGATCTTTTCGCGTAAAAAGCCGAGCGGCACACCGCCGTCTTCCAGCAGGCGATCGTGAAACGCTTTGAGGTCGAATTTCGCGCCCATCGCAGCTTTGGCTTCGTCGCGCGCCGCGCCAATCTCGAGACGCCCGATCATGTACGAAGTCGCCTGCCCTGGATAAATGATGTAGCGATCGACTTCCGACTCCACGTCGTGCTGGCTTTCGGCGGTATGCGCCAGCATGTAGTCAATCGCCTGCTGACGCGTCCACCCCATGGTATGCAGGCCGGAATCGACCACCAATCGTGACGCTCGCAGTCCTTGCGACGACAGCATCCCCAGACGATCGAGATCACCCGAAAACAGGTTCAACTCGTCGGCCAATCGCTCGGCGTAGAGCGCCCAGCCTTCGACATAACCGCTGTTGAACAGGTAGCGGCCAATCGGATGAATTTCTTTACGCTCGAGCGCAATCGCCCCTTGGAGGTGGTGCCCGGGAATCGTTTCGTGGAACGCGGTCGACTCGTCTTCGACGCGACTCTGCTGCTCGGCCTGGTACGCGCTGATCAGAAACACCGCCGGCCGGCTGCCGTCCTCGGCCGCGGAGTTGTATTCGTTCGGCGCGTTCTTCTCGCGGAACTTCGGATAGGGCTGGATAACGACATCGGCCCTGGGAATCAGGCCGAAAGCCTGCGGCATTGCCGCTTTGGCCCGCGCCAGCGCGGCCTGCGAGTAGGCGATCTTTTCTTCACGGTTCTTGAACTTGTACCGCGGATCGGTTCGCACCTTCTGCAGCAGCTTTGGCACGTCGGTTTCCTGAAACGAGCGCTCACCGATCGCCCTCATTTCGGCCGCCAGCTGCTCGTTTTGCGCCACGCCGAGATCGTGCACTTCTTTCGCCGTTTTTTTCGCGGAACTGAAATAGAGCACGCTCGCGTCATAGCACGCGGCGCCGTTCGGCTGTGATGCGACGTCGATCGCTTCACGCGCCGCGGCCAGGTATTCCTTCTCGAGAAAATCGACGTACCGTTTGGCCGCCGGCACGATCTGCTCGGTGACCAGCGCGTTGAACGCCTTTTGAAACGCCGAATCCTTGTCGCGTTGCACGGGCGAGCCAAACGGCGAATCCTTGATCGGCGTATTCGCCAGCGTCCGGACCTGATCGATGACGATTCGAACGTTCAGCTTCGGCGAGGTGTAGCCGGCTTGCATCCCCTCGCGCAGGTTTCCGATTTCGGTATCGATATATTTCGGCAGCTGGCCCCAGCGAGCCAACGCTTCCTGGCGGGCGTCAACGGTGCCGACCGGCTGAATCGTCACCAGATATCCGTAGTTCACCTGCCAGCCGGTCATCTGACTGACCGGCCACAATTCGTCTCGACACACCCGCTTCGCGACGTTGCCCTCGAGCGCCTGGCGGGTAATCGCATAAGTGGCGCGCAGCGGACCGCCGCTGATCGTTGACGCGTCAATCTGTTTCAGCTCGCTCAGCCATCGATCCTCGCGCTCCTCCCAGGCGCGCATCGCGGCGAGGCTGTTATCGGTGAGCGCATTGTGATGACGACCGGGAACTCCGTAGGCCGTCGCCGATTCGGGGTTCCGATCGAAATAGGCATTCAGGAAGGCGTCGGCGATCTGCTTCACGCGGGCGTCGCCACTTTCCGCCGGTTTGGATTGCTGCGCCGCGGGCGCACCGCCGCCGCAGCCGGCTGCCAACGCGCACACCAGCACGATCCTCAGAGTTCGAAACATCAAGCGATTATATGGCGCTGGCGCAGGCGCGGCACTTGGTCGCGCCGATCGGAACTGTCTCCAGGCAGTACGGACAGCCCTTGGTCGGCGCCGCTGGCGTCGGTTTGAGGAATTGCTTGACGATCAGGAACACGACGAACGCCACGATCACGAAGTCGACGAGGGTGCCGAAGAATGCGCCGTAGTTGATCGAATTCACCACGTCCTTGCCGTCGGGCCCGACCCTCTGCGACAGCACGTACTTCCACTCACGCCAGTTGCCGCCGGGCAGGCCGAGACCGACCACCGGCATCAGCAGATCCGCGACAATCGACGTCACGACTTTGCCGACCGCGCCACCGATAATCACGCCAACCGCCAGGGCGAGTGCGTTCTGCTTCAGCAGGAATTCCCGGAACTCACGCCACATCGTCGACTCCTATCGGCCTTTGGCCATCAACACACCCAGTTGCATCAGCAGCCCTGTGAAATCGTAGAGGCGCGTTTCCGTACTGATCAAGCTGTCCGAGAACTCGAGAATCAGCGCCGAGTGCGCCGTGAAGCGGCGACCGGTGCCTGGGTAGCCAAACAGTTCGCCGACATGATTTGCATGCGACGTCGTCAGCACGACGACGCGGCTGGTGCCGACGGTGTCGATCACCATCCGGTCGATCGTGATCCGCCATTTGTCGAAGGCGCGGAACAGATCAACGAACGACTTTTCGATCCGCTCCCGGCCGATTACCTTGCTGAACATCGGACTGTGCAACGTCGCCTGATCGCTGTAGGACATCGCCAGCGCCCGCGCGTCTGAACGTTCCCAGGTTTCGACAAAGCGCGTCGTGAACAACTGCAGGTCGTCGCGGGTCATGCCTCATTCTCGCCGGACGATTGTCCCGCCTTTCATCACGAAACGCACGCGCTCGGTCGCCGTCACATCGCGCAACACGTCGCCCGGAACTGCCACGATATCAGCGACTTTCCCGGCTTCGAGGGTTCCGGTTTCCCGATCGATGGCGAGCAGCGCGGCTGCCGCGGCGGACGTGCGAAGCGCCGCTGCCGCCGAAAGCCCGTGCTGGACCAGCAGGGCGAATTCTTCGGCATTCCGGCCGTGCGGACTGACGCCGCTGTCGGTGCCAAACGCGATGCGCACGCCGGCCGCCGTCGCGCGGCGGAATGCCGTCGACCGGCCGTCGAGCGCCTGAACGGCCTTGGCGGCGATCTCCGGCGGGAATTTGCGAGTCGCCTTACGGCCGCCGGCATATTCGCCGGCCATCAGCGTCGGCACCAGATACGTGCCATGCTCCTTCATCATGCGCACCGCCTCCTCGTCGAGAAACGATCCATGCTCGATCGAATCGATGCCGGCGCGGATCGCCACTTTCGCGCCCTCTGCGCCGTGCGCGTGTGCCGCCGCGCGTTTGCCGAGGCGATGGGTTTCGTCGACCAGCGCGTCCATTTCAGCCTGCGTCAGTTGTGGTGCGCCAACATCGTCGCCCAGCGACAGCACGCCACCGGTCGCGCACACCTTTATCACGTCGGCGCCGTATTTCATCTGAAACCGCACCGCATCGCGAAACTGATCGGGGCCGCTGGCGATGCCCACCTCAATGCCCGGCTCGGCACCGAAACGTCGAAAGGGAAAACCGTTGTTATCGCAATGACCGCCACGTGCGCCGAGCGCGTGCACCGACACCAGCATCCGTGGGCCCAGGGTCAGCCGGTTGGCGATGGCGTTTCGCAAGCCGACGTCGATGTAGTCAGCGGCGCCGAGATCGCGAACTGTGGTAAAGCCAGCGAGCAACGTCCGGCGCGCGAAGTCGGCGGCGCGCAACGTCGATTCGGCAACCGTCCGCCGCAAGCCGGCAATGGCATCAGCGTTCCAGTCTTCCGACTGTTCGTCGGTGAGATGAACGTGTGCATCGATGAAGCCGGGAAGAATCGTCGCGTCGCCGAGGTCCACAACCTGCGCGCCGGCGGGAACGGCGAGCCGCGATCCGGCCGCTCGAATGCGCGTGCCTTCGACGATGACGACGCCGTCCGGAACGCTCGCGTCGCCCTTGCCGTCGAACAGCCGGGCGGCCTTGACGACCGTAACGGTTGGTGCGGTCGGAGCCTGACTGAGCAGCGTCGCGGACAAAACCGCAACGCCCGCGAGTGCGGCAAAGATTTTCACGGCCGCGATTATACGGCCGTGTCCTTGGCTATTGCGATTCGGTTGAGAGAATCGTCGGAGCGCTCGCCGGTTCGTAGGCCGGGAGCTTCCGGAGCATTTCCGATCGGATCGGCAGGATGAACGAGAATCGATAATCGCCCTGCATCCGGCCAATCGGAATCCCGACCAGATCGCCCCGCTGATTCAGCACACCGCCGCCCGACACGCCCGGATGACCATCGGTGAGGCAGGTAACGAGACCATTCGGGGTCCTCTGACCGACATATCCGGTCGACAGGATGATGCCCTTCGAGTAGTCGTTGCCAAGGCGGAAAATCGGATCGGCGAAGTCGTAGGCGAACGCGGTGTCGACGTGCAGCGTTGGCAGGTCGAGCTCTTTCGCAGTCTTGATGATGGCCCAGTCGCCGCTATGCACTTCGACGTCAGCGTCGCCCGTGTCGATCACCTTCGCCGGAACTTCCTTGCCGCGGTAGACCACCTTGACCGACGTGATCTTCCGCTCGCCCTTCCGATTGTCGTCGTCCTGCAGCGCGACGACGGCGTGTTTGACGGTGATGAAATAGCCTTTGCCGAGATAACCGGCAGTGCCGTAGTTGGTCTTTCCCAAATTGTCCGAAGAGTAGAGCTCGACGAAGCTGGAACGGCGGTCGCGCAGCAGGTTGACCGGCAGCAGTCCCATTTCGGTCTGCAGTTGCTGCTTGATTTCGGCGACCATTTTCGCGCGGGCGTTGGCTGCCGGTTCGGACTTCACCGCAAGGGTGCCGGCGGTGCCGGCTGAGGCGGCCGTTTCAGCGCGCGTTACTTTTCCCAGCTGCGTCCGCATTTCGGTACGCAGCGAGGCGATTTGCGCGTCGTACGATTCCTGGGCTATCGCGTCGGTGTAACGGGTGTGGACTACGCCGAGCGTGAACGACGAGAGCGCGGTGGCGACAATCGAGGTGATGAATACGAGACGCCGAGTAACCATCTAGATACTCCAAGTTCGGCAACCAGTTCCGCGCGCCTGCGACATGCCTGCGTCACGAACTGGCTTTGCGCTCCCGCGTACGCGGGATTGCCCTTTTCGCTTGGACTCCGGGGCACACGTCCCCAGGCGGATAAAGCGTTGAGCTCGATCAGTTGTGTCGGAGAGAGAGCAAAAGTACTGTAACAGCCGCCGCTCAGCGCGTCAAGCGGGTTAGGCCCCACCCTGCGAGAAAAACGACCACGCCTGCACCAAAAAGTTTGGGATCGGGTCCGAGAGGTCCCGCCGTGAAAAGATCAACCAGCAGCAACCACATACCGATGAGCTGAGCGCCGCGACCGGCGTAGAACAAGACAACCTTCATATCCTGTCAAAGTTCTTCTCGATTTCCCGCTTCGTCAGTCGCAGCATCACCGGCCGGCCATGCGGGCAGATCTGTGAATACGCCGTAGCGCGCAACTCGTCGAGGATGTGCGTCATTTTTTCATAGGTCAGCGGGTAGTTCGCTTTCACCGCCGCATGGCAGGCAGTGGTTGCGGCAATCCGTTGCAGCGCCTCCTGCACGTGCGCGCCGCGATCGAGGCCCTCGAGATCTTCGGCTAGCGCCAGCAGCGCCTTGCCCGAATCCTCGGTTTTCAACAGCGCCGGCACGGCAGTGACTTTGATCGTCGCGTCGCCAAACGACTCGAGCTCGAAACCGAGGCGCGCGAGCTCGGCCGCCCGCCCTACCAGTGCCTGATGTGCCGAGGGCGCCACGTCCATGACCATCGGGATCAGCAAACGCTGCGACTCGAGGGTCCCGGCCGTCAGCTTTTCCATGACCCGCTCGAACAGTACGCGCTCGTGCGCCACGTGCTGGTCGATGATCGCGATCCCCTCGTCGTCCACCGCAACGATGAACGTGTCGCGGAACTGACCCAGTGCAATCATCGGTTTGATGTCCGAGGGCTGGCTGCCAACCGCCGCCGATGCCGGGTCGATCGATTGGAGACCGCCGGCATCACCTTCGCCGGTCGCGTTCGAGACCGACGGGTTTGGCGTCCACCGCGTCGGATACGTGCCCGTCAAGACGCCCGGCAACGTCGCCGTCACGGCCCACGGCGTCGTGACCGCTTCAGGACGCAGCTGCAATTGTGGCGCGGCGCTGCCGCCGAGCGCGTCCATCAACGCGCGGCGAACCACCTCGTGCACCAACGACTGCTCGCGAAACCGCACTTCGGCCTTGGTCGGATGGACGTTCACATCCACCGCATCGGCCGGCATTTCGATGAACAGGTGGACTTCCGGGCTCCGCTCTTTTATCGTCGCCATGCTGTAGGCGTCGATAATCGCGTGCGCAATCGTGCGGTCCTTGACGATGCGGCGGTTGATGAACAGGTGCTGTGGACCGCGGGTCGGCCCCTGCTCTGCCAGCGCGGCGACAAAACCGGTCAGTTTCAGCCCGCCGGCCTCCTTGCGAACCTCGGTCAAGTCGGTTCGATCGCCGTAGATTTGAAACAGCCGGTCGCGTAACGCCGCCGCCGGCGGACATTGCAGAACGGTGCGGCCGCCGCTGATCAGAGTAAAGCCGACCTCGTGATACGCGAGGGCCAACTGCGTCACCACCCGCGACACTTGCGCCGATTCCGCCGAATCGGCCTTCAGGAACTTGCGGCGCGCCGGCAGGTTATAGAAGACGTCGTTGACCTCGATCGCGGTGCCTTCAGGCGCACCGATTTCAACCACGGAGACCACTGTCCCGCCATTGACGCGGACTTCGGTGCCGCTCGATTCGCCGCGGGCCCGGCTACGGAGCACAAAGTGCGACACCGAGGCGATCGACGGCAGCGCCTCGCCGCGAAAGCCGAGCGTGCGAATCGCGGCCAGGTCGTCGGCGCGTTTGATCTTGCTGGTCGCGTGACGCTCGATCGCCAGGCGCGCATCCTCCGCCGTCATCCCCTCGCCGTCGTCTTCGACGCGGACCTGTTTCTTCCCTCCGAGCTCGATCTGGATGTGCAGGCGGCGCGCGCCGGCGTCGATGGCGTTCTCGACCAGTTCCTTGACGATCGACGCCGGCCGCTCGACCACTTCACCCGCGGCGATCTGGTTGGCGAGATCCGGTGGCAGGCGCGTGATCTTACCCATCGGTATGGAATCGAACGCCGAGCTCGCGGAGATCGCCGAGCAATAATGCTCTCTGCGGACTTTGCAATCGCGGCGGTGGTTTTTTCATATCCACCGCATCGACACCCCGACGTCGTCGAGCAAGACTTTTCTTTGCGGTCTTGGCGGTCTCGGCGTTCGTTTTTTCAGATCCACTGCCGTCTCCGGAAGTACGCCAGCATCGTCCCCGCCAGCGTCAAGCAGATCCCCGCCAGCCACCAGAACTGGGCTTGCTCGCCACCCGGGAAATGCGGCAGCGGGACGTTCATGCCGTAGAAGCCGGCCAGCATCGTCGGCGGCAGCAACAGCGTGGAGGCGATCGTCAGCACCTTCATGACTTCGTTGAGACGATTGCTGACGTTCGACAGGTGGGCGTCGAGAATACCGGTGATGCGATCCTGAAAGACCAGCGAGTCGTCTGTAACCCGTACCAGATGATCGTGGACGTCGCGGAAACGGAACGACATTTCAGTGCTGATGTCCACGAAGTCGCGGCGCGCCAGGCGGGCCATCACGTCGCGTTGCGGCGTGATGATCCGCCGCAGCGACGAGACGTCGCGCTTCTTCTTGAGAATTTCGCGGACGAATTCGGGCTTTTGAACGAGGAACACTTCTTCTTCCAGCTCGTCGATCCGCTCTTCGAGCTTGTCGATCTCCGGCCGGTAATGGTCGACCATCGAGTCGACGATCCGGTGGAACAACGACACCGGTCCCTCGCCCAACAACTTGGCGTTGCGCGGGCAGTGATCGCGCAGCTCGGTGATCGAGCGGCTGGTTCCGTCGTGAATCGTGACCAGGTAAGTCGGCCCGAGAAAGAAGTCCACGTCGTGGGTGGCGAAGCACTGGTCGCTCAGCCTGAAGTCGATGCCGTGAAGAATGACGTAGAGGTAACCGTCGTAGGCCTCGGCCTTCGGAAACTGCCGCTCGCTCATCGCGTCTTCGACGGCCAGCGAGTGAAATGCGAACGTTTCCTTGAGGATCAGCGATTCAGGAATCGACGGCGCGGCAAGATCGACCCAGAGATACGCCCCGGCTGTCGGGTTCAACCAGCGCCGGTCGATCGACGACACCGGCTCGGTCTTGCCGTCCTTGTGCAGCAAGATGGAAACCAATCAGTCTCCGACCTTCACGGCAAGCGCCGCTTGCGCGGCCGCCAGCCGCGCCACCGGCACGCGATAGGGCGAGCAGCTGACGTAATCGAGGCCGACTTTCTCGAAGAAGTGAATCGACGCCGGATCGCCTCCGTGCTCGCCGCACACTCCGAGCTTCAAATCGGGCCTGGCCTTACGGCCAAGCTCAACGCCGGTGCGAACCAGCGAGCCGACCCCTTCGGTGTCGATCGACGCGAACGGGTCCTTCTCGAGGATCTTCTTGTCCTGATAGATCCGCAGGAACTTTCCGACATCGTCGCGTGAGAAGCCGAAGGTCAGCTGCGTCAGGTCGTTCGTTCCGAACGAGAAGAACTGCGCCTCGCTGGCTACGTGATCGGCCGTCAGCGCTCCGCGCGGCACCTCAATCATCGTCCCGACCAGGTATTTGATTTTGACGCCGGTCTCCTTCATCACGTCCATCGCCACGCGATCAACGACGGCCCTCTGGTCTTTCAGCTCTTTGACATCGCCGACCAGCGGGATCATGATCTCGGGCACCACCTTCAAGCCTTCCTTATACAGCTGACAGGCAGCTTCGATGATCGCGCGCGCCTGCATCTCGGTGATTTCCGGATACGTGATGCCGAGCCGGACACCGCGATGGCCCAGCATCGGGTTGAATTCGTGCAGCTGTTCGACCCGCGCCAGCAGGTGGCGTTTTTCGTCGAGTTCCTTGCCGCTCTTGCCGGTCACCTCGAGCTTGGCGATGTCAACCATCAGTTCTTCGCGTTTCGGCAAGAATTCGTGAAGTGGCGGATCGATCGTCCGGATCGTCACCGCCATCCCGTGCATCCCTTTGAACACACCGTAGAAGTCGGCGCGTTGCAGCGGCAGCAGCTCCGCGAGCGCCTTGCGACGATCGGCCTCGTTGTCCGCCAGAATCATCCGCTGCACAATCGGGATCCGGCCCTCGCCGAAAAACATGTGCTCGGTGCGGCACAGGCCGATGCCGCGGGCGCCGAATGCGTAGGCGAGCTCGGCCTGATCGGGTTGATCCGCGTTGGCGCGAACCCCCATCCGCCGGAACTTGTCCGCGTAGCCGAGCAGTTTCTCGAACCGCTGGTAGATGTCGGACTGCTTCGCTTTCAGCGTGCCGTTCAGCACCTGCAGGATTTCGCTCGGCTTCGACGCGACGCGCGCGATTTTCACCTCGCCGGTCAGGCCGTCGAACGAAATGAAGTCGCCTTCCTTAACTGTCTGCCCTTTCACCTTGAATTGCTTGCCGGCCTCGCTGATTTCGAGCTCGCCGGCGCCGACCACCGACGGCTTGCCCATCTGCCGGCCAACCACCGCGGCGTGTGACGTCATGCCGCCGGTCGCGGTCAGAATCCCTTGCGCCACGAACATGCCGTGGATGTCGTCCGGTACGGTCTCACGGCGCACGAGAATCACCGCCTTGCCCTGGTGTGTCCATTCGACCGCATGGTCGGCGGTGAATACGACCTGTCCGCTCGCGGCGCCGGGCGATGCCGGCAGTCCGATGGTCGCCGTCGGAATCTTCTTCCACTCATCCTGATCGAAGCCCGGCGCCAGCAACTGATTCAGCGACTCGGGATCGACCAGCAGGATCGCCTCTTTAGGCGAGACCAGCTTCTCCTTGACCAGGTCGGTCGCGATCACCACCGCCGCGTAGCCGGTGCGCTTGCCGCTGCGAGTCTGCAGCATGAACAGGCGCTCGTCCTGGATCGTGAACTCGAAGTCCTGGACGTCCTTGTAGTGCTTCTCGAGCCGGGTGGTGATATCGCGAAGTTGTTTGTAGGCCTTCGGCATCACCTGTTCCAGTTCGCGAATCGGCTGCGGCGTCCGGATACCGGCGACAACGTCTTCGCCCTGCGCGTTAATCAGGAATTCCCCGTAGAACTCTTTCTTGCCGGTCGCTGGATTGCGCGTGAAACCGACGCCGGTTGCCGAACGATCGCCGGTGTTCCCGAACACCATCATCTGCACGTTCACCGCGGTGCCGATGTGATCGGGGATGTCGTAGATGCGGCGGTATTCGATGGCGCGCGCGTTCATCCACGAACGGAAGACGGCATTGCGCGCCATCTTCAACTGCTGGCGCGGATCCTGTGGAAAGTCCTTCCCCGATTTCGACTTGACCAGCTGCTTGTAACGAGCGACCACTTCGCGCAGCGCCTGCTCGTCGAGCTCGGTGTCGAGCTTTACCTGGCGCGACTTCTTGATGCTCTCGAACTCGTGCTCGAACGCTTCCTTCGGGATCTCGAGGACGACGTTGCCGAACATCTGCATGAAGCGGCGGTAGCTGTCGAACGCGAAGCGGCCGTTCTGGGTCCGTCGCTTCAAGCCCTCGACGGCATCGTCGTTCAGGCCAAGGTTGAGAATCGTGTCCATCATCCCCGGCATCGAGAACTTGGCGCCGGACCGCACCGATACCAGCAACGGGTTGTCGGTGGATCCGAGGGTCGCGCCGGCCGCCTTTTCGAGCTTCTTGACGTGCTCGTCGATCTCCTGGTCGATGGCCGGCGGGATCCTGGCTTTCTCCTTGTAGTAGACGGTGCAGACGTCGGTGGAAATGGTGAATCCCGGCGGCACCGGCAAGCCGGCATTGGTCATTTCGGCGAGCCCAGACCCTTTGCCGCCGAGCAGGTCTTTCAGGTTGCGATTGCCGTCGGCTTTGCCGTTGCCGAAGAAATACACGTACTTGCCGGCCTTGCCGGTTGCTCGTCTCTCGCGACTCGCCGCTCGCTTCTCGCCGCTCGCTGCTCGCTTCGCCATGCTTGATCTCGAAGTTGGTAAGTTGGTTAATTGGTAAGTGGGTTAATTGGTAAGTGGGTAAGTTGAAAACGCTCACGCAGGTTTCGCGGACTCGTCGGGCAGAATCTCCGACGGGTCGACAACCGTCAGAACGACATCGCGCAACTGAGCCATCAAGCTCAATCGCGCGTGCCGCAATTGGGGATCGTCCGCCATCACCAGCACGTCGGTGAAAAATCTGTCGACCAATGGCCCAAACGCGGCGAGTTCCGTGAGGCCGGCGCGGTAGTCGCGCCGCGCCGATGCATCGCCGACTTTCGGCGCCCGCATTTCCAGATCGGTCATCAGCGCTTTCTCTGACGGTTCATTTAATGCTGCCTTCAAGGCATCGCCCGACAATGGAGCGTTCTTGAGTTCCTTCGCGATGTTCTTGACCCGCTTGAAAGTCGTCGCGAGCTGCTTGAATGCGGCCGAAGCCGCAAACTCCGGGAGTACCGACAACTTGCCTCGTGCCGAAAGCGGCGTCAGATAGTCCGACGTCGCCTGAACGGCGGCAATGTACTCGCGTGCCGCGCCACGATGTTCCAGCACGAAACGAAGCCGTTCGTCCCAAAATCCCCAAGGGTCAAAAACCGCGCCAGCCTCACCTTTGAACCGGATGAACGCTGCCGCCGCTTTTTCGACCAGCGGTTGCAGCGCGATCGTCCTTTGCACGCCAGTCAACTCTGGAAGGTCGATCAGAATCCGAATCACCCCATGCGCCTGGCGGCGAATCCCATAGGGATCGCGTGAGCCACTGAATCGTTCACCGCACGCGTACAGCCCGCTAATCGTATCCAGCTTGTCGGCGAGCGAGACCGCCGCCCAGGTGACTGCGGCCTTTCCCAGTTGCGCTTTGCTCGGCGGCGCATCGGCCTCGATCCCGACTGGCAGGTAATGGAAGTAAATGGCTTTCCAGACTTCTTCCGGCAGGCCTTCCTCGCGCGCGTAGATCCCGCCCATGGTTCCCTGGAGCTCGGTGAACTCCCGAACCATGTCGGTGGTGAGATCCGATTTGGCGAGGCGTGCGGCCTGGGACGCGTGCTTCGCGGTTGTCGCGTCCGCGCCGAGCGCTTCGCGCGCAATCCACTCCGCGAGACGTTCGATGCGCTCGGATTTTTCTTTGTAGGTCCCGAGTTTCTTGTGAAACAACAACGTCGACAGCCGTTCGATCCGCGAGTCGAGCGCCTGCTTGCGATCCGCCTCCCAGAAGAATCGGGCATCGCGCAGCCGGGCCGAGACCACCCGCTCCATGTTGCGCGAAATGGTTTTCTCGTTGTCGGGCTCGCTGTTGATCACCGCAAGAAAAGCCGGTAACAGCCTGCCGTCCTCTCCGTCAACCGGGAAGTAATGCTGGTGGTGCACCAGCGTTGTAACCAGCACTTCTTCGGGCAAGTCGCGGGCGAACTCGGCAGCGAACGTGCCGGCGACGACCGACGGGTACTCGACCAGGTCGGGTACCTCGTTCAGTAACTCGGATTCGACGTGAACGGTCCGGCTGACGCGGCCTTTCAACCGCTGTGCCTTGGCGTCGAGCTCGCGGGCAATCTTGTTGTGACGTTCGCTGCGCTCGATGATCACGAAGTTCTCGAGCAGCCGGGCGCGGTACTCGTCGAACGAACGCACTTTGATCGACCGGCCGGCGCGGCCGCTGGTGGTCAGGAATCGATGGCCGTAGGTAACCGCGCCGGTCGACACATCCTGTACCTGCGAGGTCTGCGCGGCCGAGGTCCGCTGAATGCTGAACGGAACAACGCGGCCGCCATACAAGAACAGGATCCAGCGAATCGGCCGACCAAACAGCAGTTCGCCGCGGCCGTCTTCGAGGATCGCATCCCAATGCATCGCCTTCGGAAAGCTGATGCTACGCAACACACCGCCGAGCACCGAGGGCAAGACGTCCACGGCGGCCTTGCCGCGCTGGCGCTTGCGGAACGCCAGGTACTCGCCTTTCGGCGTCTGCACCCGTTCGAGCGCCGTCACCTCGACGCCGTTCTTGGCCGCAAATCCCGCCGCCGCCGCGGTCGGGGTGCCGTCCGGCTTGAACGCGGCAGAAACCGGCGGCCCGTTCAACACCTCTTCGAGATCGGTCTGCCGCTCCGGAACGTGCGCGATGCGGACGGTCAGCCGCCGCGGCGTGCTGTAGGTTTCCGCCGGAACGTCGGGCGCCATCCGATGTTCCTTCAGCTGGGCAACCACCATCTCGCCGACAGCGGTGGTCAGTGACGGCAGCCACGAGGCGGGAATTTCCTCGCAGCCAATTTCGAGGAGCAGCTCGCGTTCCATGGTCAGGATCGCGCCTCGACCTTCTCGCCGTCGCCGACGTACGCGTGCGCGATCGCCACGGCCAGCTTGCGGACGCGCAGGATGTAGGCGGTCCGCTCGGTGACGCCGATCGAATTGCTCGAATCGAGAATATTAAAGATGTGCGAGCACTTGAGCGTGTGCTCGAGCGCTGGCCAGACCAGATTCGCCTTCAACAGCCATTCGGCCATCTTGTAGTACTCGTCGAACATCCGCCGGTGGAAGGCGCCAAACTCGCCTTCAGCGAGATCGAGTCCCTGGTTGAACACGAACTTCGACTGCTCCACTTCTTCGCGATGGCGGACCTCGGAGTACTTCACGCCGGGCGCCCACTCGAGGTCGTAGATGCTGTCGACGCGCTGCAGCACCATCGCGATCCGCTCGAGCCCGTACGTCAGTTCCGCGCTGATCGGCGCAAGCTCCAGCCCGCCGGCCTGCTGAAAGTAGGTGAACTGGGTGATTTCCAGGCCATCGAACAGCACCTGCCAGCCGATTCCCCACGCACCGAGCGTCGGCGATTCCCAGTTGTCTTCTTCGAAGCGGATGTCGTGCTGGCGCGGATTGATTCCGATCGCTTCGAGGCTGTCGAGATAGATCTGCTGCACCTCGTCCGGAGCTGGTTTGAGGATTACCTGAAACTGGTGATGCTTGAACAGGCGATTCGGATTCTCGCCAAACCGCCCGTCGGCCGGCCGCCGCGACGGCTGTACGTACGCGACGCTCCAATGTGCGGGGCCGAGCACCCGCAGAAACGTCTCCGGGTGCATCGTGCCGGCGCCGACCTCGACATCGAGCGGTTGCTGCAAGGCACACCCGCGCGAGGCCCAGAACTCCGACAGTTTGAGAATCAGGCTTTGAAAGGTCATTGAGCGCCAGCAGTAGTACCACAGAGACACCAAGGCACAGAGCCGCTCGGTTCGACAGGCGGCGCGCAGCGCCGCGCACGAATCGTCGGGCCGGCTTCGCCGGCCCACCCGTCGAACCGACTGGTCATTTCGTAGCGCGCGCGCATCACATTCAACGTTCTTCTCTGTGTCTCGGTGTCTCGGTGGTCATCTTTTCTTCGTGGTCAGCGCCGCAACTCCCGCAGCACACGAACCGACTTCAAATCCTTCTCCAAGTGCATCCCGATCAACGTTCGGTGCGCCTGTTCGAGTTCGCGGAGCGTGTGCGGCGTCACCGCCACGTCGCCGATCGCGAACGGGCTGAGCCCGCGCGCCGCCTCCAGAAAGTCGCGCGCCGCCGACGACAGCCGCGCGTCGGCCTGGTAGACACCTTGGAGCCGCAGCAGCCAATACTCGAAATACCGCGCCAGCGGCTCGACCGCAATCCCCGCCGCCAACGCATCCACCATCGACGCCCCGAGCCGAAACAGCGTTTCGTTGGGGTCCGACTCCTGCGCCCACTCGTCGATCAATTCCGCAAAGTACCCGACATACCCGAGCGCGACGTCGTCAGCCGGCGCCACCACCGCCATCGGCGACCGCAGCGGCTCCACATACTGCAGGTGCACCAGATCGCGGCGCTCGCGCTCGACATAACCAACCCGTCCCAGCGTCAGCGGTTCCAGCGCGCCGCCGAAGCGCCTTCGGCTCTGTCGCGCGTTCTTCGCGACACCGCGTTTCTTGCCGCGATCGCGGGTCAAGAACACCACGATCCGATCCGACTCACCGAGCTTGTAAGTCCTGAGAATCAGCGCGTCGGTGGTATGGGCTGGCATCCAGAAGGCGGTCTCAAACTGTACTACACCCCGCGGCGCGCTACAGCCCCAGGTCGCGCAGCACGCCCTCGTCCTCGCGCCATTCCGACTTCACGCGGACGTGAAGATCGAGAAACACGCGGGCATCGAAAAACGCCTCGAGCTCCTGGCGGGCGTCCGAGCCGATCCGCTTGATCATCTCGCCGCTACGGCCGACCAGGATCGGCTTCTGCGACTCACGCTCGACCACGATGCTGCAGTACAGTTTCAAAACGCCCTTCGGCCCGTCCGGCTCCTCGAACTTCTCCACGACCACCGCGCTCGAAAACGGGATCTCGTCGCGGGTATGCTGCAGCACCTTTTCGCGGACGATTTCGGCGGCAAAGAACCGCTCGGGCTGGTCGGTCAAATAATCAGGCGGATACCGCGGCTCTCCCTCCGGCAGGCGGTCGATAATCACCCGCTCGAGCCGGTCGACGTTCTCGCCGGTCGCCGCCGACACCGGGATGATCTCCGCAAAGATCCCGCTCTGGTGATACTGCTCGATCAGCGGCAGCAGCCGCGACTTCTTCATCAAGTCAATCTTGTTGAGGATCAGAAATGCCGGCACTTTCGACTTGCGCGCCAGGTCCATCACGAACTCGTGCCCTTTGCCGCCGCGCTCAGGCGCATCGACGACGACGCCGAGCACATCGACTTCGCCGATCGTATCGACCGCGGCGTCGACCATCCGGACGTTCATCCGATGCAGCGGCCGGTGAATGCCGGGAGTGTCGAGATACACCACCTGTGCGTCCGGGTAGTTCTTGACGCCGAGAATCCGGTTCCGCGTCGTCTGTGGTTTGTCGGAGACGATCGCCAGCTTCGTACCGACCAGCCGGTTCAGCAGCGTCGATTTGCCGGCATTGGGACGTCCGATCAGCGACACCAGCCCGCTCTTCACGCGGTCTGCTCTTCCTGCGACGGTCGCGCCGAGCGTTTGCACATCCTGACCCGGTTGATCCTTCGTCGTTCCGCGTCCAGCACTTCGACCGTCACATCTTCGATGTCGAACTTCTCGCCCACCTGTGGCACCCGGCCGATGTGGTGCATCAGGAAGCCGCCGACTGTTTCAAAGCCTTCCCGTTCGATCTCGACGTCGAGCCGCTGCGCGACTTCATCGATGTTGACCTTGCCGCTGAACACGAACCGGCCGCGGCCCTCGTCGACGATCGGTTCGGATTCCACATCGTACTCGTCGCGGATTTCGCCGACGATTTCCTCGAGCAGATCCTCGAGCGTCACCAGTCCTGCGGTTCCGCCGTATTCATCGACGACGATCGCGCACTGCGTCTGCTGCCGCTGAAACTGTTTCAACAGCTCCGACACCTGTTTGGTTTCCGGCACGACCACCAGCGGTCGGACCAGCGGCTTGATCGGCTGGTCCTCGAGCGCGGTCGGCGGCAGCCCCCACAGATCCTTGATGAAGATGAAACCGGAAATGTTGTCGAGGCTGTCGCGGTAGACCGGAAAGCGCGAGTATTCCTGCTCGCGAAACAGCGCCCGCACCGTGCCAATCGTCGCATCGTCTTTCACCGCCACGATGTCGGGACGAGGCGTCATTACTTTGCGCACCAGCGTGTCGCCGAAATCGACGATGCTGCGCAACAGCTGCCGTTCCTCGCCCTGGATAATCCCTTCCTGTTCCGCCGTGTCGATGTAGGCCTTCGCCACTTCGGTCGCTTCTTCATCTGATTCAGTCGGTGCCTGCGACGGGCGTTTGGCAGCCATCGAACGCGAAATGCCGAGCGTGAACGGTTTGAGAATCCGGGCAACTGGCGCGAACGTTGGCAGCAGCAGTTCCAGGACCCTTTCGGGATCGCTCGCGACAATCAGCAGCGGCAGCAACAACTCGCAAACAATCACGAAGCCAGCCACGCCTGCCACTATCACCGGTAGTTTGTCGACGCCGTCAACACCGAGTGCGCGCGCCAGCAGGGCGGTCGCGACCCCGGTGACCAGCCCCAGCAGGAGCCGGACCGGCACGAACAGCAGCACCGGATCGTCGAGGTAGGTGCCGAGGGCGCCGGGGCGATCGCTGCGCTCGGCGACCAACCGCAGCGACAACCGCATCAGCGCGCTGAACGCAGCCTCGATCGACCCCAGATAAACGGCCGCACAGGCGAGGAGGAAAATCGACAGCGCGATCACGACCGCGTCCGCTCGATCAGTCCTGCCCGGAGGCCACCCTTGGCCCTCAGCCGTTGCTCGAGGCGATGCATCTCTCCATTATCGCGTTCATGGTCGTACCCGAGGAGATGTAACAGCCCATGCAGTGCAAGGGCCCGCAGCTCGGCTGTCTGGGGATGCCCAAGGTCGCGCGCCTGGCGCCTCGCAACGCCGCGGGCGATGGCTATGTCACCGAGGTGATTGGGGATTGGGGATTGGGGATTGGGGTGATCGGCTACGGCGTGACTGGTGCTGGTCGGGAACGACAGGACGTCCGTGACGCGATCTTTTCCTCGATACGCGCGGTTCAGCTGCTTGATGCGTGCGTCGCTGACCAGCGCAATAGTGACGGTGCCGCGCGCGCCGGACGGGGCAACACGCTTGAGCCAGGTCGCCAGGCCGGGGGCCCGGACCGGACGGCCGCGATCGTCAGAAACGGTCACGCGAAGTTCAGGGCTTCTTCGCGCCGTTTCCGCTCGAGAACGCTTCGTAGGCTTTGACAATCTGCTGGACCAGCTTGTGACGCACCACGTCGCGCTCGTCGAAATAGGTGAACGCGATGCCGTCGATCGCGCCGACCACTTTCATCGCTTCGACCAGGCCCGACATTCGGCCGCTCGGTAAATCGATCTGCGTGATGTCGCCGGTGATCACCGCCTTCGATCCGAAGCCGAGGCGCGTCAGAAACATCTTCATCTGTTCTGACGTCGTGTTCTGCGCTTCATCCAGAATTACAAACGAGTCGTTCAACGTCCGGCCACGCATGAAGGCGATTGGCGCAATTTCGATGGTGCCGCGCTCGATGTAGCGCGCCACCCGCTCGGTGTCGAGCATGTCGTAGAGCGCGTCGTACAACGGACGCAGGTAGGGATTCACCTTTTCCTGCAAGTCGCCCGGGAGAAATCCGAGTTTCTCGCCCGCTTCAACCGCCGGCCGCGCCAGGATGATGCGACTGACTTTTTTGGCAATCAGGAATGACACCGCCTGCGCCATCGCCAGGTAGGTTTTGCCGGTCCCGGCCGGACCGATGCCGAACACGATATCGTTTTGTTCGATCGCATCGAGGTAGCGGCGCTGGTTTACGGTCTTGGGCGCGACGCGGCGCTTGCCGGCAGCGGTCAGGCTGCCTTTCAGAAAATGATCGCGAAGATCGACCGCTTCGTCCTGAGCGACGAGGTCGGCGGCGGTTTTGACGTCGCCGGTGGACAACTTGTAGCCGTCGCGCATCAGCGCCGTGAGCTGCTCGATGATGCTGTTGACCCGGCCAACGGCGGCGGCGTCGCCTTCGACCATCAGCTCGTGGCCCTGGGTGCGAATCCGGACGCCGAACTGGCTTTCGAGGTGTTTGAGGTTTTCGTCGTAGGAACCGAAGAGGGCTTCGATCCCCTCCTCCGGCACTGCGATCTTTTTCATTCGTTCAATTCTCAATCCGCAAATGCAGCTCGCGCAACTGCTTTGGCTCGACCGGCGACGGCGCGCCGGCCATTAGATCCAGCGCGTTCGCGGTCTTCGGGAACGCAATCACTTCCCGGATCGACGCTTCGCCGGCGAGAATCGCGACAATCCGATCCAGACCGAGCGCAATACCGCCGTGCGGCGGCGTGCCGTATTCGAGCGCGTCGAGAAAGAAGCCGAATCGTAGCTTCGCCTCCTCGTCGTCGATGCCGAGACGTTTGAACATCCGCGATTGCAGCGCGGCGTCGTGGATTCGGATACTGCCGCCGCCGATTTCCGATCCGTTGAGGACCAGATCGTAGGCCTTTGCCCGCACCGCCGCCGGATCGCTCTCGACTTTGCCGAGGTCTTCGTCGAGCGGCGAAGTAAACGGGTGGTGCATCGAATACCAGCGGCCGTCTTCGGCGTGAAACTCGAGCAACGGAAAGTTCGTCACCCAGAGGAATTCGAACTGCGCGCCATCGAGCAGGTTCTCTTTCTTCGCGATATGCAGGCGGAGCGCACCGAGCAGCTTCGAGGTTTCGTCCGGATCGCTGCCGGCAGCCATCAGCAACAGGTCGTCGGCCGAGGCCTTCACTTGATCCAGCGCCGGTTTCAGCGCCGCTTCACTCAACGCTTTCACCGAGCTGAGCGGCGGCGCCCCGGGCCGAACCCAGATCAGGCCGGTGAATCCCATCTGCTTCGCTTGATCGACCAGTACGTCGAGCTGACTGCGCGAATACTTGTTGCCGCCGGTGACGCTGAA
>Ga0070675_100000408_pt1 | contig 29253 bp, 24 predicted proteins | sample KBSM43metaG_FD_65343 | JGI IMG/M metagenome (GOLD analysis project Ga0070675, IMG submission 65343) | Miscanthus rhizosphere microbial communities from Kellogg Biological Station, Michigan, USA - KBS M4-3 metaG | ecosystem: Host-associated > Plants > Roots > Rhizosphere > Soil ... | reverse complement strand
GCCGTCGGCGTGAAGCTGATCGTCGAGCAGCCGGTGCACACCATCGAGACCAACGTGCACGGCACCGAAGTGGTGCTGAAGCACGCGAACAAGAAGAAGAAGCTGGTGGTGATCGCGTCCACGTCGGAGGTGTACGGCAAGAGCGCGGACGTGCCCTTCCGCGAAGGAGCCGACCTCGTGCTCGGCGCGACCGTCAAGCACCGCTGGGCCTACGCCTGCAGCAAGCTGATCGACGAGTTCCTCGCGCTGGCGTACTGGAAGGAAAAGAAGCTGCCGATCGTCATCGTCCGGCTGTTCAACACCGTCGGCCCGCGCCAGACCGGGCAGTACGGGATGGTGCTGCCCACCTTCGTGCGCCAGGCCCTGACGGGACAGCCGATCACCGTGTTCGGCGACGGTACCCAGTCGCGCAGCTTCACCTATGTCGCCGACGTGGTGGATGCGCTGGTCAAGCTGGCGCAGGAGCCGCGCGCGGTGGGCGAGGTGTTCAACGTCGGCAATACCGAGGAAGTAACCATCGTCGACCTGGCCGAGCGGGTGAAGCGGGCAGCGGGGAGCGCCTCTCCGGTGCAGTTCGTGCCCTACGACGAGGCCTACGAGGCCGGTTTCGAGGACATGCCCCGGCGCGTCCCCGACATCTCGAAGGTGCGCAACCTGATCGGCTACGAGCCGCGGCTCGCCCTGGATGAAATTGTCTGCCGGGTAGTGGAGCACTTCCGGAAGACTTGAAGGCTTCGGGCTTCGGGCTTCAGGGCCTGCTTGGCTTCCGGACACTTGCAGCTCTGCGCACTGCAACGACTTACGGTCGAGATCGGACCCCGAAGCCCAGCTGCCCTGAAGCCGGAGGCCCGAAGCCGGAAGCCCCGGTGGCCCTGGGCCTAAAGTCCCAAAGGCCCGATAGTAGAGGCGTATACTCCGCTTAGGAGAAGTCGCCATGCAGGTCCGCATCCTTCTTGCCACCGCGCTGTTGACGGTGAGCGTCCTCCCCGCGGGGGCGCAAGCGGTCAAGGTCTCGTTCCATGGCGGGAAGGTGGACCTCTCGGCGCAGAACGCGACCGTGCGGGCCATTCTCAACGAATGGGCGCGCGTCGGCGGCACGCGCATCGTGAACGCCGAGCGGCTCTCCGGGCCTCCGATCACGGTGGAATTCACAGACGCTTACGAGCAGCCGGTGCTCGAGGCGCTGCTGCGCGGCGTCGCCGGCTACATCGTCGGTCCCCGGCCGGTGGCCGGCACGGCGAATGCGTCCGGGTTCGACCGTATCATGATCCTGGCGACGAGCACCGCCCCGCGCCCGACACCGGTGACGCCCGCGGTCTCGAGGCCCCAGGGCCCGGGGCCGCAGCCGCTGCGTCGCCTCCCGGCGCCGATTGAAGACGACCCGGACGATGCCGACGCCGACAATGACGCCGCCGTCGCGAGGGTTCCGACAGCAGCGCGTCCCGAAACGCCCGCCGACCTCCGCCGTCGGCTCGGTGAGCTGGTCGAGGCCGAGCCGAATGACGTCGATGATGCCGAACAGGCACCTGCGACGACACCGGCCAATCCCTTCGGCGTCACCACCGGTGCGGCGCGGCCTGGCATGATCACGCCAGCCCCCGCGGCGCGTCCCGCGCAGGGGCGCCCGTCGTCCGAGCCTGGCACGCAGCCTGGCAACTAGCGCGATCCGCGCCGGAGCGCGGCGAAGGGCGGACATACAATAACGATCGCGGCGTGCGCGACAACGCCGTCACGCCTCGATGCCAGAAATCGATCGGTACAAACCCGAAGACCGCCGCGGCATCGAGGCGCTGACCCGGCGCACGCTCGGCGCCGACGCCGCCGAAGCCGATCGGCTGACGTGGGAGTGGCGCTACCGCCGCAATCCGTTCAACAGCTCCGGACAGCCCAGCGTCTGGGTGGCGCGCGAGGGCCCGACGATCGTCGGCTTCCTGCCGACGCTGCCGGTGCGGCTCTCGCTCAAGGGTCTCGAGGTGGACGCGTCGTGGGCGTCCGAGCCGCGCGTGGCGCCCGAACGCGAACAGCAGGGCCACGGCGAGGCGCTGATGCGCGCGTGGGACCGCAACAGCGGCGCCAGCCTGGCGCTCGCTCCCTCGCCCGTCACACGCAAGACCCTGGACCGCATGCGGTTTCCGGACTCGCGCGTACTGCCCTACCTGGTGAAGCCCCTCACGCGACGCGCCGTGCGGCTGCCGCACTGGCCCCAGCCGATCAACCAGTTGGTGTCGGCGCTGGCCTATCCCTTCGTCCAGGTGCTGTCGCGATCGAGACCGCTCAGGGCGGAGTGCGAGCCGGTGCGGCGCTTCGACGCGTCGTTCACCGCCTTGTGGGAGAAGCTGGCCGACCGTTTTGATCTGGCCGTCCGCCGCGACGCCGCCTATCTCAACTGGCGCTACATCGAACCGCCGCACGTGCGCTACCTGGCGGTGGCGCTCAAACGCCAGGGCGAGGTGCACGGGTATGCCGTTTACCGCCACAAGCACGAGCCGCTGGGACGGGTGACGATGCTCGTGGACCTGCTGACGCATCCCGACGATGAATCGGGCGTGAAAACGCTGCTGCGGTGGGTCGATCGCGCGGCCCGCGCCGAAGACTCCGACAAGGTGCGATGCTACGCGCTGCACGGTTCGTTCCGGCGCGTCCTGCGGCGGAACGGCTACTTCGGCGTGAAGTCGGGCGTCGAGGCGGCGGTGAAACTCAACGCCGTGCAGGTGCCCAAGGGGTTCTACGATCAGACCGAAAGCTGGCACATCACCTTCGGCGACTCCGACCAGGATCATTGAGACTATGACGCTGAGCGACAAGGTCAACGCAGAAATCACGGCCGCCATGAAAGCCAGGGAGCAGGTGCGGCTGTCGTCGCTGCGCATGCTGAAGGCCGCGATCATGAACAAGGGCGTGGAGAAGCACCGCGACCTCGACGACGCCGAAGTGCTGCAGGTCGTGGCATCGCTCGTCAAGCAGCGCCGCGACTCGATCGAGCAGTTCTCGAAGGCCGGACGCACCGACCTGGTGGAGAAGGAATCGGACGAGCTGGCCGTCCTCGAGGAGTACCTGCCGCCCGCCGCATCGGCGGAAGAGATCGCCACGGCGGTGGCCGCGGCCGTTGCCGAGACCGGCGCCGCCTCGCCCAAAGACATGGGCAAGGTGATGAAGGCGGTGATGCCGAAGCTCGCCGGCAAGTCCGCGGACGGGCGCGCCGTGAACGAGGCCGTCCGCCGAGCGCTTGGCGCCTGACCCGACGCGCCCGGCGAGCGTCGCGCGATCGGCCGCATCGGCCGGCGCGGCCACCATGACGAGCCGGATCCTCGGCGTCGTCCGCGAGCAGGTGCTCGCCTACCTCTTCGGCGCCAGCAACGCGATGGACGCTTTCAACGTCGCGTATCGCGTTCCCAATCTGCTCCGCGACCTGTTCGCGGAGGGCGCGATGAGCGCCGCGTTCGTCCCCACCTTCGCCCGCGAGCTCGCGACCAAAGGCAAGCCGTCGGCCTTCCGCCTCGGCGTGCACGTGGTGACGGCGCTCCTCGTCATCACCGGCGTACTCGTCGTGCTCGGGATGGCGTTTGCCGAGCCGCTCGTGCGGCTGTTTGCCGGCAGCTACAGTGAAGTGCCCGGCAAGCTCGAGCTCACGGTCCTGCTCACCCGGATCATGCTGCCCTTCCTGATGTTCGTCGCGCTCGCGGCGGCATTCATGGGCATGCTCAACGCGCTGCATCACTTCTTCGTGCCCGCCGTGTCGCCGGCGATGTTCAATGTCGGCTCGATCGCCTGCACCGTGGGGCTGGTGGCGGTCGTGCCATCGTTCGGCCTGCCGCCCATCGCCGCCGTGGCCATCGGCGTGCTCGTAGGCGGACTGGCGCAGTGGGCGGTGCAGTGGCCGCTGCTCCGCCGCGAGGGGTTCCGCTACACGCCCGCGCTCGACTGGCGCGACGAACGGCTGCGCAACGTGCTGATGCTGATGGGGCCGGGCACGATCGGGCTGGCCGCCACGCAGGTCAACGTGTTCGTCAACACGCTGCTCGCCACCGGCGAAGGGACGGGCGCCGTGTCGTGGCTCAACGTCGCGTTCCGCCTGATGTATCTGCCCATCGGCCTCTTCGGCGTGTCGATCGCCACCGCCACGACTCCGGCGATCTCGCGGATGCTGGCGCAGGGCGACACGGCGAGCGTGCGAAAGACCATCTCCGACGGCCTGGTGCTGATGATGATGCTCAACGTACCGGCCACGGTGGGACTGGTGGTGCTGGCCACCCCCATCGTCCGGCTCATGTACGAGCGGGGCGCGTTTCTGCCCTCCGACACCATCGCCACCGCCGCGGCGCTGCAGTTCTACGCCATCGGCCTGCTCGGGTACTCCGTGGTCCGCATCGCATCGCCCGCGTTCTACGCATTGGGGGAAAGCCGCACGCCGGTCACGATCAGCTTCATCTCGGTCCTGGCCAACGCTGCGCTCAACTTCGCCCTGGTGCAGGTCATGGGATACCGCGGGCTGGCGCTGGGCACGTCGATCGCCGCGCTGCTCAACGCCACGCTGCTGCTGGTGATGCTGCGACGGCGGCTCCGCGGCATCGATGGTGGGGCCATCGCGAGCGCCCTGCTGCGGATTGCGGCGGCGACCGCCCTGATGGGCATGGCGGCGGCCGGCGCCGACGCGTTACTTGCCGAGCGCGTCCCCGGCGCCGGGATCGTGGCCCAGCTGGTCCGCGTGGGCGCCACGATCGCCGTGGCGCTCGCCGTCCTGGCCGTGTCGGCGCACGTGCTGCGCGTGCCACAGTTTGCCGACGGCGTCTCGCTGATCACACGGCGCCTCCGCCGGCGCTGAGCGGGCAGGGCAGGCCGGGCAGGTGGGGCCGCCGCTTCGCGCCGGTGTGGCGGGTAAGAGCTTGCGCACTCCTCCCGGTTGAACGAGACTGGGGCGATGCGCTCGCGATACCCCTCCGGGTCGAACTTCGCCTACTCGTTCGGTCCGGGTGCGGTCACGCCTGCGGTCAAGGCGCTTCTCATCATCAACATCGGCGTGTTCGTGGTGCAGCAGGTCTTCAGGGAGCTACCGCTCTGGTTCGGCCTGCGGCCGATCGACGTGGTGGCCGGCCTGCAGGTGTGGCAGCCGCTCACCTACATGTTCCTGCACGGGAGCATCTCGCACATCCTCTTCAACATGCTGTCGCTGTGGATGTTCGGCACCGAGCTCGAGCGGATGTGGGGCACGCGCTTCTTCGCCCGCTACTACCTGGTGTGCGGGGTCGGCGCCGCGGCAACCACCGTCCTCGTGTCGTTCTTCCCTGGCGCTATCGGCGAGCGGCTCTACGACGGCCCGCCCATCGTCGGCGCGTCGGGCGCCATTTATGGTCTGCTCCTCGCGTACGGGCTGTACTTCCCGGATCGGCAGATCCTGATGTCGTTTCTCTTCCCGGTGCCGGCGAAGTACTTCGTGATGATCATCGGCGCAATCGCGTTCCTGTCGGCGGCGGGGAGCGGCGGCGACGGCGTCGCGCACGCGACCCATCTTGGCGGGCTGCTCGTGGGGTGGCTCTACCTGCGCGGCAGGCGGGTGCGGCTGGCCGCGGAAATCCAGTATCAGTTCAGCCGCTGGCGCATCAACCGGGCGCGGCGCCGCTTCGACGTCCACCAGGGCGGGCGTCCGCCGCGCGACCAGGGCCCGCGGATCCACTGAATTCTCCGGCAGGCAGGTAGGCAGGTGGGCGGGTAGGCAGGTAAGAGCTTTTCGTCTGCTTTCGACCGACCTCTTACCTACCTGCCTACCTGCTTACCTGCCCCAGAATCACTTCGTGCAACGCGCGGCGGCGCCGCCCTGCGCGTCGGTCTTCTCGCGGTAGACGTCGTGGCAGGCCGAGCACGCCGTCGTCATCTTGTCGCTTACGTCGAGGATCGCATCCTGGTTCTTGGCGCGGGCCGCCTTCACGGCTTCCATCCCCGCGTCGCGAAGCCCGGCAACGAACTTCGCCCAGTCGGCGTTGCCCACCGGCGCCGGCTTGCCGTTCGAGCACACCCGTCCGGGGATCATCAGCAGGTTGGCCGCCTCGGCCAGCGCGAAACCGCTGTTCTCCACCGCCGTCCACCCGCCGTAGATGCCGCTGAGGGGATTGGTAGCGAGCGACGGGTCTTTGTCCTGCTTGATACCGGCCGGATCCTCGCCCTGGGACGCGAAGATCACGTTCGAGTTGGGGAAAAGGATGCCCCGCATCACTTGATTGAGGTTGCCGTGCACCCGGTACCGCGCGGCGGACGCCGCGGGCGCCGGGCCAGCCGCGCGTTCAGCCGGAGCCGCCGGCTTCGGAGCTGGAGCCTGTGCCTCGGCGATTGACCGCGCGGCCAGAGCCGCCGCAACGGCCGCGACCACGACCCATCCTGCCTTCCGCATGTGCCACCTCATGAACCACGGCGGGCCTGAAGACCTCACGCCATAAAAAATGCCTGCGAAACGTCGAGATCTTAGCGTTATGCGGCGGGGCCGGCGTCTGAACATTTCATGAATTCTCCGTCAGGCGCGCCCGTGTATGATGCGGCCACCATGGTCACACGCACGCTCCGTCTCATCCTTGCCGCCGTGATCACAGGGACCGTCACGGCGATGGCCGTCGTCGCCGCCACGGCCGATCCGAACAACGTCACCGGATCGAACGGCCTCGTCATGATCGACAAGCGCGGCAACCTGGTGCGCTTTTTCGACCCGTCCACCCTGAAGGAGACTGCGACGCTCGACATCGGCGGCCCGCCGCACGAGCTTGCCATCTCGCCGGATCGCAAGGAGGCCTACATCCCGATTTACGGCGACGGCGTCTACGGCAACAACCCGCACCCCGGGCACATCATCGCCGTGGTCGATCTCGCGACGCGGAAGCAGACCGGCACCATCGACGTCTCGCCCGCGATCGCGCCGCATGGTCTGAAGGTGGACGCCAACGGCACCTTGTACGCCGTGTGCGATCTCAGTCGCAAGCTGCTCGTCATCGATCCAAAGGCTCGCAAGGTGCAGGCGTCGATCGACATCGAAGGCACCGGACACTGGCTCGTGGTGCTGCCCGACGGCAGCAAGGCCTACACCGCCAACAAGCAGGACCGGCTGTTCCTCAGTGTGGTGGATTTGAAGGCGCGCAAGATGATCGGGAAGATCACGATGCCGAACGGCACGCAGGGCATCGGGCTGTCGCCCGACGGTACGCGCGTGGTGGCCGCCGACTTCGCCGAGCCCAACATCCGCGTCATCGACACCGTCACCGACAAGGTGATCGACACGGTGAAGGTGGAGCGCGTGTCCGGCGGCGGTCCCTTCCGCCTGCAGTACTCGCCTGACGGCACGCGACTGTTGACGACGACGCTGGGCGCCAACCTGCTCAACGTGTTCGACGCGTCCAACTACCGCGCGCCGCAGCTCGTTGTGCCCGTGGGGCGGGATCCGTTCGGCGTGGCATTCACCAGGGACGGAAAAACGGCGCTCGTATCGAACCACGGCGACGGCACCATCTCGGTGGTCGACGTCGCGGCCGGCACCGTGAAATCGAGCTTCACCGCGGGTGTCGGGATCGAGACGCTGGCGTATTACTGAGGGGCGTGCCGGCTTCGGGCTTCAGGCTTCGGGGCTTGTCAGGCGGGGCTGAAGCCCCGCCCTACCCGACCCACCTGACCTACCCGACCCACCCGACCTAAGTTAAGCGTCGGGTTCGGCCTCGCGCAGCCAGTCCTGGCGCGGGGGGCTGAAGATGTCGAGCTGAAAGGTGTCTTCGAGGGCTTCGGCCTGGTGGGCGGCGCTGGCGGGAATGTGGATCACCTCGCCCTCGCGGACGATGATCTCTTCGCCCTCCACCCGGAACTTGAGCGCCCCCTGCAGCACGTAGGTCATCTGCTCGCTGGCGTGGGCGTGCATGGGCACCAGCGCGCCCTGTTTCAAATAGGTCTGCGCCAGCATCAGGTGCGTCCCGGTCACGATCTTCTGCGACATCAGCTCCGTGATTTTTTCGAGGGCGATCTCGTCCCAGCGGTGCAGTCGGGCAGGCATAAAAAGAGGGGCTTCGGGCTTCAGGCTTCGGGCTTCGGCAGACGAAGGGACCCCAAAGACAGGAGCCCGATGATAGTGCCATAATCGCTCAAGCCATGAAGGCTTCGACCCTCGCCAACGGCGCGGCGACCCGCGCCACTGGACCGAAGTCGCTTACCCCCGGGCGCGCCGGTTTATCTCCCGACGACCTGCTCGCTGCGTATCGGACGATGCTCCTGTCTCGGAAGATCGACGACAAGGAGATCCAGCTCAGGAACGGCGGGAAGATCTTCTTCCAGATCAGCGGCGCCGGACACGAGGCCGTGCTGGTGGCGGCGGGCACGCAGCTGCGGCCTGGCTACGACTGGTTCTTCCCCTACTACCGGGATCGCGCGCTGTGTCTGACCCTCGGCATGTCGCCGCGCGACATGTTCCTCGCGGCCGTCGGCTCATCCGAGGATCCGGCCAACGGCGGCCGCCAGATGCCATCGCACTGGAGCAGCCGGCCGCTGAACATTCCCTCCCAGAGCAGCTGTGTCGGTACCCACTGCCTGCACGGGGTCGGATGCGCTGAAGCCGGGCTCGTCTACAGCCGCGTCGAGGGCATCGAGTCGCGCGAGACGCGCTACCACACCGATCAGGTCACCTACGTCTCGATCGGGGAGGGCGGCACGAGCGAGGGTGAGTTCTGGGAATCGCTCAACACGGCGTGCACCAGCAAGGCGCCGGTGCTGTTCCTGGTCCAGGACAACGGCTACGCGATCTCGGTGCCGGTGGAGGTGCAGACCCCCGGCGGCGACATCTCGCGTCTCGTCAGCTCGTTCCCCGGGCTGCTGGTGTCGCGGTGCGACGGCACAGATTACCTGGCGTCGTACCACACGCTGGAGGAAGCGATCGCCTACATCCGCGCCGGCAAGGGCCCGGCGTTCGTCCACGCTACGGTCACGCGTCCGTACTCGCACTCCCACTCCGACGACGAGCGCTGGTACAAGACACCGGCCGAACGCGAGGCCGAGGCGCGGCGCGACCCGCTGGTACGCATGCGCCAGCTGCTGCTCGACGAGGGCATTGCCACCGATGATGAACTCGCCGAGATGCTGACGGCCGCCGAGCGCCAGGTCAACGAAGCCGCCGACTCGGCGCTCGAAGCGCCGAAGCCCGACCCGTCGACGGCGGCGCTCTACGTCTACTCGCCCGACGTCGATCCCTCGTCGTCGCGCTTCGACGCCAAGCCGCGCACCGAGGGCGCGCTCGAGACGATGGTGGGCGCGCTCAACCAGACCCTGAAGGACGAAATGGCGCGCGACGCGCGCATCGTCGTCTTCGGGCAGGACGTCGCGGACGCCAGCCGCCGCGAGGCGCTGGAGACGCCGGGGCTGACGGGCAAGGGCGGTGTGTTCCGCGTCACGCTCGGCCTGCAGCGACTGTATGGCGAGCACCGCGTCTTCAACTCGCCGCTGGCCGAGGCCAACATCATCGGCCGCGCGATCGGCATGGCGCTGCGCGGCCTCAAGCCGGTCGTCGAGATTCAGTTCTTCGACTACATCTGGCCGGGCTTCATGCAGATTCGCGACGAACTCTCGATGATGCGCTACCGGTCGAACAACCACTGGTCGTGCCCGGTCGTGATTCGCGTTCCGATCGGCGGCTATCTCAAGGGCGGCGCGCCGTACCACAGCCAGAGCGCGGTGGCGATCTTCGCCCAGTGCCCTGGCATCCGGGTCGTGGTCCCTTCGAACGCGCAGGACGCCGCCGGTCTGCTGCGCACCGCCATCCGCTGCGACGACCCGGTGCTCTTCTGCGAGCCCAAGCACCTCTACCGGCAGACGTATAACAAGGGCCCCTATCCCGGCCCCGATTACACGGTGCCATTCGGCAAGGCGTCAGTGGTACGTGATGGGCACGACGTGGTGGTGTTCACGTGGGGGGCACTGGTCCAGCGTTCGGTGTTCGCCGCGCAGCAGGCCCAGGACCATGACGGCATCAGCGTGGCGGTGGTCGATCTCCGCACCATCGCGCCGTGCGACTGGGAAAAGATCGCGGCCTACACCCAGCGAACCAGCCGCGTCGTGGTCGCGCACGAAGATCAGCTGACGTGCGGGTTCGGCGCCGAGATCGCCGCGCGCATTTCCGAGGATCTCTTCGAGTACCTCGACGCGCCGGTGAAGCGCGTGGCGGCGCTCGACACGCCCGTGGCCTACGCGCCAGTGCTCGAGGAAGCCATCCTCCCGGGATCCGCGGACGTGCTCGCGGCCATCCGCTCGGTCGCCAAGTACTGACGTTCCCTGCCCGTGCGACCCGGGCTCATCCTTCTCCTCGTGCTCACCGCCGCGGCGCTCGTCCGCACGCAGACCGAGGTGCCACCGTCGGGCGGCACTTTCGACGTGACGCACTACGCCGTGGAGCTCGACCTCGACGTGGACGCCGGATCCATCGCGGGCCGGGAACGCATCGAGCTGACCGTCCACGAACCCACGGCGACTCTCGTCTTCGACAGCGGCGCGCTGGTCGTCGACTCGATCGAGAGCAGCGGCGCCGGGCTGCCGTTCGTGCAGCGCGCGAGCCGGCTCGTGGTCACGCTGCCGGGGCCGGCGCGCGCCGGCGACACCCGGCGGCTCGCCATCGCCTACCACGGCACGCCGCGGACCGGGCTCACGCTCCTCGCGGGGAGCGCGCAGGCGTACACGGCGTTCTCCACCAGTCACTGGATGGTGGCCGTGGATGCGCCGGGCGACCGCGCCACTCTGGACCTTCAGGTGACGATGCCGGAGGGCTGGCGTGCGGCCGGCAGCGGCCGCCTGGTGGATAGCCGTAGCACGCGCGGCCGGACGGCGGTGCACTGGCGGCAGGATCGCGATGTACCCAGCTACCTCTTCGGGTTCGTCGCCGGAGCCCTCACCGAGGCCAGGGACGGACGCGGTGGGCTCTCGCTCCGAGCGCTCGGACGCGGCTTTTCGGAAGCCGAACTCCGCGCCATTTTCAAGGACACGCCCGCCATGGCCGGCTTCTTCGCGGATCGCGCCGGCGTACCGTATCCGGGCGATTCGTACACGCAGGCGCTAGTGGCGGTGAGCGGTGGTCAGGAGCTGGCCGGCCTGTCGCACATGTCCGAGGCCTACGGGCGCGGGGTGCTCGCTGACCCTACCGCGACGTCGCTCATCGCCCACGAGCTGGCGCATCAGTGGTGGGGCAATCTCGTCACCTGCCGCGACTGGACGCACTTCTGGCTGAACGAAGGCTTCGCCACGTTCATGGCCGCTGCTTACAAGGAACATGCGCGAGGGCGGGAGGCGTATCTCGCCGACGTCGAGGGATGGCGGCGGCGCTCGGAGCAGCTCCGTGCTTCCGGCAGCGAGAAACCGCTGGTGTTCCCGGACTGGAACCGGCCGACGGCAGACGACCGGGCGCTCGTTTACCAGAAGGGCGCATTGGCGCTGCACGCACTGCGCGAGACGCTGGGCGAAACGGCGTTCTGGGCCGCCTTCCGCAGCTACACCCGCGAATTCGCCGGGAAGGCCGTCACGACCGCCGATTTCCAGCGCGCCGTCGAACGCTCCAGCGGAAGGCGTCTCGACGGCTTTTTCGACGAGTGGGTGTACCTCCGTCAGCCGGCACCGGTCCGGTGAGGCGCCGCCTCCCCGTGGACTGCGACAGCGCCTTCACCGGGGAGCTTCGTCGGTCGTAACCCCTGCAAACCTGGCGGCTTACGGCCTCGCCACACACAGGCCGTCACCGAGAAACGTCTCGATGTGCAGTGATTCGCGTCGCTCCGCCTGTCGCGGGTTGGGATCGCGAATCAAACGCGATCAGCAGTCCGCTATCGAGACGCACCAATTTTCTCCTCGCGTTGGAAAGAGCCGCCAAAACGGAGCGTGATTGCGCATACGGCACAGCTGTTGCTGTGGGCAGCCGCCATGCGCTCGACGATCGACTTAGATCGGCGCACTGGAGCTGCCTACGTTGGAGATTCTTGTTGGATGCCCACGCCTGGTCGCGGCGTGTGCAACGATCTTGCTGGTCACGGCCACGTGGACAATCTCCGGGGCCGACGCACAGACACTGCCCTCGAAGTGGACCGTGACGGATATTGGTCGCCCACCTTCGCCAGGCGTCGCGACCTTCGCGTCTCCGACCTTCACCGTGATGTCCAGAGGGTTGGACGTCAACGGCGTTGCTGACCAGTTCACCTTTGCGTATCGCTGGATCAGGGGCGACTTTGCGATCAAAGCGCGTCTGAAGACACTGCCCAACGTCGACGCGTGGGCCCAGGCCGGCTTGATGATTCGGGCCAGCTTGCGCGCGGACGCCAGGCACGCCTTCGTATTCGGCGCTCCGGGGAAGGTGGTCTGGCGCACCCGCCCGACCTGGGGAGGTGGCACCTACCAGGCGTCCGGCGGTCCAACCACGATTCCAGTCTGGCTGAAACTGGAGCGCCGTTCATCCACCTTGACGGCGTTTCGTTCAAACGATGGCAGATCGTGGACGAAGGTTCGGACCCTCACGCTGCAACTGCCGTCCGACCTGCTGGTCGGGCTCGCGGTGGCAAGCCATACCAGGACACGTGGTCTCTGGGCGACGTTCGACAGCGTTACGGTTTCGTCTCTGAGCACTCGCCCGGCAGTCTCCTTGACGAGTCCTGCGAACGGGAGCAGCTACACGAGTCCAGCGCCGGTCGCGCTGGGCGCGACGGCAACCGACCCGGACGGGATCGCGAAGGTGGATTTTTACGCCGGTACAACTCGCATCGGTACTGACACGACGAGCCCCTATGCCGTCAAATGGACCGCCGGTGCCGGCACGTATACGCTCAAGGCGGTCGCGACCGACAAGAAAGGAGCGTCAGCCACCTCGGCCACGAGGAGGATCACGGTCTTCCCGCCGACTACGGCCAATGTCGCACCTCACGTCTCCATGACGTGGCCGTTGGATGGTGCGTCTTTCGTTGCGGGGGCTTCGGTCACGTTCGCCGCAACCGCCAGTGACACAAACGGAACGATCCAGAACGTTCGGTTCTACCTGGGGACGAAGCTCATCGCCACTGATACAACCAGCCCCTATTTGACGAGATGGCCGGCGGTCGTCGGGTCGCACAGCGTGACCGCGGTCGCGACGGACAATCAAGGGGCCGTGACGGTTGCCTCCTGGCGCGACTTCATCGTCACGGAGACAGCCCTTCCCGCCAGAGCGATCTTCAAACCAGCGTCGCCCGCCCATGAGGTGGACTACTACGTGTTCGAGGTCTTCGCGGCGGGAGCAAACCCGAAGGTGGCGGCTCCGATCGCCAGGCAAAACATCGGCCTCCCGCGGGTGGTTGGCGGCGAGTGTTCAGCCGACGTACGAGCGACCATCGTGGGGCTCGCGCCGGGCAATTACAAAGCCATCGTGGCAGCGGTAACCTCCGACGGCAAACTCCGCAGCAACGCTTTCTCCTTCACCCGCTGACAGGTCCTGCTTCACTCCGTCGTGCACGGCCCGCCGCCGGTGAGGTGACGGGCCGCTTCCCGGTGGGCTAGTGTTGAGGGGACTCGATGCGCCCCTTCGTCACAGTCACGGTCGTCCTGGTCGTGCTGGCGGTCATGCCGGGCGAGGCGCTGCGCGTCGAGACGCTCCGCTCGATCGGCGGGCTCCCGCCGCACATCGCCGGCGCGTTCCACGAACCAGTGGGCTTCCAGCAGGGTCCCGACGGCACCTACTACGTGTTCGACCGCCGCGCGCACGCGGTGTTCGCCATCGATGCCGCGCGCAGCGCGGTGCGGACGCTGGTGACCATCGGTCAGGAAGAGGGCCGGCTGCTCCAGCCGAGGGGCTTCGACGTCGCCAGCGACGGCCGCATCGTCGTGGCCGACGCGCCTCGCAACCGTCACCGCATTCAGGTGTTCGACCCGGCGGGAGTGCGTCAGGCCGGTTTCTACCTGCAGGGACAGCCCGCCTCGCAGGTGGTCGTGGACGACCTGGTTCTCAACGGCATCGGGTCAGTACATTTCGGCGGCAGCCGCCTGCTGCTCAGTCATCCTGAAAGTGGCGTGCTCGTCACGGCCTACACGCCGGCCGGCTACCCGACGATGACGTTCGGCCTCCTGCGGCCCACGGGCTTCGAATCGGACCGCGAGCTGCACCTGGCCCACAACGCCGGCCTGCCGCTGGCCGATCCCACCGGCGGCTTCTACTTCGTCTTCCTCGCCGGGCGGCCGATCTTCCGCAAGTACTCGGCGGAAGGCACGCTCCTCTTCGAGCGCCACATCGAGGGCTCGGAGATCGACGTGCTCCTCGACGCGCAGCCGACCAGGTGGCCGCGCCGCCGCGTGGAGGATCGCGAGGTGCCGTTCGTCGCGCCTGTCATTCGCGCCGCCGCCGTCAGCCCGGGCGGCGAGCTCTGGATCTCACTGGCCGCCCCGTACACCTACGTTTACGACGCGCAGGGCGACAAGATCCGCACCGTGCAGTTCTATGGCGCCGGGCTCATCGGCCCCACCAGCCTGTCCTTCGGACGCAACGGAACGGTGCTCGTCACCCCGGGCTGCTACGAGTTCCCGTCGCGCTGACGCCCGCCGATGCTGGCCGCGGACACGCTCACCAAGACGTTCGGCGCCCGCGTCGCCGTCGAAGGCGTGTCGTTCGACGTCGCCGCGGGCGAAATCTTCGCGCTCGTGGGGCCCAACGGCGCCGGCAAGACGACGACGCTGCGCATGCTGGCCGGGCTCATCGCGCCGTCGTCGGGCACGGTCCGCTTTCGAGGCGAGCCGATGGCCGGGGCCGCCGCGGCGCTGCGCGCCGCGATCGGCCTCCTCACGGAAGCGCCCGGCTTGTGGGATCGCCTGACCGTGCGTCAGAACCTGCACGTCCACGCGCGCCTCCATGGCCTGTCGCGGCCGGAACATGCGGTGGACATGGCCATGGATCTGTTCGGCATCGCCGACCGGGCCACGGACATCCCGGCGGTGCTGTCGAAGGGATTGCGGCAGCGCGTGGCGCTCGCGCGGACCTTGCTGCACGATCCCGCGGTGGTGCTGCTCGACGAACCGACCTCGGGCCTCGACCCGGAAAGCGCCAGCGACGTACGTGAGCTCGTGGTGCGGCTGCGCCACGACCGCCGGGCGGTGATCATCTCCACGCACAACCTCGACGAAGTGGACCGGCTCGCCGACCGCGTCGCGCTGCTCAATACCAGGCTGGTGGCCGTGGACAGCCCCGGCTCGCTGCGCACCCGCGCATTCGGCACCCGCGTCCGGATCACGCTGTCGACGGCCGGGGCCGAATACGGCGCGGCCCTGCGCGCCACCGGTGCCGGGGACGTGCGCGAAGACGGCCGCACGCTCTCGATTGGCCTCGAGCCCGACGGCCCACCGATTCCGGCACTCGTCCGCGCCCTGGTCCAGGCCGGCGCCGGAGTCGAAGCCGTCGAGCGCGAGGAGGCGTCGCTCGAGCAGGTCTACCTGCGGATGATGAAAGACGAGCGCCCGTGAACACGACCCGGGTACTGGCGCTGCTCGGCAAGGAACTGCTCGACCTGCGCGGGCGTCCCGGCATCTTCGTGCCGGGAATACTCACCGGCGCGATCGCGATCTTCATGCCGATCTTCGTCGCGGTGATCGTTCCCGCGGTCACGGGCGAGCTCCTGTCCGATTCGGCCGACTTCCAGGTCGCGTTGGATCTCTATCGCGACCAGCCCTGGACGCGCCTGCTCGACCCGGAGGCGGCCATCCAATCGACGCTCTTCCAGCAGTTCCTGATACTGCTGGTCCTGTCGCCGGTGTCGGCGGCGATGTCACTCGCCGCCCACAGCGTGATCGGCGAGAAGCAGGCGCGCTCGCTCGAGCCGCTGCTGGCCACGCCGATCACGACGCTCGAGCTGCTGGTCGCCAAGGTGCTGGGCGCGTTTCTCCCGGCCCTGGCGCTGTCGCTCGTCTGCTTTGCCGTGGACGTGGCGGCCGCGGCGCTCTTCGCCCGGCCCGGCGTCTTTCTCGCGCTGCTCACGCCGCGCGCGCTGGGCGTGCTGTTCCTGATCGGGCCGATGGCATCGCTCACGGCGCTCACGATGGCCGTGTGCGTCTCCTCGCGCGTCAACGATCCGCGCAGCGCCCAGCAGCTTGCCGTGCTGGTCGTCCTGCCGCTCACCGCATTGCTCATCGCGCAGATCACGGTCGGCTTCGTGGTGACGGTGCCGATCATCCTGCTGATCACGGGCGTCCTGGCCCTGGTCAACACCGGCCTGATGCGCCTGGGCGTGTCGCTCTTCGATCGTGAAACGATCCTGACGCGATGGAAGTAGGAGATCGGCGGGCGGCTCTGAACGAGTTCGGGCACCTCGTGCGGGTGGCGGTGAAACACCCGCGCGACGCATTTGCCAGCAACGCGTGCCTGGCCTCGGAGTGGCAGGCGCATGGCTTCACGGCGGCGCCCGACTTCGCGCTGGCCTGCCGGCAGTACGACGCCTTTCTCGAGGCCCTCACCACGCACGGCGCCGACCCGATCTTTCTGCCGGCGGATGGAGCGACCACGATCGATTCCATCTATGCCCGCGACGCCTCGCTCGCAACGCCGGCGGGCGTCGTGCTCTGCGCGATGGGCAAGCCGCTGCGCGCCGGGGAGCCGGCCGCACAGGCACGCGCGTTCGCGGCACGTGCCGAGCCGTCGGCCCGCGTGATCGGCGCGATCCAGCCGCCCGGGTTGATCGAGGGAGGCGACGTCGTGTGGTTCGACGATCGGACCGTGGCCGTGGGCCGCGGCTATCGCACGAACGCCGAGGGGATCCGGCAGTTCGCCGCGATCCTGGGCGACGCGGTCACGGTTCTCGAGGTGCCGCTGCCCCACTGGCGCGGACCGGGCGACGTGATGCATCTCATGTCCCTCATCAGCCCGGTGGACGGCGACCTCGCCGTCGTCTACTCACGGCTGCTGCCGGTGCCATTCCGCGAGCGCCTGCTCGACCGCGGCCTCGCGCTCGTCGAGACGCCCGACCACGAATTCGACTCGATGGGCACCAATGTGCTGGCGCTGGCGCCACGCCGCTGCGTGATGCTGTCGGGCAATCCCGGCACCCGCCGTGCGCTCGAGCGCGCCGGCGCGACGGTGGCGGAATACGAGGGCAGCGAGATCAGCCTCAAAGGCGGCGGCGGGCCGACCTGCCTGACACGCCCGCTCGACCGGACCGCCTGATGCCGGCTCGATTCCATGGCGCCGGCATCGCGCCGGGCTATGCTGTGTGTCGCTTCACCCGCTCGCGATGATCATCCGTTCCGTTGCCGTCCTCGGGGCCGGCGTCATGGGCTCGCAGATTGCCGCCCACTTCGCCAACGCCGGCGTGCCCTCGCTGCTGCTCGACGTGACCGCCGATGCCGCGGCACAGGGCCTCAAGCGGGCCCGAACCCTCAAACCCGATCCGTTCTTCCTGCCCGACGGCTGGAAGCTCGTCGCCACGGCCTCGTTCGACGAGGGCCTGCCACGGCTCGGCGAGGCCGACTGGATCATCGAGTGCGTGGTCGAGCAGCTCGACGTCAAGCGCGCGCTCCTCGAGCGCGTCGACGCCGCCCGCCGCAAGGGCAGCGTCGTGAGCTCGAACACCTCGGGCATTCCCATCGGCCTGCTGGCCGCAGGGCGCAGCGACGACTTCCGCCGGCACTGGCTCGGCACGCACTTCTTCAATCCGCCGCGCTACCTCCGGCTGCTGGAAGTGATCCCGACGCCCGACACCGATCCGGCCGTGCTGGCCGGCGTTTCCGGGTTTGCCGACCGCCATCTCGGCAAGGGCGTGGTGGTGGCGAAGGACTCGCCGAACTTCATCGGCAACCACCTGGCGCTCTACGACGTGGTACGCGCACTCGCCCTCGTGGCGGCTGGCGACTGCTCGATCGAGGAGATCGACGCGATCACGGGCCCACCCATCGGCCGGCCGAAAAGCGCCACCTTCCGCACGCTCGACCTCGCCGGCATCGATATCCTGGCGCACGTCGTGCGCAACCTCGCGGAGCGGCTCACGGACCCGGCAGCCCGCAGGACGTTCGTGCTGCCGCCGTTCGTGGACGCGATGCTGGCGCGCGGCTGGACCGGCGAAAAGGCGGGACAGGGGTTCTACAAGCGGGTAAAGGGCGAGCATGGCGAGTCGGCGATTTTCGTCATCGACCCGGCGACGCTCGAGTACCACCCGCAGGCGCGGCCGAAGCTCCCCGCGCTGGCCGCGGCCGAGGCCGTCACCGATACGGGCGAGCGCATCAGGAAGCTCTTTGGCGGCAGCGACCGCGTCGGCGAGTTCCTGAAGCGCACGCTCGCGCCGACGCTCACCTACACCGCCGTGGTCACCCCATCGATTGCCCACTCGCCCGACGACGTCGATCGCGTCATGCGCTGGGGGTTCGGCTGGGAGCTCGGTCCGTTCGAGATTCTCGACGCGGTCGGGATCGAGGCGGTACTGGAAGCAGCGAGAGCCACGGCACCCGAACTGCTGGCGACCGGGGTGCCCTCGTTGCTCGCACGAGCCCTCGCGTCACCGGACGGCCGGCAGCGCTCCGGTCTCATTCCGCCAGCGGCGCCGGGCCTGCAGTTGCTGCGGGCGGCCCGGGATCGTTCGGCCACCGTGAAGTCGAACCCCGGGGCCAGCCTCGTCGATCTGGGCGACGGCGTCCTGGCCGTCGAGTTCCACTCGAAGATGAACGCCATCGGCGCCGACACCGTGCAGATGCTGCAGGCTGGCGTGCGGGAGGCGGCGAAGAGCTTCGCCGCCGTGGTCGTCGGCAACGAGGGCGCGCACTTCTCCGCCGGCGCCAACCTCATGCTCGTGTTGATCGAGGCGCAGGACGAGAACTGGGACGAGCTCGACATGATGGTGCGCGCCTTCCAGGGCGCGACCATGGGCCTGCGCTACGCCGACGTGCCCGTGGTGGTGGCGCCCGCCGGGCTGGCGCTCGGCGGCGGCTGCGAGATCACTCTGCACGGCGACCGCGTGCAGGCGGCGGCGGAGTCGTACATCGGCCTGGTGGAGGTGGGCGTCGGCCTGATCCCGGCCGGCGGCGGCACCAAGGAGATGACCGTGCGCGCGGCGGAGAGCGTCGCGGCCGGCGCCGATCTGCTGCCGCCGATCCAGAAGGCCTTCGAGACCATCGGCTTCGCCAGGATCTCGACGAGCGGTCCCGACGCGATGCGGCTGGGCTACTTGCGTCCGTCGGACGCCATCTCGATGAACCGCGATCGACTGATGGCCGACGCCAAGGCGCACGCCCTGCAGCGCGTGGCCGACGGCTACCAGCGGCCGGTACGGCGGTCGGCGATTCCGGTGGGCGGCGACGCGGTGCTGGCGCCGCTCAAGCTCGGCATCCACCTCGCGTGGCGGGCCGGCCGCATCAGCGATCACGACGCCTTGATCGGGCGCAAGCTCGCGACGATCATGGCCGGAGGCGACATTCCCCACCCGGCGACGGTAAGCGAGCAGTACCTGCTCGACCTCGAGCGCGAGGCCTTTCTGAGCCTGCTCGGCGAACCCAAGACGCGCGAGCGGATCCAGCACACGCTCAAGACCGGTAAGCCGCTCCGGAACTAGTGGCCGGTCCTCGCTCGCGACCCGCGAACGGCTAGGGGCGAATCGAAAGACGCCGCCGCTGGAGGGTGTCGGGGCCGGAGCAGCCGGCGAGCTCGACGGTCTTCGTTCGCGGTGGGTAGGTAATGGTGACGGTGCCTGACGCGCCGAACGGCACGCTCACTCCCGAATGCCCGTCGAACTTCGCGTCCACGAGATCCAACCCGGTCGCGCTCACCTGGATCGTCCGCGCAACAGTATCGACCGACGTCGTGAGCCGCGAAAACGGCTGTGCGCCGAGCACGCCGATGCACGTGGCGATCAGGTCGCGATTGCCGTTCAGCAGGTCGTCGCGCGTCATCGCGTACGGCGCCCCCGAGACGCCTACATCCTCAATCGGGAGGCCTTCGTTGACGCGGGCGCGGGTCGCACGCCTGAACGAGAACGACAGGTCGATGCCATCGGGCAGCGCCGGCAGCGCCGCCGGTGAGCCGGCGAGCGCCTGTCGCAGCTCGCCGTAGGACCAGACGTTGGCGCCGCCCGCACCGGTCGCGGAACCGACGCAGATGAAGGGCCCCATCTGGTTGTCGACGAACCCCGCCGAGAAGAGGTCGCCCGACGAATAGGTCGTCGAATCGGCGACCAGTAGCACCGGCCCGCCGTACATCTGCCCGAGCGCATTGCATGCGTCTGGATCGGTGATGGGGATGGTCTGCGCATACAGCTCGCCGTTGCGGACCGCCGCGTCCAGCGAACGCTTCCACGGTGCCAGGTCCTCGGCCATGTCGCCGATCGACGCGATCCGGCGCGTGAACGGCGTCGCCAGCGCGGAGAAGCGGGTCGGCTCGATGCGGTTGGGCGTGAACAGCTGCAGTGCCAGCTCCGCCGCCCAGATGTAGCCGCCCGGGTTGCCGCGGATGTCGATGATGAGCCCGCGATCCGGCAGCAGCGGGATCAGCCGAATGAGCTCGTCGATGAATGGCCCCGGCTGCGAGTCGAACCCGTAGATGCGCAGGTATCCGAACGGCCCGCCCGGAGCATCGATCGACATCGCCTTGAGCGTCTCGGTGAGCGCCGTCGGAATGATGCCGGCCGTCGGCTCACGGCGCGAGCCCCCGCGTCGCGCCTGCGGCGCCGGCGCCTGTGATCCGGTCAGCGTGTGCGGCGCGAACAACAGCATCTTCGCGCGGCGGATGGCCTCGGCTGCCGGATTGATCGCACGGGTTCGCCTGAGCGCCTTTGCGCGCTTCCCGGTCGGGCCGCCAGACAGCAGCGGGTTGATCTCGCTGGGGTCCACGATCTGCCACGGCAACTTGATCTCTTTGGCCTGCCCGGTGCCGCCGCCGGCCGCCGCGGTTCGATAGCCGATGATGACCCAGTGCTCGTCCGGCGGCGGGCCGTACTGCAGCGACCGCAACGTGAGGCTCTGGATCGCCCAGGCGCGCTGGCTGTCCGGGCGTCCACCGACTTCCTGGTCGCTGTGGCGCTGCACCGCGCGATCGATGGGGACGCCGTTCCAGTACTCCAGCTCGACACCCGGCTTGAACGACGGGTCGAGATCGTGTCCGACCCTGGTCACGACGTACGTGGGCGCGCTCACCGAGCCGATCATCTCGACCAGGAACGGCAGCGCCGCGACCTTGTTCTCCAGCGACGTAGGGCCGGTGTAGCGCGTATGCGCGTCGCGAAGCCGCGTGATCGTGTCCGCCAGTTCGATGTGAAATGCATCGTCGCTCAGATCCCCGATCTGGGAGCGGAGGATGCGCAAGCGCTGCACCGGATCGAAGCCGTATCGTGCGCGCTTGAGGGGCAGGTGCGTGTAGACGCCCTCCAGCACGCGCTCGATGCCGTCGATGAGCCGCAGGCGCTCGGCGGCCGTGAGCGAGCCCGGCGAGAGAAACGGGCCGGTGAGACCGGATGCCGCAAGCGGCCGGGCCGTGCGGCCTCGGGTGCGTTCGCCTTTCGCCCTCGCGCGGCGGATCTTCGCAGGACCCGGGACGGCATCCGCCAGCGCGATGCCGCGCTGCGCAAGCGCCAGACGACTCACAGCCATCTTCACCTCTTCGAAGAGCGGTTATGGTAACCCCGCGACAGCTGAAACGTCGCGCCGTTCAGATACGAACGCGGCATGTGACGAAGGCAACAGCGGTCTTCGACTCTGACACAGCGTCGGGCCCCCTTCAAGGTGGGCATCCGCTCGGCGCACCCGCGGAAGGGCCGGCCGCGCGACGGCATGGTCGGCCATACTAATCTGGTGGTCGGGAAGACATCGATGAGAGTTGTCGACCGCGGAAGCGGTGTCCCCGTCGTGCTCGTGCCCGGCATCCAGGGCCGATGGGAATGGATGGCCCCGGCGGTGGAGGCGCTGGCCGCGCGCTGCCGCGTGATCACCTTCTCGCTCGCCGACGAGCCGAGTGCCGCCTGGCCGTCGCGCGGCATCGGGTTCGACGCCTACGTCGAGCAGGTCGGCCAGGCGCTCGACACGCTCCGCCTCGAGCGCGCCGTGATTTGCGGGGTGTCGTACGGCGGGCTGATCGCGGCGGCGTTTCTGCGCCGGTATCCCGAACGGGTGGCGGGCCTGGTGCTGGTCTCGGCGATTCCGCCGTCCTGGTCGCCCGATGCGCGCGCGCGGTTCTTCATGCGCCGGCCGCGGCTGCTGTTGCCGCTGTTTCTGCTGTCGGCGCTGCGGCTGCACCGGGAGATCGCCGCCGCGTCCGCGGGATGGTGGCAGGGCATCGCCGCGTCGCTGCGGCACGGCGTGCTCGCGCTGACGCATTTCCCGGCACCGGAGCGGATGGCGCGCCGGGCGACGCTCACCACGGGCGCCGCGATGGATGGGCTCGCCGCGATCCACGTGCCGACGCTGGTGATGACGGGCGAGGCGAGGCTGGATCGAGTCGTCCCCACCGCGCTCACCCAGGAGTACACGCGCGTCTGGCCGCACGCCGCGACCGTGACGCTCGCCCGCACCGGCCACCTGGGCCTGGTGACGCGGCCCGAGGCGTTTGCCGACGCGGTCGTGCCGTTTGCCGAAACCTGCGACCGGCCGCACGAGACGAGGAGACGGGTTGGCTGAAGTCATTCGCGATATTCCCGGAGCGGTGGGACCGCTCGAGTGCCTGATCGATCGGCCGACAACCGACCCGCGCGCGGTGGTCGTGTTCGCGCATCCGCTCCCGATCGAGGGCGGCACGATGCACACCAAGGTCGTGTATCAGAGCGCCAAGGCGCTGGCCGGCATCGGCTGCGTCGTCCTGCGGTTCAATTTCCGCGGCGTCGGCCGCAGCGCCGGCGCCTGGGACGAAGGCCGCGGCGAGATGGACGACTATCAGGCGGCGGTGGACTATATGGCGTCGGTGCATCCAGGCATGGATATCTGGGCAGCGGGGTTCTCGTTCGGGTCTCATATCGCGATGACGAGCGGTGCCGACGACGACCGGATCTGCGCGATGATTGGCATCGCGCCACCGGTGGACCGCTACGAATTCGCGTCGGTGAAGCTGTCCACCAAGCCGAAGTTCGTGATCCATGGCGAGATGGACGAGCTCATTCCGCTGCGGCTGGTACGCCAGTTCTACGCGCAGTTGAAGGACCCGAAAGAGCTGGTCGAGATCGATAGCGCCAATCATCTGTTCGAGGGGCAGGCGAGTGAGGTCGGCGACGCGCTGCGCGACCTGCTGGCGGATTTCTCATGCACGACGCGGTAATCGTTTCCGCCGCCCGCACCGCCGTCGGCAAGGCGCCGAACGGCGCTCTGCGGACGGTGCGTCCCGACGAGATGGCGGCCACCGTCATCGGCGAATCGCTCCGCCGTGCGCCCGGCGTGTCGCCGGACGAGATCGACGACGTGATTCTCGGCTGCGCGATGCCCGAGGCCGAACAGGGGCTGAACGTGGCCCGCATCGCCAGCCTGAGGGCGGGCGTGCCGGTGCAGGCGTCCGCGGTGACCATCAACCGCTTCTGTTCGTCAGGCCTGCAGGCGATCGCGTTCGCGGCCGAACGGATCATGTGCGGCTGGGCTCAGGCCATCGTGGCCGGCGGCACCGAGTCGATGAGCCTGGTGCCGATGGGCGGCAACAAAGTGTCGCCCAATCCGGCGCTGGTCGAGAGTTACCCCGACGTCTACCTGACGACCGGGCTGGTGGCCGAGAACCACGTGCGCGACTACGGCATCAGCCGCGACGAGCAGGACGCGTTCGCGCTGCGGAGCCACGAGCGCGCGCTCGCCGCCATCGATGCGGGCCGCTTCACGGAGGAGATCGTGCCGCTCGCGTGCCGTGTGGCCATGCCGGCGAACGGATCGGGCGCGCCGGCCGTCCGGGACGTCACCTTCGCGCAGGACGAGGGGCCGCGCCGCGACACCTCGCTGGCCGCACTGGGCAAGCTGAAGCCGGCGTTTCATGCGGCAGGTAGTGTCACCGCGGGCAACTCGTCGCAGACGAGCGATGGCGCCGCGGCGGTGCTGGTCACGTCGGCGGCGTTCGCAAAGGACCACGGGCTGACGCCGCTGGCGCGTTTCGTGACCTATGCGACCGCCGGCGTCGAGCCCGAACGGTTCGGCATCGGCCCGGTGCCTGCGATCCGCAAGGCGCTGAAGCTGGCCGGCCTCACGCTCGAGCAGATGGACCTCGTCGAGCTGAACGAGGCGTTTGCGGCACAGGTGCTGGCGTGCCTGCGCGAGCTGCCGATCGATCCGGGCCGGCTCAACGTCAACGGCGGCGCGATTGCGCTCGGCCACCCGCTGGGGTGCACCGGCGCCAAGCTCACGGCGACGATCCTGCACGAAATGCATCGCCGCGGATCGCGCTACGGCCTGGTAACGATGTGTGTGGGTGGCGGCATGGGCGCCGCAGGTATCCTGGAACGGATGTAGGGCGGGGCTCGTAGGGCGGGGCGACGAGATATGACCACAACGGCAGAGACGACGATCAAGGGCGGTTCCTGGCTCTTCGAAGACACGCCCGGCGACACCTTTACCCCGGAGAAGCTCTCCGAAGAGCACCGCCTGATGGCGCAGACCACCGAGGAGTTCGTAGCCGCGGAGATCATGCCCGCGCTGCCGCGCCTCGAGGCCAAGGATTGGGAGCTGTCGCGCGCGCTGCTGCGCAAGTGCGGCGAACTGGGCCTGCTGGGCCTGAGCGCGCCCGAACAGTACGGCGGCCTGGACCTCGACAAGGTGTCGTCCTTGGTGGTGGTCGAGCGCATCGCGCGTTCCGCCTCGTTTGCCACCACCTTCGGCGGTCAGGCCAACCTGACCGTGCTGCCCATCGTCCTGTTTGGCACCGAGGCGCAGAAAGCGAAATACCTGCCGCGCGTCCTGAGCGGCGAGATCGTCGGCGCCTACGCGCTCAGCGAAGCCGGCTCTGGATCCGACGCGCTCGCCGCCAAGACCAGGGCCACGAAGCAGCCGGACGGCAGCTGGTCGCTGTCGGGCGAGAAGATGTGGATCTCCAACGGCGGATTCGCCGACATCTTCATCGTCTTCGCCAAGGTCGACGGCGAGCAGTTCACCGCCTTCATCGTCGAGCGCGCGTTCGGCGGCCTCAGCTCCGGCAAGGAAGAGCACAAGATGGGCCTGCACGGCTCGTCTACCACGACGATCCTGCTGCAGGACGTGCGCGTGCCGGCCGAGAACGTGCTCGGCGAGATCGGCCGCGGCCACAAGGTCGCCCTCAACACCCTCAACTACGGCCGCTTCAGCCTGGGCGCGATGTGCGCCGGCGGCAGCCGCGGCGCGATCGGCGACGCCGCGAAATACGCCGCCGGACGCAAGCAGTTTGGCCAGCCGATCGCCTCGTTCGGCGCGATCAAGCACAAGCTCGGCGAGATGGTGGCGCGCACCTATGCGGCCGAGAGCCTCGCGTACCGGACCGCGGGTCTCATCGACGCGGCGATCGCACGGTCGGCCCACGACGGCCCCTCCATCGCCCGCGCGTTCGAGGAGTTCGCCATCGAAGCCTCGATCTGCAAGGTGATGGGGACCGAGACGCTCGACTTCGTGCTCGACGAGAACGTGCAGATTCATGGCGGGAACGGCTTCGTCAGCGACTACATGGCCGAACGCTACTTCCGCGACGCCCGCGTCAACCGCATCTTCGAGGGCACCAACGAGATCAACCGCATGCTGATCCCCGGCATGCTGGTGCGGCGCGGTTTGAAGGGCGAGGTGCCGCTGGTGGCCGCCGCGCGCGCGCTGCAGGACGAGGTGCTGTCGGCCTCGCCGCAGGCGGGCGGCGACGACGCGCCGCTCGGCGCCGAACGCCGGCTGGTGGCGTCGTTCAAGAAAGTGGCGCTGATGGTGATCGGGACGGCATTGCAGACGTTCGGCGACCGCCTCGAGACCGAGCAGGAGGTCCTGAGCTTCGCGGCCGACGTGCTGATCGATACCTACGCCGCCGAGAGCGCGGTCGCGCGCGCGTCCGAGGCCATGGCGGCGGGCCATCCACTGGCGCCGCTGCACGAAGCCGCGGCGCGGGTGTTCGTCAGCGAGGCCGCGACCCGGGTCGACACCGCCGCCAGGAGCGCGCTCGCGGGCACCGTGGAGGGCGACACGCTGCGAACGCTGCTTGCCGCGCTCCGCCGCGTGCTCAAGCCCGCGCCGCTGAACGCCGTCCGGCTGAGACGTCAGCTCGCTGAGGCCGTCACCGCCAGGGGCAAATACATCTTCGCCTAGTGTCGCCGGCGCCGGCTGACGGCCCGCAGAGGCCAGGGTCTAACCGGGCGGGGTATCCTTAGAGCGTGGGCCGTTCCGTGCTCGTCTCCGCCGCCGTGCTCGCGGGAATCGTGGCTGCCGCGTGCTCTTCAGGGCCGCCCGCTCCCGTGGACACGCAGGCGTACTTGAAGGGCATCCTCGACCACCGCGCCGTGAAGGACAAGACGTTCCAAGAGGAGCCCGAACCGATTCCGCCCGACAAGCGCGACACGCTGCTGCCGCTGCGTTACTACCCGCCCGATGCCTCCTACTCCGCACCGGCGGAGCTGAAGCTCGCCAACCAGCGACCGGTGTTCGAGATGCCGACTTCCACCGGCAAGCTGCGGCGGATGGAGCGGGTGGGCGTGCTCGAGTTCTCGTTGAAAGGCCAGCCGATGAGCCTGGCGGCATTCGTCGAGGAAGGCCAGCCGCTCGAGAACCTGTTCGTGCCGTTCGCCGATCTCACGACCGGCAAAGACACCTATCCAGCCGGACGCTACCTCGACCTGCACCCGACATCCACCGGGTTCTACACCATCGACTTCAACATGGCGTACAACCCGACCTGCGCTTACAACGAAACCTACGACTGCCCCTTTCCGCCGTCATCCAACCGGCTGAAGGTGGAGATTCGCGCCGGCGAAAAGGCCCCCGGCTCGTGACGTCGGCCCTGCAGGCTGTCATCTTCGACTTCGACGGGGTGATTGCCGACAGCGAACCGCTCCACTTCCGCGCCTTTCAGCAGACGCTCGCGGAGGATGGGCTGGAGCTGTCGCCCGGGGAGTACTCGTCGCGTTACCTCGGCTACGACGACGTCGGCATGTTCCAGGCCTTTGGCGAAGACCGCGGCGTGCCGATGGACGCGGCACGGGTGGCCGGGCTGGTGACGCGCAAGGGGCACAAGCTGCAGGCGCTGCTCGGCGGCGGCTCGGTGTTGTTTCCAGGCGCCATCGACTTCGTGCGGGCGGCGGCCGGCGCGGTGCCGATTGCGATCGCCTCCGGCGCGCTGCGGCACGAGATCGACGAAGTGATTGCCGCCGCGGACGTCGCCGGACTGTTCAGCGCCATCGTCGCGTCGGGCGACACACCGGAAAGCAAGCCGTCGCCGGCGCCCTACCGGCTGGCGTTCGAGCGCCTCCAGGAAGCCGCCGGCTCGGCGCTCGACCCGAGCCGGTGCGTCGCGATCGAGGACTCGCGCTGGGGACTCGAATCGGCACGCGGAGCCGGGTTACGCTGTGTGGGGGTGACCAACAGCTACCCGGCCGACGAGCTGACGGGGGCCGAACTGGTCGTCGGCGGCCTCAGGGAGCTGACGCTGGATGCGCTCGACCGGCTGTGTGCCGGCGCGCGCCCACGATAGTCCGATGCACGGCACGCGCACCGACCTCGTCGACGCCATCACCGCGGCTTCGAACGCCCCGGGGGGCAGCCTCGCACAAGCCGCGCTGGTGATTGCGCGGGTCGAGTATCCGCGGCTCGACCCCGAGCCCTATCTCGCAATGCTCGACGCGATGGGCGAGGCGGCGCGCCGCAGCATCGAGCGTCACGCCGAGGGCACCGGCAGCACCTCGGCCACCGCGTGCGTGCAGGCGCTCAACAAGTACCTGTTCGACGAGCTCGGCTTCGTCGGCAACCGCAAGCAGTACGAGGACCCGCGCAACAGCTGCCTCAACGAAGTGCTCGAGCGGCGCACCGGCATTCCGATCACGATGTCGGTGGTCTATATGGAGGTGGCACGGCGCGCCGGCCTCCGCATCGACGGCGTCAACTTCCCAGGTCATTTCCTGGTGCGGTGCTGCGAGGGCAAGCCGCGTCGGGGCGCCGGCCTGATCATCGACCCGTTCCACGGCGGGGCGCTGCTCACTGAGCACGACTGCCGCATGCTGCTGCAGCGGCACGTCGGCGAGGAGGTGGCCTTCAGCAAGTCGCTGCTGGCCACGGCGACCCGCCCGCAGGTCATCTCGCGGATGCTGCTCAACCTCAAGCGGCTTTACGTGCACATGCGCTCGTTCCCGCAGGCCCGCGACGTGACCGAGATGCTGCTGGCGCTGACGCCCTCGTCGCTGAGCGAACTTCGCGACCGCGGCCTGCTCGCTTACCACCTGAACGACTTCACGGCGGCGCTGCGCGACCTGCAGGCGTATCTGAAGCTCGCCAGCATGAGCGAGCTCGACGACGACACCCGCGAAGAGCAGGAACAGATCTGGGAGCACGTGAAGACGCTCCGCCGCCGCGTCGCGTCCCTCAACTAGCCCGGTTCACGGTCCAGGAGAATCGACGCCTCGGGCTGCCCATCCTGATCGAGTAACGGAGATAGGAACTGCCGATGCCCTCCCCGATGTCCGTGCGCCTGCTGACGGCCGCCACCGCATTTGCGCTGACCGCGCTCGCCGCCCCGGCCGCGCGGGCCGAGGTCGTGGAGAAGTCGAAGAAGGTGGGAAGCGTCACCGTTCAATACAAGGTCGTGCTGCCCACCGGCTACGACGCGGCGAAGACTTACCCCGCCATCATCGCGCTCGGCGGCGGGCCGCAGACGATGAACACGGTGGACGGCGTCCTCAACCGCAACCTCCGCGCCGAGGCGGAAAAGCGCGGGTATATCGTCGTCGCGCCGGCGGCGCCGGACGGCGAGCTGTTCTTCGAAGGCGGCGCCCGCATCTTCCCCGAGTTCCTCAAGGCGATCCTGGCCGACTACAAGATCCAGGATGGTAAGTTCCACATCGCCGGGCCCTCGAACGGCGGCATCGCGGCGTTCCACGTCGCGGCGCTCAACCCGCAGTACTTCCTGTCGGTCACCGCCTTCCCCGGCTACATGTGGCAGCCGACACCGGCCAAGCTGCAGGCCATCTCGAAGATGTGCGTCTTCATGTACGTGGGTGAGAACGACGACTACATGTGGCACGACGAAATGAAGCGCGAGGCCGAGTTCCTGCGCTCGAAGGGGGCAGTGGCGCGCTACCAGGTCGAGAAGGGCCAGCCGCACCGCATCGAGACGCTGGCGGGCACCAGCGCGTCGCGGCTCTTCGACGGGTTCGAGGAAACCAAGAAGGGCTGCAGCCG
>Ga0070675_100000404_pt1 | contig 29364 bp, 24 predicted proteins | sample KBSM43metaG_FD_65343 | JGI IMG/M metagenome (GOLD analysis project Ga0070675, IMG submission 65343) | Miscanthus rhizosphere microbial communities from Kellogg Biological Station, Michigan, USA - KBS M4-3 metaG | ecosystem: Host-associated > Plants > Roots > Rhizosphere > Soil ... | reverse complement strand
GCGCTCGACAAACGATCGGGCGACGACCTCTTCGATGGTGCTCGACGCGCTCTTCAACTCGATGCCGTGATCGCGTTTGAGCAGCGCCAGCACTTCCTGGCTGGTGGAGCCGAGCAGCTCCGCGACTTTGTAAATCCGGACTGTTGCCAATGCGTTCCCTTAGTTACAAAACCTCTACGACTGTTCAACTTCAGTGGAAGCTTCTGCAGACGGCGCCTCCGCCGTTTCGGTCGCAGGTTCCTTCTGCTCAGGTTCCGCAGGCGTATCGGGGAACAATGCATCCATTTGCGCCTGCGCGTCGCCCGCTTCTAGTGCGCCGAACTGCGCCTCGACTTCCTTCCGCTTCTCTTCTTCGCTCTTGATGTCGATGCGCCACCCCGTGAGCTTCGCCGCGAGGCGGACGTTCTGCCCCTTCTTGCCAATGGCAAGCGACAGCTGTTTGTCCTCGACGACGACTTCCATTACGCGATCCTTTTCATCGACGATGGATACGCGCTGGACCTTTGCGGGGCTGAGTGCGTTGGTCACGAAGACGATCGGGTCTTCAGACCATTCGACGATGTCGATCTTCTCGCCGCGGAGCTCACGGATGATCGCCTGCACGCGCGTGCCCTTCATGCCGACACATGCACCGACAGGGTCGACATCGCGCTCGCGCGAGTAGACCGCGACCTTTGCGCGGTCGCCGGCCTCGCGGACGGCGCCGCGAATCATCACGGTGCCGTCATAGATTTCCGGCACTTCCTGCTCGAACAGCTTGATGAGCAGGGCGGGATCCGTTCTCGACAGCACAATCTGCGGACCCTTGGCGCTGCGGTTCACCCCTTTGATGACGGCTCGGATGCGCTCGCCCGGGGTATAGCTTTCCGCTCGCGACTGCTCCTTGCGCGGCAGCACCGCTTCGACGCGCCCGATCTCGACGATCAGGTCCCCGCTCTCGAACCGCTTCACCGTGCTGTTGATGACCTCGCCGATGCGCTGGTTGTATTCGGCGTAAATGTTCTCGCGTTCCGCTTCGCGGACCTTCTGAAAAATGACCTGCTTGGCTGTCTGTGCTGCGATCCGGCCGAGTACATCGGTTCGCTTCGGAAATTCGATTTCCATGTCCACTTCGGCCTCGTCGCCGTAGAGGTCCTGTGCCTCCTTGAGCGAGATCTGCGTGGACGGGTCCTCGACTTCCTTGACGATGTGCTTGATCGCGAACAGGTCGACTTGTCCGGTCTCCTGATTGAAGCGCGTCTTCAGGTTCTCGTTGGTCTTGTAATACTTGCGGGAGGCCGTCAGCACCGCGTCTTCGATGGCCGTGATGATCATGTCGGGCTCGATCCCTTTTTCTTTGGCGAGCGCCTCGATCGTCTGCATCAACGGGTTTTGCATCGTCGTACTTCCTAAAACTCCACTTCTAAACGTGCTCGCGTAATCAACCGCAACGGCAGCCGGTGCATCCGTGCCTTGGGCCCTTCGAGCAGAACCGTCCCATCCTCGACGCCGCGGAGGCGCCCCTCGAACGCCGTCTGGTTATCAACCGCTTCGGTCACCACGATCTTGGCGAGCCGTCCCGCAAAACGGCGGTAATCCTGTTCGCCCCGCAGCGGCCGATTCAGTCCCGGAGATGAAACCTCCAGCGTGTACGCGAACGGCAGCGGGTCGTCGACGTCGAGAATCGTCCCGATTTCGCGGCTGACTTGCTCGCAGTCCTCGATGCTGACGCTCTCCTCCGCGGTTGCCGCGGGCCCTGGGCGGTCGATGAAAACCCGCACAATCTGTCCCGTTGTCTCGCGACGGCTCACGATGTCCCAGATCTCCAGACCGTGAGACCGTGCCACGCGCTCAGCAATCGCCCGGATCTGTTCCAGCGGCTCCGCCACAAATAAAAAAAGTGGGCACGAGCCCACTTGGAGACTTTCTCCGCGTAGTAGCCCTTAAGAATAGCACGCGGCCACAGGGCGGGCCAGCAGGTCGTAGTCGCGAGAGCCGACGATTTCGGCCTGGAGGAACTGGCCGGCGTGGAAGTCCGATGGGTCGCAATCCGTCAGATAGACAACCGGGTCGATGTCCGGCGCCTGCCCCTCGAGGCGGCCCCGCAGAACCAGTTCGTGCTCGGCGGACGGACCGTCGATGAGCAGCCGTACTTGCTGCCCGGCCCGTAACTGCTGGGCTTTTTTGACAATCTTTTTCTGCAGACTCATCAGGGCCGATTGCCGCTGCTTCTTGACTCGGGCGGGCACGTCGTCGGTGAGCCCGTGCGCCGAGGTCCCTTCCTCATGGGAGTACGTAAATACCCCGACGTGATCGAAGCCGACGGTTTCCACAAAACCGTGCAGCTCCGCAAAATCTTCGGCAGTCTCCCCGGGAAAGCCGACGATGAATGTCGTGCGCAGGGAGACGCCGGGAATCCGCGCGCGGATGCGATTCAGGAGACGTTCATAACTTGCGCGGGTTCCCGGCCGCTTCATGCGCTTCAGTACCTCGTCTGACGCGTGTTGCAGTGGGAGATCGATGTAGTTGCAGACCTTTTCGCTGTCAGCGATCGCGTCGAGGACGTCATCGCCGATTGTCGTCGGGTACAGGTAGAGCATCCGAATCCACTCGAGACCGTCGATCGCGTTCAGCTCGCGCAGCAGCCGCGCCAGCGCTCCGCGCTCACCGCGATCGTTGCCGTAGAAGCTTGTGTCCTGCGAAATGAGGAGTAGCTCCTTGACCCCGCGCGCCGCAAGTGCGTGCGCCTCGTCGACGATCGAAGCCGAAGGCCGACTGCGATAGTGGCCGCGCAGCGTCGGGATGATGCAGAACGCACACTTGTAGTCGCAGCCTTCCGCAATCTTTATGTACGCGTAGTGGCGCGGCGTTGCGAGCAGGCGAGGGGTGTCGGCGTCGTAGAGGTAGGTGGGTAGCTCTCGGGATTCGGGATTCGGGATTCGCGATCCGAGACTCACGAGTTCCCCATTCGATCGCAACAGTGGTACGTGGAGCGGGTTCCGCGGAGCACCGGTGCCAGGCGACGCGGACCCGCCGATCGCCTCCACAATCTCCGGCACTTCTCCCGTTCCAAGAACGGCGTCGATCTCAGGAATCTGCTCGCGCAATTCGTCGCGATAACGCTCAGCCATGCACCCGGTCACGACCAGCCGCTGACATTTGCCTGTCTTTTTCAACTCGGCCATCTCGAGAATCGTGTCGATCGATTCCTGTTTGGCCTTGTCGATGAACGCGCAGGTATTCACGATCAGCACGTCCGCATCTGCCGCGTCGCGGGTGAGCTGATGGCCGGATTGCCGGGCGAGCCCGAGCATCACCTCCGAATCGACGAGGTTCTTCGGGCAGCCGAGAGAAATCATTCCAACTTTCATTCGGAAGGATCTAAGGATAACGCGTGACGCATAATCTCGCCGTGGATGTCGCTTCGTTGCTGAAAGGGAAGGTGCCGACGGGTACCAGCGTGACGGTCAAAGGCTGGGTCCGGACGCGGCGCGATTCGAAGGCCGGGCTCTCGTTCATTCACGTCCACGACGGCTCCGGTTTCGATCCGATCCAGGCCGTCGCGCCTGCGACGCTCCCCAATTATGAGACCGAAATAAAGCGGCTGACGTCAGGTTGCTCGGTGATCGTCACAGGCATGTTGACCGCAAGCCAGGGCCAGGGACAGGCTGTCGAGATCCAGGCGGAATCCGTGGAAGTCGTTGGGTGGGTCGACGATCCCGAGACCTATCCGATTCAACCGAAGAAGAGCTCGTTCGAATACCTGCGCGAGGTCGCGCATCTGCGCCCGAGGACCAATACGTTGGGCGCAATCGCCCGCGTGCGGCACTCGCTGAGCATGGCCGTGCACCGCTATTTTCACGAGCGCGGATTCTTCTGGGTGCATACGCCAATCATCACGGCCAGCGATGCCGAGGGTGCAGGCGAGATGTTCCGCGTCAGCACGCTCGACTTCGTCAACATCGCTGCGACTCCACGTACGCCCGATGGCAAGATTGATTTCGCCCAGGACTTTTTCGGCAAGGAAGCCTTCCTCACGGTCAGCGGGCAATTGAATGTGGAGAGCTACTGCCTCGCGCTTTCGAAGGTGTACACCTTCGGGCCGACATTCCGGGCCGAGAACAGCAACACGTCGCGGCACCTGGCCGAATTCTGGATGATTGAGCCGGAAATCGCGTTCGCCAATCTGGCGGATAACGCCGACCTCGCCGAGTCGTTCCTCAAGTACATCTTCACCGCTTTGCTGAATGAGCGCGGCGACGACCTGAAGTTCTTTACCGAGCGGGTTGATAAGGACAGCGTGGCGCGTCTGGAAAGGTTCGTCGCGTCCCCGTTCGAACGCATGTCGTACACCGACGCGATTGCGGCCCTCGAACACAGCGGCAAGAAATTTGAGTTCCCGGTGCACTGGGGGATAGATCTGCAATCGGAGCACGAGCGGTGGCTGACCGAGGAGCATGTCAAGGCGCCGGTCGTTGTCATGAACTACCCCAAGGACATCAAGGCCTTCTACATGCGCATGAACGATGACGGGAAGACCGTGGCCGCGATGGACGTGCTGGCGCCCGGCATCGGCGAGATCATCGGCGGCTCACAGCGTGAGGAGCGCCTCGACTGCCTGGATCGGCGGCTTGCCGAACTGCAACTCGATCCGCGTCACTACTGGTGGTACCGGGATCTCCGGCGCTACGGCACCGTGCCGCACGCCGGCTTCGGCCTCGGCCTCGAGCGCACGATCATCTATGCGACGGGGATGGCGAATATTCGCGATGTGATTCCGTTCCCGAGGACCCCAGGCAACGCGGCCTTTTGACACCACGAAGAACACGGAGAGCACGAAGATTCGGCAGGTACTTCGATGTTCTTCATGACCTTCGTGGTGTGAAAAACCTTCGTGGTTAGAAGGCGACGAACATGTGCTCGAGCCGCTCGCGAGCCTTCACCGTCCGCTTCAGGACCTCAATCGGATCGCCGGTGTTGGCCACCTCGAACATCAGCACGCCGTCGTAGCCAATCTTCTGAGTTTCCATCATCGCGGCATCCCAATCGATCCGTCCTGCAAACGGCACACGATGATCGTCGCTTCGCCCGTCGTTGTCGTGCACGTGCGTCGTCCAGAGGTGCCCGCTGACCGTCTCGATCGCGTCGCTGAGATCGCCCATGATATTTGCGTGCCCGTAATCGAGGCAGATGCCGACGTCGAGCCCTTCGAGTTCGTCCTCGATCAAGTGGCAGATCGCCGCGGCACTCGATAGCGAATTCGGCATCACCTCGAGCGCGACGCGGACGTTCACCTCAGCGGCACGCGCGGCGACTTCCTCCACGCTGCGGCGTGCGGCGTCGCGCTGATTGTCGCCCCCCGGCGTCTGCTGACCGTCCGGTATGCCGAGATGCAGCACCAGATACTGGAACGGGACGGTCCTGGCCACATTCAACGTCGCCGCGATTTCGGCGATCGCCGCCTTGCGGCGGGTCTCATCGCCCGCGGCAACGGAGAAGGACCCAACCCATTTTCCGGCTCGGATTGCCTCGACAATCGGCGCATGCATCGAATGAAACGACAGCCGGAGGTCCGACAGCCATTCAGCCAAGTCTGCCGCGGCGCGCGGATCGCGGTAATCGAAATGCGCTCGCGTCGCGAAGACTTCTACGGCCTCGAATCCGTGACCGGCGATATCGGCCAGATGCTCGCGCGTCAGCCGGCTTTCGTGGAAGAGATGTGTGGAGACGCCGAAGCGATGATCAGACAACCACCAATTCTATCGTGGCGGGTCCGCGTCGCGTTGGCAGCGGTCGCGACGCGGGATCCACGCCACCTACGACGGGCGTACGTGGGCCGGGCGCGCTATCGCAATTCCTCCAGATGCTCCGCCAGGAGTTCCCGCAGTCGCGCGAACCGGGGATAGCGCACCAGGTTGGCGCGCGCGAAGGTCAACGTCCGGGGAATGTACTGAATGTAAACCGTGTTGTGACGTGAGGTTGTCTGAAACCCGAACGTGCCGAGCGCCTTCAGGTTTCGCTGCAGCGCCATCATGTCGAAGCGACGCCTGAACTCCGTTGGATCCGACCGGGCGGGCAGCCGGCCATCGCGAAGCGCAAGAAAGAACGCCATCAGCGCATCGACCTGCGCCTCGGTGAAGTCCACGTACGAGTCTCGCAGCAGTGACACGAGGTCGTAGGTGTCCGGCCCCATGCGAGCATCCTGGAAGTCGATGATGTACAAGCTGCCGCCGTGAAGCATCAGGTTGCGGCTGTGATAGTCGCGGTGGCAGAGGACGCGCGCCTCTCCGGCAAGTTCTGCCGCAATCGACGCGTACTCGGCCGCCAGGGCCTCACGGGCAGCCGTCGTGATGTGTGCGCCGCGATACGCTTCCAGAAAATGTTTCGTGAAGAACTGCAGTTCCCATGTCAGTTTTTCGACGTCGAACGCGATGCCGTATGGGAGATAAGAGGGCGATGCGAGCTCCGCACCGCGACGCTGCAGCGTGTCGATGAAGGTCACTGCCTGACGGTAGAGCGCCGCATGCTGCGCCGGAGAAGCCGCACCCAGGTGCGCCTGCAGCGTGACATCGCCAAGATCCTCGAGCGCGATGATGCCGAGCTCGTTCGAGTGGCCAAGAATGCGCGGCACCGGCACCGGCATCTGGCTGAGGAGCTTCGCCACGTTCACAAACGGAAGCGCCTCGAATTCGATTGGTCCAGGATGGACGGCGAGTACCTCCGCCGCCTCGTCGCGTACGAGGATCCGGAAGTAACGGCGATCCGACGCATCGCCCGTCAGCGGAACGACCTTGGCGCCGCGCGCGTTCGGCTTCGACGTCAGGTAGGCGTCGATTCGCGCACGGGCGTCGTCAGCGGAGCGGCGATCCATCGATTGTTGCGATAGCGAGGTCGTCGACACGCTGTTCATTGGCGGCCAGATCTCCGTTTGCACGACGAACGATCATGTTCTCCCATGATCCGCTAGGCACGCGCACTCCATCGGTCACGATGCAACGCCGCAGTTGAGCTTGAGGATCAATCTGCACATCGTCCCACACGATGGCATCTTCCACACGGGGGCCCGGCGACCGAAGCCGGGAGCCGGCAGGTTCTTTCGCGCGAAAGCGCATGCAGGTATCGAAGTAATCCCGCGGCGTGCCGATATCGAAGAACTCGGCATCGGTGATGAACGCGCGAATGCTGCCTGGTCGCGTAGCGATCAACGTCGGATACAAGTCCTTCACAGACTCCGCTGGCATGTTATCGGGCAGCGAGACGAATGCTGCACCCTCGACGACCTGTACGCCGATGAAGTGAAAAGACGGCTCGGTTGAACCCGCTCTGGTGAACCCCGTAACGGTGCCGAGGTTGTCAACGACCACACCGCCGTACTTCGCGGGTTCTGCGTTCGGGATGACAGCCATCGTGACGAGCGCACCCGATCCGTGGTGTGCGTCGACGAGACAGCCCACGTCGACGTTGGTTAAGGTGTCGCCGTTGACGATGAGAAAGGTTGGGGTGGCCAGGAGCGGCAGTGCATGCCTCGGGCCGCCGGCGGAGCCGAGCACTGGCATTTCCCACGAGTAACGGACGCGCACCTGTTCAGCGGCGCCGTCGCCGACGATCCGCGTGATGGTGTGCGGCAGGTGGTGAAGGTTCAGCACCGCGTCGGCGACGCCGTGTTCCGCCAGCCATCGCAGGATGCGCTGGATGATCGCCAGATCGCCGATGGGAAGCGCCGCTTTGGCCCGAACGAACGAAAGAGGACGGAGGCGGGTCGCCAGACCCGCGGTCAGCACGAGCGCTGGGATCATTCCTCGCTGAAGACCATGTTCGTGCCCGTCAGGCCGAATTCCTCGCGATGCTTGATGAACAGGGCGCGATAGGAGTCGAGCAGGAAGTCTGACGGTGCTCGCCCGAGCGCCTTGGCGATTGCCAGGATGCCTTCTTCGCCCCCCTCGATCTCCACGAAGGTCCCGACAGGAGTTTCGTCGATGGCGATCGTCACGTCTTCCGCCGCGTACTCCTCGCGGTATTTCTCGTACCGAAACCAGACGTGCAAGCCGACTTCCTCGAGCACGCGCTGTACGACCTCACCGTCGCCAATCACGGTTTCGTACTCGTCCCGAACTTTCATCGATCCGGGAAGCACGGGGCCTTTGAATGTGAGGAGGCTCTTGCCCGATTCGGTCCTGATGCGCAGCACGCAGCGGCGATGGCGGAGCGATTCGTCTTCCGTGTCGAGCAGCGCGTCTTCCTGCAGCCGCCGTGAACGGAGCGGCGTTGCGCCTGTTGCCAGGATCGCCCTGCGCGCTTCTTCTGGGGTGGCGAACCGGAGTTTGACTTCCCGCTCGATCATCAGCGTCACGTCGGCGCCTCCAAGGAGGAAGAGGCGTCGGTTGTATCACAAAAAATAAAAGGCTCAGGGCTCAGGGCTCAAGGTTCATGCAAAATCGCTGAACCTCGAACCCGGCCCTAAGCCTTAAGTCTGAAGCCGATAGCCCCTTGAGCCCGGAGCCTGGAGGCTACTCCTTCGTAACGACGACCGCCGTGTCCTGCCCGCCGCGCAGGATGCGGAGGATGATCGTGCCGCCGGACGGCACGCGCGCCAGCTCACGGCTCGCGTCCGCGACGCTGCCGATGTTCGCCCGGCCGACGCGGGTAATGACGTCGCCTTCCATGATGCCCGCCTTCGCCGCAGGGCTTCCCTGATCGACGTCGACGACCACCGCACCGCGCGTGTCTGCGTCGAGCCGCAGGCGCCGGGCGACGTCGGGCGTGATGTTGCTCAGCGACATGCCGAAACCGCTGCTCGCTTCTTGCTGCGGAGTCGTATCGCGTCCACCGCGGCCATTGCCGAGCGCCTGCTGTTCGGCATCGAGATCCAGCTCGCCGACTCTGACGTTCAGCGTCTTTTCTTCCTTGTCGCGGATCACTCTGACCGGCACCGTCGTGTTCGGAGGCGTCGCGATCACCATCGACACCAGCGCGTCACGGTCCTTCACGGGCTTCCCGTTGAACTGGACGATCACGTCACCCGGTTCGAGGCCCGCCTTCGCCGACGGCCCGTTCGGGACGACGGAGGCGACCAGTGCACCCTGGCGGTTCTTGAGACCGAGCGTGTCGAGCGCGTTCTGTGGAATCACGCCGATCTGCACGCCGATCATGCCGCGTGTGATCTTGCCGGTGCGCAGCTGCGGCAGCAGCTCGCGGACGGTGTTGATCGGAATCGCGAAGCCGATGCCGATATTGCCGGCCTGCCGCGCGTCGGTGTAGATGGCCGAGTTAATCCCGATGACCTCGCCACGGATGTTCAGCAGCGGCCCACCGGAGTTGCCGGGATTGATTGCCGCATCGGTCTGCAGCACCTGCGTGCTCCGTCCCTCGGTCGTCGGGAACGGACGCTCGAGTGCGCTGATGACGCCGACACTCACGGTGTGCGCCAGGCCGAACGGGTTGCCAATGGCCATCACCCAGTCGCCCGGCTGCATCTGGCTCGAATCACCGAATTTGATTTCCGGCAGTGTGTGATCCGGCTTTTCGGTGAGCTGAATCAGCGCGCTGTCGGTCAGTGGATCGCGTCCGACAACCTTCGCCGCGTATTCATGATCCGAGTCCTCGCCGTAGAGCGAGACCTCGATCTTCGTTGCGCCGTCAACGACGTGGTTGTTCGTCAGGATGAGACCGGACTTGTCGATGATGAAGCCCGTTCCTGCTGCCTGCACGACCTGATCGCGCGGCTGGCGCTGCCGCTCCGGCGCCTGACCGCCTCCGCCTCCGAAGAACCGGTTGAACAGGTCGTCACCGCCGCCTCCGCCGCCGCCGCCGAAGAACTCACTCAAGTCCTGCGTGCGCTGGCGCGACTCGGTCCGAATGTTCACGACGGCCGGGGTAACCGCCTTGGCCACGTCGCGAAACGTCGTCGCCGAAATCGAACCGGTGATCGGCGCGCCGTTGAAGGGTGGGGGCGTGCCGACGGCCTGGGCAGCTGACTGAGGCGTCAGGTCCAGACGCGAGGCGATGACCATCCCAACTGCAAGCGACGCAATAGCGATGAGCAATGCGTAAAAGAAAGTGGTTTTGCGATTGGACATCTCTGAAATCCTCGTTAATGCTGCTTCCCAGCCATTGGACGTATTGTCTCCTGCCGGGCCTGTCTTTACGAATCTACGAAGTTACCTTTGACGAAATTGTGAAAACTTGCGTGTGGATGCCTCATATGCCCAGTGGGAGCAACGACATTTGCCGCGGCCCGCTGACGACTGCATCGCGTTCCCGCCGGAATACATCGACTTCCGTGCGTACCCCAAAAGTGTCGAAATAAAGGCCGGGCTCGATGGTGAACCCAGTGCCCGGCAGAATCCGTCGGTCGTCGTGCGTTTCGTAATCGTCCAGATGGACGCCGTTTCCATGCACCGTTTCCCCGAGGCTATGCCCCGTCCGGTGAAGAATGTGAGCGCCATATCCGGACTGCTCGAGCACGTTTCGCGCCGCCCGGTCGACCTCCCACCCGTGCAGCTCTCGTCCTGTCATGGCCGACTCGTCAACCAGCGCCAACGCCGCATCGCGGGCATGAACGATCACGTCGAACGCGCGAGCGGCCTCGTCGGCAACACGAGCTCCCGTGAAGCCAACCCAAGTGATGTCAGCAAACACTGCGCCTGGCTCGCGCACCTTGCCCCAAAGGTCGACCAGCAGGACCTGGTCCGGCACGATGACGGCCGATTTCTCACGTAACGGCAGGTAGTGCGGGTTGCCGGCATTTGATCCAAGCGCCACGTCGGGGGCCGAATCGCTGGTGAGTCCCTCCTCCTCGAACCACTGCACCATCTGCTGCTGCAGCTCGTACTCGGTGATGCGCTTGCCCTGCTGAAGCGCGGCGCGCACCGCGTCGAACGCGCGATCTTTGATGCGATAGAGCGCATCGGACGCGCGCATGTGCTGCGCGTACTGCGCAGGCGTCCACGTCGCCTCGAACCGCTGCACGAGATCTCCGGACGACACGATCTCGACGCCGCGTGCGCGGATCAGTTCCGCGGTGCCTGCGTCAACGCGCGAGAGATACGGAATCGCACCCTGGGGCGAATATTCCATCGCGACGCGGCGCACTCCACGCAGGAGACGATCCAGACCCGAGGCCAGCTGCTCGCGACCCGCGTAGGTCTGCTTCTCGCCGGGAAGCCCATCGAGGTTGTGGCGCTCAATCGCATGCACAAGGGCACGCGGCGATCCGGAAGCGGGGATCAGGTAATACCAACGGCGGGTCGTCATGTGAGAGCCGTTGGCTAGGCCCGCCAGCCGCGCGGCGATCGGATTCGAACCGTTGAAGTCGTAGAGTAGCCACCCATCGAGGCCATCGGCGCGGAGGTTCTCCTGCACGGCGGCCACGTCGAGCGGCATCACGTCTGAGTATACGGCGATCATTCAGGGTGCAGGTGGCAGGGGAAGGGCAAGCCCCCTCAAGCTCGTATCGGTATGACGCACGTACCTGTTCAATAGTCGGCTCGTGCACCGAAGTTCGCGAGGTGTGACCTCGAGCGAAGGTGGGAGGCATAATTGCGCGTATGAAACGCCAGCTTTGGTGCGGTCTGATTGCGGCGTCCCTCGGCTCTGTCGCCCTAGCCCAGCAGGCCCCGGCCCCGGCCCCTTCGACGGAAACAGGGCAACCGCCGCTCACGTTCCGCGTCGAGGCCAACTTTGTCGAAGTCGACGCGTTCGTCAGCGACGCGACCGGCAAACCGGTCACCGACCTGCGGGCCAGTGACTTTCAGGTTCTCGAGGACGGGAAGCCCCAAATGGTCAGCGCGTTCGCATTCGTCAACATGCCGATCGCACGCGCGGAGCGGCCGTTGTTCACGCCGACTGCGATCGAACCGGATGTGGACACCAACGTCGGGATGGATGGCCGCATTTATTTGTTCGTCCTCGACGACATGCACGTCGACCTGACGCGAGGGCCGCGCGTGAAAGAAGCGCTGCACCGCTTCTTCGAGCGCAGTTTTGGCGCCAACGACATGGCTGCCGTCGTCTACACCAGCGGACGCTCGGTGGATGGTCAAGAGTTCACGAACAACCCGCGTCTGCTGCTGGCGGCCGTCGACAAATTCTTGGGCCGCAAGCTGCGGTCGCCGACGCTCGATCGTCTTGACGAATACAACCGTCAGCGCGCGGCGGGCACGCGCAACGCCGGCGATCCGGTCAACGACCCGGCTGCGTTTGAGCGCGCCTACAACGCACGCGGCATGCTGGAGTCGCTGCGCAAGCTCTCGGATTTCATGGCCGGGTTGCACGGCCGGCGGAAAGCGCTCGTCCTTGTGAGCGAAGGAATCGACTACGACATTTACAACCTCTTCGACAACAATTCCGCGGCGTCCGACATCATCACCTACACGCGCGACGCGATTGCCGCCGCCACGCGCGGCAACGTGAGCATCTACTCGGTCGATCCACGCGGGCTGATGACGCCGGGCAGCGAGCTGATCGAAACCTCCGCCGTCGCGTCGGATGAACCTAACCTCGGACTCGGCGTGCAGTCCTCAATGGACGAATTGCGGTTATCGCAGGACAGCCTGCGTGAGCTTTCCGATGAGACCGGCGGCTTCGCGTTCGTGAATCGCAACAACGTGGACGAGGCATTCGATCGCATCGTCGCCGAGAACAGCAGTTATTACGTCCTTGGCTACTACGCCCCGAACGACCGGCGCGACGGACGGTTTCGCAAAATTGAGGTGCGCGTGACACGGCCGGGTATCACCGTCCGCGCGCGGCGCGGGTACGTGGCACCGCGTGGGCGTCCCGCCGCCACGACGAACGCGTCGAACAATCCGCTCGACACGGCGCTGAAGGCGGCGATCGAGAGTCCGCTGCCGACCTTCGGCATTCCGATGCGGCTGTTTGCGGCGCCGTACAAGGGCACGGCGCCGAATGCCGCGGTGGCGATCGCCGCCGAACTGAATATCAACGCGCTGAAGTTCACGGAGAAGAACGGCACCTATAACAACGCAGTGACCGTGGTGACGTTTGTGTCCGACGCGGACGGCAAGACGCGCGTGAACGAAAAGGCGACGGTGGATCTCACGCTGATGCCGATGACATACGCACGCGCGCGTGAGCGGGGTTTCCGCATCACCACAGCGATCAACCTGCCCCCCGGCCGTTATCAGCTGCGCGTGTCGGCCGCCGATGCCGCCGGCGTTGCCGGGAGCGTCGGCCGCACTCTCGTCGTGCCCGATTTCTATAAGACGCCGCTCGTGATGAGCGGCGTGACCGTATTGTCCGCGTCCGGGTTGCTCGCGCCGACAGCGAAGGTGAAGGACGACCCGGTCGGCCTGCTGTTGATGCGGCCGCCAACCACGGCCCGCGAATTCACGCGCGACGATCAGCTCGTCCTGTTTGCAGAGGTGTACGAGAACCAGCAGAACGCGCAACCGCACATGATCGATCTCACGACTGAAGTCCGAGCCGACGGCGGGCGCGTGGTGTTCAACAACACGGAACAGCGTTCGTCGACGGAACTACAGGGTGGAGAACAGTCACCCGCCGCGCGCGGCAGGGCGACCGGCGGGTACGGCTACACCGCGCAGATTGCGCTGAAGGACTTCGCGCCGGGATTATATGTGGTGCACGTCGAAGGGAAGCGGCGCGACGGCAATGTGCCTGCCGTCGCGCGCGATGTGCAGATCAGAATTCGGTAGCGCGAGCTGTCTAGAACTTCGCGACGACCTGCGGCTTCACGCCGCCGTTGGACTGCTCGAACTTGTACTGACTCCGCGCCATCTTCGGGTTGACGGGCGAGCGCAGCTGCACGTCGATGACCTCGCCGGGCATCAGCGGCTTGCGATACCGGAACTCATCGCCGCTCACCGGGTTCCCGTCCTTGTCGTACCAGAACTCGCTGATCTTGAGGCCGGCAATCGAGCTCGTCGCGGAGGGGTTCTTCACCTTGAAGGTGGTGACCACTTCGTCGTTCAAGCGTTTGGTGACCGGTTTGGTCATGTTGACGGGCGCCTCGCCACGGATAGGCGGGACGAACTTCGCCGGCGCCGCAGGTGCGCTCTGGGCCGGCGCGGCCGGCTTGGCCTGGGCCGCGAGCGTGCCGGTCGCAAACAGAACAGCGGCACCCAGTGCCAGCAGCGTCTGACATTTCATCTTCATGGTTGATCTCCCTGGCAAACGACGGCGCAATCCACAGTAACCGACCGCCCTGATGCGCTGATGAAGCGCATTATATGCTCACATTTCGCCGTTCCAATCCTCCGGCTCCGGGTTGGCCGCATGGAAGATTTCCAGGTGCCATTTGCCGCCACCCCACGGTTCGATGACCTCGGTGGCAACCACGTCCACGAGGATTTCCGCGAAGGTCCGTCCCTCGGGATCCCCCTCGAGATGGTAGGCCGGCTCATCCCACCCGAAATTCGGGTAGAGCACCATCGTCAGGAACAGATCGTAGCCGTCGTCGACGACGATGATCTGGCCGCAGGGGCGCTTGATGGTCGAGTGATAAACGAGGTACTTCTCCGCGCTGTGCGCGCGGATGTAGCGCTTCAGCGCGAACTCGCGCGCGACAATCTCTTCGACCGCGATCTTCTTTTCCCAGCAGTCACGGCAATAGCGCTCTTCGCCGCGCGGTTCCGACACCTCTTTCGCGCCGCAGAGCGCGCATTTGGTTTTTGCCAGGTTCGACTTGCGGGTGGCCACGCACAAATTATATCTGGCTGGTACCCAGTCACCTGTGGGGCAAGCCTTTATCGCTTGCCCAGCCGAGTGCCCTTGGGACAAACCATAAAGGTTTGTCCCACAGGTGTTCAGGGAACTAATCAGGCGCGAATCACCCCAGGATTTGAAGATGCGGCGTAATTCGGGAAGATGCGTGACAACCCGTCACGCGAAACGCCCATATGACCGGCGACGATATCCGTAAACACGTCGCGGAAATCGGTGGTGACGGCAAGGTCGCGTCCTTCGAACCGATGTCCTTCCCCGAGTCCGGGCCACCGGCCGTGAACGCCGCCGCGGACGTTGCCTCCGATCACCATCATCGCGTTGCCGTGGCCGTGGTCCGTTCCCCCATTGCCATTTTCCGCAGCGGCGCGTCCGAACTCGGACATCGTCACGATCACCGTATCGGCCATGCGGTCGTCGAGGTCGGTCGCGAGCGCGGCAAGTCCGCGCGAGAACTCGCCGAGACGCGTCGCGATCTGTCCGGTCACCGACCCTTCGTTCACGTGGTGGTCCCAGTTCCCAAGCTCGGTGAAGGCGACCTCGAGCCCGACGTCGGCTTTGGCAAGCCGCGCGATTTCGGCGAGTGCTTTGCCAAATGCCGTTGGCGGGTAGTCGGCACCCGCCGCCGGGCGATACGGCATCGCCGCGGCTTGATGCAGCGTGCGCATCGCGGCGAATGCATCGTTGCCGGCCGCACGCATGAGCGGGTCGGATGCGTTCTCGTATTCGGCTTCGAACGCGGCACTCGCGCCACGCACGCCGAATTCGTCAACGCTGCCGATGGCGAGCGCGGATGCCCGTCCTTCAAGCGACCTTGGCATCGTCCGCGCGAGCGCAACACCTCGAAGCGGATTGCGCTCTTCGGATGAGACCTGAAGATAGCGATTGAGCCAGCCATCGCGCGTGGCTTTCAGACCTGGTGTGGCCGACTCCATGTAGTCCTGCGCGTCGAAATGCGATCGCGTGTTATCCGGCGATCCGCATGCGTGGACGATCGCCAGCGAGTGGTTGTCCCAAAGCGGCTTGAGCGGCGCCATTGATGGGTGAAGACCGAAGAACCCGTCGAGGTCGATCGCGGATCCCATTGGCTCGCCGCCCGGGCGCGGAATCGCGATCGTGGGGCGGAGACGGTAATAGTCCGGTTCGCCGTGCGGAACGATCATGTTGAGGCCGTCTACCGCGCCACGCTGGAAGATCGCGATCAAAAGCTTGCGGCGTGCTCCGACGGCTGCAGCCGCGCGGCCAAGGAACGACGGCGCAAAGCCGAGCGACAGCATCGCCATCGCGCCCGATTTCAAGAAGACCCTTCGATTCATGATGACCCTCGAGCAGATTTACGAATGTGCGAATCGACGAATTGACGAATTGGATTTTGAAATTGGCAATCCGAATTCCTCAATTCGTAATTTCGTCAATTGATAAATCTCAGAAACGCTGAAATTCCGGCGATCCAAGCCGCAGCGCCAGATCATTTGGCGGATTAGCCGGGAGCGTGACTCCCGGCATGTTGCCCGACGCGAGGCGCGTCGCAAAGTTCATGCGGCTGACGAGTCCGCCCGCCGAGATCCACGCGTCTGCCGTGTTGTGGTAGCCGGTTGGAGGCTGGCACATGTACAGCGGCTGACCCATCTGCTGCAGGGTCTGCACGAGTGCGTGTGCATCGCTGACGGTCGCTCCCGTCGTTCGCATCGTGCTGACGACAAGCGTGAACGGCGTCTTGAACTTGGCGTCGCGTACCGTTGCCGCCAGGAACTCCGGTGAGGTCACGATTGTCCTCACCACCTCGCGCAGGTCGCCATTAGTCATGCGGAATCGCGCCGCAGCGCGATCGACGAGCGCAGCCGGCGGTTCGTCGGCGACGAGCCGCTGCGCGAGCTGATACGCGATGTGATGTGCGGTCGCCGGGTGCGCCGCGAGAATGTCGAGGACCGTTTCGCCATCCTCGATGCCGCCACCGCCTTTGATCTTGTGGCCGAGCACGATTTTCTCGCCCGTGTCATGGACCGCTGCGACGAACCGGAACGTGCCGCCGCGATCGATGGTCCACCCGGTAAACGCCCGCGCCACCTCGATGACGTCCTTCTGCGTGTAGCCGCCTTCGACGCCCAGCGTGTGCAATTCGAGCAGCTCGCGTCCGTAGTTTTCGTTGAGTCCGCGTGTCCTTTTTTTCCCGTTCTGCGCATTCACCTGCGCACGTTTCGGCGGAGGGGGAAAGCCAAAGCGCCGGCGGGGGCCGGGTCGTCGAATTGCTCGTTGCTGACGGACGGCTGTGGCGCCGCGTTCCGCCGCGTTTGGATCGGCGCTGAGCCAGTTATCGAGGTAGAAGAGCATCGCCGGGCTCTTCGCGTCAGCTTCGAGAAGATCGCGGAAACGATCGAACACGTGCGGCCGGATTGCCTCCCGTTCGTACTGAACGAGGTATTCAGCGGTCCGACCCTTGCCCGCGTAGACGTTGAAGTGGTTGAACCAGAAGTCGACGAGCACTTCCTGCAGCTGCCGCTCGCTGTAGGTCGCGCGGAGGATCTTCTCCCCGGCCAGCGACTGGATCTGTTGCCGGGCAAAGCGGCGCAGTTCCTGCGGATCCGCGGAAGCCGGCGGCGGTTCGAGCGCGGGCAGCAGCCCCGTTGCCGCGGCGTCGTCGATGCGCTCTGGATGCAGCTGCTGATCGATCCACGATGCGAGCCCTATCGCACGCACCTTCTCGACGTCTCCGGGCCGCGGACCGAACGTCAGGCGGTTGAGGACGTGGGTGATGGTGGCGTCATCCCGGGAGTCAGGATTCGGGATTTGGGATTCGGTCGCATCGGCGGTCAGCTCAGCGGCCGAGATCAGCGCGATAACGAGCGCAACGGAAAAACCCGTAAAGACCCGTTGTTTCATGGCTACGGGGTTGGACGCAGGTACAGCGCCGTGAGTTGTCGCCGGGTCCGCGACGCCATTGCACCGGTGGCGTCGCGGAACCCGGCCCACCTACCTGGGGGGCGGGTTCCGCCGAGCACCGCGCAGACGGGCGATGGCGGACCCGCCAGATCCTCTACTTGGTAACTGCCTCCCGCATGGCCGGCACGTACATGTCGCGGACGTATTCCTTCACCATCCGCCGCGCGCTGAACCGTGGCAGTACTGTGCGGATCGACTGCTTCACAATCTGCAGCCAACGCTTCGGCATGCCCTCGTGGTCGCGCTCGTAGAACGCTGGAACGACCTCCTGCTCGAGGATCGCGTAGAGCGCCTGCGCATCGGCCCAGTCCTGCGCGCCGTGATCGCCAGGATCCGCCTTTCCCTCGATCAGCCAGCCGTTGTCGCCCGTGAATCCTTCGGCCCACCACCCATCGCCGATCGACAGGTGCGGCGTGCCGTTGATCGCCGCCTTCATGCCGCTCGTGCCGCTCGCCTCGAGCGGCTTGCGCGGATTGTTTAGCCACACGTCACACCCCTGGACGAGAAAGTGCGCCACATGGAGGTCGTAATCGTCCACGAATGCGATGCGGCCGCCGAACTTTGGATCGAGCGCACTCTTGTACACGCGCTGCAGATGGTGCTTGCCCACTTCGTCGGCCGGATGTGCCTTGCCGGCGAAGATGATCTGCATCGGACGACCCCTCGCGTTCAGAATCCTCGCGAGCCGATCGGGGTCCGAGAAGATCAACTCCGGCCGCTTGTAGCTCGTGAAGCGGCGTGCGAACCCGATCGTCAGCGTGTTCTGATCGAACATCGTGCCCGCGGCGACGACGCGCGAGGCGGCGCCCTGCGCGCTCCAGCGCTGCCGTGCTCGCTCGCGAAGAAAGTTGAACAGGTACGAGCGGAGCTGCTGACGCGCCGTCCACAACTTCTCGTCGGGTATTGCGGTTATCCGTTCGACAAAGTCGGGATCGTCGTGCCGCTCGAGCCAGTCAGGGCCGAGCCATTCGTCAAACAGCCGTTCCATCTCCGCCGAGATCCACGTCGGCACGTGAACGCCGTTGGTGATAAACCTGACCGGAATCGAATCGTACGGCGTCCCCGGCCAGATCGAGTGCCACATCTGCTTGGTGACTTCGCCGTGCAGCTTGCTGACGGCGTTGATCGCACTGGAGGCACGCAGCGCGAGCGCTGTCATGTTGAACATGGGCCCGCCGCCGTTGTCGTAATGCCCGAGCGCCAGGAATCGCTCCCGGTGGCTGCCAAGGTCGCCCCATGCGCCGGCGAGGTGCGTCTCGACGAGGTGGAACGGGAACGCGTCGTGCCCCGCGGCGACCGGCGTGTGCGTGGTGAAGACCGTCGTCCGCCGTACTTCCTCCAACGCCGAATCGAAGCTCCAGCCCTTTTCGCACAGATCGCGAATCCGCTGCAGCACCACAAACGCGGCGTGACCTTCGTTGAGATGGTAGACGGCCGGATCGGACCCCATCGCCTTCAGCGCGCGTACACCGCCGATGCCGAGGACGATTTCCTGCTGGACGCGGGTCTCGCGATCGCCGCCGTAGAGGCGGGCCGAGAGTTCACGGTCCCACGGCGCGTTCTCCTCGAGATCCGTGTCGAGCAGATACAGCTTCACGCGCCCCAGGCGCACACGCCATACGGCGACCAGTACCGTGCGGTTCCCGAGCGGAACCGCGGTGATGCAGGGTTTGCCGTCGGCCGTGATGGCGGGCTCGATCGGCGCGTCAGCCCAGTTCAGCTTCTCGTACACCTCCTCCTGCCACCCGTCGAAGGTTACGCTCTGACGGAAGTACCCCTGCGGATACATGAAGCCGACGCCGATCAGCGGAACGCCAAGGTCGCTCGCTTCCTTGCAGTGGTCGCCAGCCAGCACGCCGAGACCGCCCGCGTAGATCGGCAGCGATTGATGCAGCGCGAACTCCGCCGAGAAATAGGCGATCGACCGCGAGCCGATCTCGGGAAAGTGACCCTCAATCCAGGTGTTGTGCGCCGCGCGTGCCGCATCGAGACGTGCCAGCGCAGTGTCGTACCCGGCGAGCCATTCCGGGTCGTGCAGCGCGCGATCGAGTGCCTCGGGCGAAAGCAGTTGCAGCATCCGCACGGAGTTATGTGCGGTCAGCCGCCATAACGGGTAATCAAGACGGCGAAAAACGTTTCGTGCGTCGGTCGTCCAGCTCCACCACAGGTCGTAGGCAAGCTCCTTCAGACGCGAGACGCGATCAGGAAGTGGAATCATCGGGAACTATAAAAATATCAGGGATCAGGTAACAGGCTTCACGCATGCCTGACACGTCCCACCTGATACCTGATACCCGATACCTGATACCTCTCGTTGGGTGTATGCTGGACGAGCATGGCCCGTAATTCGAGACCGACCGCGGCGAAGCGGGAGCGCGAGAAAGGCCTGATCGAGCGGCGCGAGCAGAAAGCGGCGCGTCGGCGGGCCGAAAAAGAGCGGAAGGCTGCATCGCCCCGCGCCGCCGACGGCGTGGATCCCGATATTGCTGGTATCAAAGTGGGGCCCCAACCGCCTGCCGAATGGCAGATCGAAGAGGACTCGTAATCTCCGCTACGACGCCCGACGCCTGACCGCCTCGTGTTCCGCGACGACATCGTCGCCGAGCTGATCCCGAAGCCACAGTTTTTCTATCGTTGGATATGTCGCGGCCATCGGCATCGCCAGCAGCGCGCCGACGACCCCGCCAAGCTCAGCCCCGACGGCAAACGCCACGAGTATGGCGACGTTGCTCAAGCGCAATCGTCCACCATAGACCCTGGGGCCGATGAAGTAGTTCTCCAGTAAGTGATACCCGCCGTAGATTGGAATCATCAACAGCGACAGCGTGATCGACTTGGTCGCGGCCATGACCATGGCCGGTGCGCAGGCGATGAAAAAGCCGACGATCGGGATGAAATCGCAGACAAACGCCAATACGGCGAGAACGAGCGCCGCAGGCACACCGAGCACGGCCAGCCACGTAAAGGTGTAAAGGCCCGCGAGGACGGACGTGGCGAAGTTCGCCACGATATATGCCGATGCGACCTCGCGCGCCTCGGACGCCGTTCGGTCGAACCGGGGACGTAGCTCTGCAGGCACGAAGCCGCGGACCCACCGATAGGTCTGCCCGGCTTCGATGAGCAAATAAAGCACGAGGATCGACGCCAGCACGAACGCCGCGATCGCGCCAAGCACGGAGCGTCCCAGCGTGAATGCGTAACTCGCAATCATCGACGTGTTGAGCCCTGTGGATCGCTGAAGAACCATGGCCACGGGTGTCGGCAGCCGATCCGCGATCTGCTGTTCGATGGTCTGCAGATGTTCACCGAGCTCCTGGGCCTGTCCGTTGATTGATTGCCACGTGGCGGCGAAGAAAACCACGATGGCGCCGACCATGAGGAAGACGACCAGGGCTGCGGCCGCCGAGCGCGGCCATCGACGGCGCTCCAGCCAGGCGACCGCTGGCTGCAGACCGACGGCGACGATGATTGCGATCAGGATGAGCGTCAGGATGTACCAGATGCGCACCAGGACGGTCACGAGCGCGACCGCAAGGATCACTTTGAGCAGCGTGGTCCACGGAATCCGGAGCGAGAGGTGGCCGCCACTCTCAGCCATACGAGCCTATTGTTGAGGGTGCAAACTGCGGTCCGCACCCGGTTCTACCTGGATCTCTGATGAACAGGCTTCGCCGCTCGACTCAAGTTGTGGGCGGTATTGACGATCGCGACGTGTGAGAACGCCTGAGGAAAGTTGCCCGTCTGACGGCATTTGTGCGTGTCGTACTCCTCCGCCAGCAGGCCGACATCGTTGCGTAGCGCCAGCAACCGCTCGAACAGCCGTCGGGCTTCGTCGATGCGCCCGAGCAGCACGTATGCATCGGCCAGCCAGAAGCTGCAGGCCAGGAATACCCCTTCACCAGCGGGCAAGCCGTCATCGGTCTTCTCCGTGTCGTAGCGCATCACGAAGCCGTCTCGCGTCAGGTGCCGTTCGATCGCCTCGATGGTGCCGCGTACGCGTGGGTCCGACGCGGGCAGAAAACCGGTTGACGGCATCAGGAGCAGACTCGCATCGAGCTGTTTCGATCCAAACGCCTGGACGAAGCAGCCGCGCTCGACATCGAATGCGCGGTTACAGACTTCGGCATGAATCTCGTCCTTGATGGCGCGCCAGTGATCGACCGGACCATCGAGGCCGAAGGTGCTGGCTGTCTTGATCGCGCGGTCGAAGGCGACCCACGCCATCACCTTGGAGAAAGTGAAGTGCTGCCGCGGGCCGCGGACCTCCCACATGCCTTCGTCCGGGTGATTCCAGATCTGCGCGAGATGCTTCAGCAACGCTCTCTGAAACGCCCACTCCGACGAATCGGCGTCAATGCCTCCACGCCGCGCCTGGTGGAGTGCATCCATCACCTCACCGTAGACATCAATCTGCAGTTGCCCGTATGCCGCATTGCCGACGCGCACGGGACGTGATCCTTCGTAGCCGGGCAGCCAGGTGACGTCCCACTCGCGCAGCTGCCGCTCGCCGGCAACGCCATACATGATCTGCAGCTGCGAGGGCAGTCCTGCGGCCGCGCGCAGCAACCAGTCGCGCCACGCTTTGGCCTCTTCGTGGAAGCCGGAGTTCATCAAAGCGAGGAGGGTGAGCGTGGCGTCACGAAGCCAGCAAAATCGATAGTCCCAGTTTCGGGCCCCTCCCAGTTGCTCGGGGAGCGACATTGTCGGCGCCGCCACGATGCCACCCGTGGGCGAGTAGGTGAGCGCCTTCAGCACCATCAACGACCGCTGCACCACATCGTTCCATTCGCCGTCCGCGGCGGCACGCGAGCCCCATTCGTTCCAGAACGCCTCAGTGCTCTGCAACGACGCGATCGGGTCGATTGGTCTCGGGGGCGGCTTGTGTGAGCGACCGTACGTCATCACGAACGGGACGGTCTCACCCTCGGCGACGTCGAACTCGGCGACGGTGGTGAAGTCCTTCCCCTTCAGCGGTACGCGCGTATGCAGGACGACCATGTCGGGGCCGGCAATCGCGCGCCATGTCCGGTCAGCGAGCCGGCTGACCCACGGCACAACCAGGCCGTACTCGAACCTCAGCACCAGCTCCATCGTCATGCGCACGCGTCCCGAATCACCGCGAACGAGACGGACCACGTCCGAGTTGTCGCCGCGCGGCGGCATGAAGTCGATCAGCGTGACCGCGCCGTCACTGGTTTCGAACCTGGTTTCAAGAATCAGCGAATGCTTTCGGTAATCGCGTGTGGTGAGGCGCACCTCGGCGGCGGGACGCAGGATCCAGCGCCCATGTTTCGGTGTTCCGAGCAGCGCTGCGAAACAAGCGGGAGAATCGAACCGCGGCCAGCATAACCAGTCGATCGATCCCGTGCGGTCGACCAGCGCCGCTGTTTCGCAATCACCGATAACCGCGTAGTCTTCGATGCGGCTCAAACGAGCGTGTCAGCTCTTCGCTTTGGCTTTGGGTTCGACCTTGACGCCCCCGTGATCCTTGCACGCGTTGGTTTTGAGCGTCGCCTGATCGGTCGTTCCGTCAGCGCAGGTGTATGTACGCTGAACAGCATCCTTCGTTGCGGCAGCGGCCTTCTTCGTTCCCTTGGTTGTTGCTTTAGCCGTCGCCTTGCCGGCGTGCTTGGCGGCATCGACGGTGTCTTTGCCCGCTTCCTTTGTCGCTTGCCCAGCTTTCTTGGTTTCATCTGTCGCGCTGGTCTGTGCGAACGAGACGGAACCCGTCGCACAGAAGACTGCGATGACAAGTGCCGAGATGAATTGACGCATTGATAGAGTCCCTCCATGGAGCGTTGTATCAAGGTGTGTTCCAGATGGGAAATTGCCCAGGAGAGCAACTGCTGAGCTGGTAGACACGATGCACCGATGGCCGATTTGCGTCGCGCTCTGTCTGTTGCATGCGAACGCCCTGAGTGCGCAGCCAGCAGCGCCACCGCCCACACCTCTGCTCGTCGACCGCTGGATGTCGCCTGGAGCCGGAGCGACGGTCACCAACGGGGTGGCGCGCCTGGTGGCGCACGGCGAAGACCAGTTCGTGCCGTTACGGCTCTTCAGCGACGAGGGCAAATTGCGGCGTGGCACGAATGCCGGATATCGACTGCTGAAGCTCGCACTGTTTGATGACCCTCAAGAGAACTGGCTCCGTGTAGCCAACCACGAGGTGTTTGGTCACGGCGGACGCCTTCGCGAATTGTTCGATGGACACATCTCATACAAGTTGCCGGCGCCGCCCCCCTACGGTCCAGGGGGCGGAGCGACGTTCTTCGAATTCTCGCGGACGCCGACGGTGGAGGAGATTCTCGCGGTCGGCGTCGGTGGAATGGAGGCGAACTATGTGATGGCGCGCGCTATCGCTCAGGACGCGCTCACGGAGGGACGCTGGAACTATCGCGACGCCATCCGCTACTACTACAGCGAGTACGACACGATTCACTACATCCGCAGCGTCCATCCTCTCGAAGAAGAGGGCCACGACGTCGGCGATTTCCTTCGTATCTACAACAACGTTGCGACCAGGGCAGGTGAGAAAACCATCTCGGAGCGACAACTTCGCCGAAGCGTCCTCGTATCGTTCGCCAATCCGCTCATTGCGTATTCCTACTACAGCACATTCATCTCGTACGTATGGCAGGGACGCACGACGGCACCGGTTCCGATGATCCATGTCGGCGCGACGAGGTATCTGCCGATGGTGCGTTTCCACCTGACCTCCTTCGGCACCGAGTTCGTTCTCGACAACGCGTTTGTGCGGAACGGCCGTTTCATTGACGCGACGCTGACCTGGGGTCAGACCGTCGGCGCGCGCACGTGGGGCATTGGGGCCTTGGCGACACGCGTGGCATCCGTGAGGCAGTGGACGATCGGTGGCGAAGGGACGGTCTGGCATCGTCCCGACTGGGGCGGACAGTTCGCGGTGACGACGAGCCGCACGCTCGCGGCGCGTGGTGCGTATGCACTCGCCATCGTGGCCGAGGGTGGTTTCAAGACGGACGGCTTCGCCGCAGGCGATCGCCTTCACAAGGGCGGGTTTCTACGGCTTGGCGCCGCATTCACGCCCACTTTGCGCCGATCGCCGTAATCGCCTCCTGCGCCAGCGTCTCATCCGTCTTCCAGTCGGCACCCGCGACGCCAACGCCGCCGATGCACTCGCCGTTGACGAGTATCGGGCAGCCGCCTTCCATGGCGGTCCAGCGCTCAGGACCGGCAGCGAGCGCGAGGCCGAGCGCGTGAGCAGTGTCGAGAGGCTGTCCGACTGCCCCTTGCGACGTCGTCATCCGCCGCGTGGACGCTGCGCAGGCCGCCTTCGTCGTCGCCGAGTGCACTGTATGAAACTTGCCACCTTCCATCCGTTCCAGCAGCATCAGATGTCCGCCGGCATCGACAATGGCAATCGTGATGGAGGCACCGCGCTCGGCCGCTTTGGCCGTGGCCGCATCAATCATCTTCTTCGCGCCTGCGTTGGTGAGGCGATGGCTGTCTGCGATGTACATGGCGGATAGAATACGTGGACACAAGACTTTGCGCCGCGCGCTGCCCATCGGCCTGCTCGCCTTCGCCTTTCGTTTCCTGACGCTCAGCCCGATTGAAAACGATCACTTCGTCATCCTGGCGCGCGCCCAGCAGGTGCTGTTCGGTGACTGGCCGGTCCGTCATTTCGAGGATCCGGGGCAGCCGCTGTTCTACCTGCTGACGAGCGCATTCGCGGCCGTTTTCGGTCATGTCCTGGCAACCAACGTGGTGCTGTGCATCACGCTGCAGGCGATCGCCGCGTCATGCACTTACGTACTGGCGCGCCGAGCGTCGAACAGCACGGCCGTCGGTGTCGCCGCGGCCATCCTGGTCATCATCAGTTCTCCGCGTCTCTACAACACGACGAAAGTCATTGTTCCGGTGGTCACGATTCTTCTGCAATGGAGGTACGCGGACGCGCCACGACGAGGACGACTGCTGGCGCTCGCCGGCTGGACGGCGATCGCATTTCTGCTCCGGCATGACTACGTCGTCTACGTCGTCGCGTCTACCTTCGTACTGTTCGCCGTACTTCACCGCTCGCGATCACGCGACGCCATTCGAGAGGCAGCGATTTATGGGGCTGCAGCGTTGCTGTTGGTATCTCCGTGGCTCTTGTATGTGCAGTGGAACGAGGGACTCTTCGACTACGCGAGCGCAGCGCTTCGATTCGTGCAATCCGAGGGTCGACGTACCGCAGCGGGCGGGCCGCAGCCCTTGTACTACGTGATTGCCCTCATCCCGATTTCGGGATTGGCGCTTGCCATCTGGGTCCGCTCACGTTCGGACGCGGTCGTAATACAGGCCCAACTCGCATCGCTGTCGGTCCTCGTGCTGATGATGAACGCCGTGTTCCTACGTGACGTCCTCGCTACACGTATTCCTGACGTGATGGCTCCGACGACGGTGCTTGCAGCCGCACTCATTGGGCAGGTGTTCTCCCGTCGCGCACTGCGCATCGGCGCATTGCTGACGGCAACGGCCGCGCTGGTACTCGTCACGATCTCGTTGGCCAATGCCGGGTACCGAATACCCACGCCTGCTGCCGTCGTGCGGCAAGCGGCCCGCATTTCCGACCGGCTCGTGAACGCGTCTGCCGAGATCCAGCCGAGCCCGCGGTATCCGGCGCTTGTCAGCTACCTCTCACGGTGCACGTTGCCCGCGCAGCGCGTGTTCGTTAGCGGCTTCGCGCCGCAGATTGCATTCCTGGCTCACCGGCCATTCGCCGGGGGCCTTCCGTCCTGGATTCCGGGTTACTACGAAACGCCTGCCGATATCAGACGCGCGCGAGCGCGTCTCGATCGGGAGAACGTTTCAGCGGTGGTGTTGTTGGAGGGGCGCGATGTCTTCGAGCAGTCGTGGCCCGAACTCGCCGCCTGGTTTCGCGACCATCAGTTCGAGCGCTACGACTCGGCACGATTGGGCGATGAGCTCACCTTGTGGCTGACGCCGTCCGATGGGTCGTCACGTGTGGACGTTGAGACGGGCCTGCCATGTCACACAAGTGGTACTCTTGCCGGGTCCGGTGAGCCCTAGTTCCAGCACGGTACCTGCGGCGGATTCTCCGTTTCGCGAACGTGTCGTGCGCGCGCGCGCGACGGATCTCGTCGGCCACCCTCTACTGCTCTTGCTGGCGCTTGCATCGCTGCTGCGCGTGATGCTCGTCGTGCAGGGAGGGCAGCTGTACTGGCCGGACGAACGGCTCTATATCCAGGTACTGGACGTCTTCGATCTTCACCAGGGGCATTGGTTCGACATCCTGAAAGCGCTGTTCTCCACCCAGGACCATCTCGGCTTTGCGCTGCTCAGCGCTCCAATCGCCGCGGTGCAGTTGGCGATCGGTCACGCTTTGAGCCGCTCGGGCGACGGGCTGATGCTTCTGCCGGGCATCCTGCTATCGCAGGCCTCGGTTGTTTCCATCGCGCTCGTCTATGCGATCGCGCGGCGTGCCGGACGCGATCGCGTCGAAGCACTGATCGCTGCCGCCTTGATGGCCTCGGCGACGACGATGTTCTATTACGCGCGGCACCTGCTGCCGTATGACGCGGCGCTGACGCTTGGACTCGTGGCGTTGTGGTGCGCGGTCGGCAGTTCGCGGCGCGATTCGCTGCTGTGCGGCGCTGCGGCGAGCGCCGCCTTCATCACCTACAACGGCTACTGGCTGTTCGTCGCAACCGTTCTGCTGCTCCACGTGCACGAGGGACGAACAGCGTTGCGAAGTGCGGCGACGCGGGCGCTGTACGCCGCCGTCGGCTTCGTGATTGTGCCAGCGGCGATCGTGCTCGTCGAGCTGCTGACCGGCGCCCCGCTGATGTTTTCGGGAATGCGCCGCCTGGCGGGAACGGTGAGTGATGGGTACGCGCCGGAGGGATTCAGCCTTCCGTGGGCGTACTTGTGGCACGCAGAGCATGCGTTGCTGCTTGGCTGGATCGGCGCCGCGTTGTTCGTCCTGGTCGGGCGAACGGGATGGAACTCGCGCCGACAGCACACGGCGGCGATGTGGGTGTTCGCCGCTGTCTTCATCTATCTCGCGCTCGGTTGCTCGTCGGCCATCTTCCACGTGTTCGTCGTCATGGGACGGCAGGCGCGGCAGGTGGTGCCGTTTCTCTGTTTGGCGACGGCGGCCGCGGTCGTCGAACTTCTGGAGCGGCGTCGATGGTCGTCCTGGATGGTCGCCGTGGGCGTGGTCGCACTGATCGTTCAGAGCGGATGGAATTTCAGCCAGCCGTTGCAGCAGCGATTTCCCCGCGACGTGATTGCTGAAATCACGACGAAGTACGGCCCGATCGATTTCGAGAACACGATCGAGGGACCGCCGCTGACGCACGAACACGTGGAGTCGCGCTGGGTGCTGCTCAATGCGCAGCACCTGTACAACCCGCGCGCGCCGCGTCCGCCACTTCCCTCATCGGTGATCGAGGTGATGGGGTTCCGGCATCCGCAGCAGTTCCTGCCCTACCAATATGAAGGTCTCCGCCCCACCGAGCGGCAGGTGCTGCGGGGTAGCGATATTTCCATGCGTCTGATCGACATCGGCGCACCCGTTGATCGACTTCCGTAGACAGGTATCAGGTATCAGGTGTCAGGTGTCAGGCGTGGTCCAGGTATGAGGCGATCAGGTCTGAGGCGAAGCGGCCTTCTGTTGGTGGTCAACGTCGTCGTGTTCTGCCTGGCCGCGGAACTGCTCGCGCTCGGCAGCTTCTATTACGAACACGGCTGGCTGTTTTATCTCGATCCGTATCGGCCGACGATAGCCCCAATCCAGGAGGCGAGCGGCGACGCGCTGACCGCGGTCGGCCTGCATCCGTATTTCGGCCCGACGCATCGACCCGGTATTCCGTTTGATCTGCCGCCGGAGCTGCGCACGGGCGAGGCTGACGACGTGGTCGCGACCAACAACTTCGGGTTTCCCTCACGCGTCAACTATCCGTTTTCGAAGACCAGCGATCGGCAGTTTGTCATCGGGATCTTCGGAGGCTCGGTCGGCGCGTACTTCTGCAGACTGGGCGCCGCGCGACTCGAGGAAGATCTCCGTCGCAGCGGATCGTTCAACACCCGTGAGCCGGTGACCTTGTGCTTCAGTCACGAGGGCTACAAACAACCGCAGCAGCTGCTGGTGCTCAGTTATTTTCTGTCCATCGGACAGCTGTTCGATGCAGTGATCAACATCGACGGCTTCAATGAGGTGGCGCTCGGTCGTATCAACGATCGGTACGGGTGGGACGTGTCGATGCCCAGCCACGAGCATCTCGACGCGTTGATCAACGTAGTGAATCAAAGCACGCTGACGCCTGCCAAGCTCGAATCGCTGGCGCGCATCGTGCGCGATCGGCAACAACTGAACGACATCGCGGAGCGCAGCAACCGGACGCGCCTTGCGTCGATGGAGTTCGGGCTGCGGCATTATTACGCCTTCCTTCGTCGCGGCTACGAGCAGGAGCGCGTGCGGTTCAACGAACTGCCTTCGAACCCGCCGGCGAATTCACCGATCCATGTCACGCCGACGGTGCGACCGCGTACTGGCGCGGTTCTCTACGAGGACATCGCAGCGAATTGGCGCAACGCTTCGGTGCTGATGGCGCAACTGCTTGCGGCGAGAAACATCTCGTACGTGCACGTGCTCCAACCGAATCAGTACTACTCGACTCGCGCCTTTACTCCCGCCGAGAAGGCGATTGCCTTCAACGACGGATCGCCCTTCAAAGAGGGCGCCGAGAATGGATATCC
>Ga0070675_100000400_pt1 | contig 29488 bp, 27 predicted proteins | sample KBSM43metaG_FD_65343 | JGI IMG/M metagenome (GOLD analysis project Ga0070675, IMG submission 65343) | Miscanthus rhizosphere microbial communities from Kellogg Biological Station, Michigan, USA - KBS M4-3 metaG | ecosystem: Host-associated > Plants > Roots > Rhizosphere > Soil ... | reverse complement strand
CCTAACGCCCAAGAAGTCGCTGCTACTGCCCGCTGGTCTCGCGCTTGATATGCGGGATTTCATGAACCAGAGTAGACTCTCAGCGGGAGATCTGACATGGAACGAACTTTTTCCGAGAGGCTCGTCAGTTTCACATGGAAAGCTCTAGTTGTCGTTGCGGTTTTGCTCGCCGTCTATACTTGGCTTGCTCTGCGTTGGAGCTACGCCAACGGCGAGCGTGCGGGCTATGTGCAAAAACTGTCGTTGAAGGGTTGGGTTTGCAAGACCTGGGAAGGCGAACTGGCAATGGTCAATGTGCCGGGCGCCCTGACCGAAAAATTCGTTTTCACGGTTCGTGACGATTCTGTGGCGAACAAGATCAATCAGCTGCTCGGCAAGCGCGTGGTGCTTCACTACGAACAGCATGTCGGAGTTCCAACGAGCTGCTTCGGCGACACCAGCTACTTCATCACGGATGCGCGGGAGGTGCCGGAGGGAGGCACCGCCGAACCAGCACCGCCTGTCCCGACAGTACCGGCTGCCCCAACAGCACCGGCTCCACCCGCAGTGAAATAACCCTTCACATCGACTACTGCCCGCGTCCGCCTCGTTGTACCGGAGCCGCCGGCAAGGGCTTTCGCGGAAAAAGGTCGTCGCGGGTCGCAGCATTGTAGACGAACGATGCAACGATAACGGCGTTCTGCATCATGTCCTTCGTTTGAAGCCGCTCGTAGACGTCCATGTTCGAATGGTGGGTACGCGTGTCGTACTCGATATCGTCCTGAATAAATTGAAATCCGGGTAAGCCCACTGCATCAAAATTAGTGTGGTCGGTGCCGGTGGTTCCACGGGGTGAGAGCGTCGTCATTCCGAAATCCCTTAAAGGTTGCATCCACGCCTCAAAGACAGGACGTGCCGCCTCGTTGCCCTCGGTGTAGACGCCGCGGATCTGTCCTGTTCCGTTGTCCACATTGAAGTACACCGACATTTTTCCGTGATCGGGCTTCAGCGCCATCGTGTTGCGAACTGCGAAGTGATCCCGAACATAGGCGGCCGAACCGAAGAGTCCCTGTTCTTCTCCTGTCCATAACGCGATGCGGACCGTGCGCCGCATGGGCAAGCCGGCTGCTTTCAGAATTCTCATGGCTTCCATCATGATGGCTGAACCGGCAGCATTGTCTGTAGCGCCCGTTCCGGTGTGCCACGAATCGAAGTGCGCGCCAACCATAACCAGTTCGTCAGCTTTGTCGGTTCCGGAAATTTCGCCGACGATATTGAACGAGTTCAGATCATCGTCGTAGAACTTGTTTTCGATGTTCATTTCGAGAGCGACAGGAACATTTTTCTCGAGGTCGCGCATCATAATGCCGTAGTGCTCTGCGGCAAGAGAGACAAAGGGAGGCGATTGCTGATCGTCGGCATTTCGGCTGCCCCCGCTCTGGACGATCACGGTTCCGCCCGCGATGAAGCCCGACGCCTGACCGGGCGCAAGGAGAGCCAGGACGCCTTCATCGATGTAGAAGCGATTGCGCTGATTGGCAAAGTTCTGTTGCTGTTGTTGTTGCTGTTGCCCGCCCGCTTGTCCGCGAGGGGCTTGCGGCGCAGGAAGCATTCCGCCGCAAAGCTGTCCGGGCAGTTTCGCCGGAGTGGGTGGAGCAGCGTTGCCTCTGGGCGCGCCGCCCGGATTGCCGCCCTGTCCACCGCGTCCGCGCTGAGGAGGATTGGCCATTGTCGCCAGCTGCTGGTCGGTAAACCTGCTGCCGGGAGCGTTGAACTGAGCGGGCAAGACCGGATTGGCCGTCGTCATCACGAACTTGCCGCGAAGTTTGCCGCGGCAATCCTCCATATCTTCGGGCGTGTTGAGGATGGCGAGCACGGCCTCGCCCTTCACTGTTCCGTTGGTCCCGGGTGTCCACGCACGCGGATAAGCAATGACTGGGAAAGAATAGGGCTTCGTCATCGCCACGTAGGTGCGTTCATTCGACCAGCCACGGCCAAACGGCCCCCAGGTCTCGAGATTCACCTTTGTCAAACCCCACTCGGTCATCTTCTTCGTGGCCCACTGCGCAGCCGCTTTGATGTTGGGGGAGTTTGTGAGGCGTGGCCCAAAAACATCCGTCAGATAGCTCGCGGTCTCCATCACCTTCGAACGTTGAAGGCCCTCCTCCCGGATCTTTGCCATTGCCGACAAATCGACCCGTTCCTGCTGAAGTTGCCCCACGACTGGAAGCGCGAGAAATACAGACATGACCAGCAGCGCGACTCCGGTCATGAACAGCTGACGGCGTTCCATTGTTGCCCCCCTTTAGTGTGCGCGAATTATACCAGCTAGTTTGACGGCGCGAGGTGGCCGCACGGTAAGGACCGATTTTCACAGCAATACCACAAACGAGCTATATTGCTCTTTCATCCACGACGTTCGGTCGATAGGCCACATCGCAGTTCGTGATACTCTTTTTGCACTGCTACAAATGAGTACGCTACTTCTGCTGGCTCTGGTTTTCTCACAGCTATCTGCTCAGCCCGCGAGGTTAACTGGTCATGTTAACGGGCTTAAGGACACGTCCGCTCTACCCGTCACTCTTCACAACTTGACGGGGCCGGATCTGCAGGCAAGGTCTTCTGCCGACGGATCGTTCGAGTTTCTCAATGTTCTCCCAGGCCAATACACCCTGCGCGCTCCTGGCTTCACGGCAGTTGATGTTGTCGTGAGCAATAGCGATCTCACGGTGGACCTGACACCGATCTATGCCGGCCCTGGAGTAACGGTCAGCGGCAAGGTGAAGGACAAATCCGGAGGATCGCAATCTCCGAACCTGCGCACCATGATTCTGAGTCCCCTATTTACAGGACCCAGCGTGACCGGAAATGTTGCAGCTCTGGAAGGCATGTTGGGGGGAACGTTCGGCGGTTCTCTGGAGACGTGGGTCAGGCCCGATGGGACGTTTGAGTTTCCTGCGGTTCCTCCAGGGCCTTACATGCTGAGATCGCTTCCGACCGCTGCTGCCACCAGCACGCGTTTGGATATCGCACAGAAAGATGTGCGAGACCTTGAAGTCGTTATTCCTTTTCAACTCGAAACAACGGGTCGGGTCCTCCTTGAAGGTCGGGAACTCGGCCCCAATGCGACAGTGCAGGCGACACTACCGACCTTCACCAGCGCGACGGGTATTCACGCTGACGGAAGTTTCAAGCTTCGGTTGCCTGAAGGCGAAAACCAGATCTCCATGGCAAGGCTGCCCGCAGAGTTTTCCGTGAAGAAGATTTCTTACGGCAACGTCGACATTACGAGAATCCCTCTGAATGTTGATGCCGCGACCGCCCCGCAGGAAATTGTCATCACCCTTCAGACGAACTCTCTAGATTCTCCTGGAGCTATGGTGACCGGTCGCCTTATCACCCCTGCGGGAAAAATTGGTCTTGGCGATAATCAGCTCAGGCTGACACCCGCAGAGGGCGACGGCAAAGCGCTGGAAGGCACTGCAAGCTCAGAGGGAACGTTTGAATTCCGCAACGTGGCGGCCGGCATCTACTGGCTGCAGGCAATCTCGAGCTCATCGCGAACGCGGGTTTCCGTGGGCGCATCCGACGTCACGGACCTCGAAATTCTTGTACCTTCTCGTACACAGGTTGCGGGAACGATTGTCGTCGTTGACTCGGATGGAAAGCCCTATCCATTCCGACCCAACATCAGCATGGTTTTCCGCCTCTTGACAGCGGGTTTTAGTGCAACGAGCGTCCATCCTGACGGAACCTTCGGCATGGCACTGACGGACAATGAGTACATGACAACGGTGGGAAATCTCCCGACCGATTACGCGATCAAGTCGATTTTTTCGGGCCCCGTCAATCTTCTGGAAAGCCCGCTGATTGTCGACGCCAGGAGAGCGCCGGACAATATCGTGGTGGTCCTGGAACACAGGCCCGCGGGCAAACGCTGATTCACTTCTGTCCTCAGTTTGCTTCTTTGAAGTATAAGGAATACCACTCGGAGGTAGTCCTCATGCAAAAAGATCAATCCTTCCGGTTCATCCTCGTTCTCGTTCTGCTCTTTGCCGTACCCACGGGACTCCGCGCAGAAGTAACGCGTGTTGAGATCGCGGCCCGTTACGATGCGGCAAGTGGAACGACATTTGGAACCACCGGCGTGTATGAGCAACTTGTCGGGAAGATTTTCTTCGCCGTCGATCCCACGAATCCCCGCAATCGAGTCATCGTGGATCTTGATCGGGCGCCTCGGAATGAATCGGGACGTGTGGAGATGTCGGCAGATTTTGCGGTCCTCAGACCGAAGGATGCCTCGAAAGGCAACGGAGTCGCCTTGCTGGATGTGGTGAATCGCGGGAATAAGACGGTGCTGAATGGCTTCAATCGCGCCGCAACCGGCAATGAACTCGGCGATGGCTTGCTAATGCGGATGGGTTACACCGTAGTGTGGGTCGGATGGGAGTTCGATGTTCCGCAACGCAACGGTGCGATTCGTATCGACGTCCCTAACGCTGTGGGTGTCGCGGGAATCGTTCGAACAACACTGGTGCCCACGACCAATAGCGCCACGGCGCAATTTGGCGATGTTGCCAGCTATCTACCGACCGACCCTGCAGCAACGCAAAACATGCTCAGTGTTCGCGATGGGGCTTTGGGGAATCCCACGACGATTGAGCGAAGCCGCTGGAAGCTGAACGGCAACACCGTCACGCTCGAGGGAGGTTTCGAGGCGGGGCGCACCTACGAACTTTCTTATACTGGGATGAACCCGCCGGTCGCCGGACTGGGGTTCGCGGCAATGCGCGATACGGCGTCATGGATCAAATACTCGCCTGATGCCCTGGTTTCGACGAAACAGGCGCTGGCCTTTGGTGCTTCGCAAAGCGGAAGGTTCCTGCGAAATTTTCTCTATCTCGGGTTCAATGCAGATGAAAAAAATCGCCTCGTCTTCGATGGGGTCATCGCACATATCGCCGGCGCTTCTCGGATAGACTTGAACGACCGATGGTCAACCCCGACAAGTCTCGGCCAGTTCAATGCGACTTCGTTTCCCTTCGCAGACATCAGTATGCGCGACCCGGTGACGGGAGCCGAAGAAGGAGCTCTGGACAATCCACGCACTCGAGGCTTCGCGCCGAGGATCTTCTACACCAACACCGGCGTCGAGTATTGGGGTGGAGGCCGATCTGCCGCATTGATTCACACGACGCCGGACGGCGCGAAGGACCTTGTGCTTCCCGACAACGAGAGGGTGTATTTCCTCACCGGTTCCCAGCACGGCCCTGCGCGATTTCCTCCCGCCGCCGCGCGTAACGGACAACAGCAGGAGAATCCGACCGACTACTGGTACGCAATGCGGGGCCTCCTTGTTGCGATGGACAAGTGGATGCGCGAAGGCGTTACGCCTCCGCCGAGCCAGTATCCGCGCCTTCAGGACAAGACGTTGGTTCGCGCGCGCGATGTGGCGTTCCCGGCCATTCCCGGCGTGACGTCGCCGCAAAAACTGCCTTCCGCCCTGCGCTCGGCGAATCCATTGATTCAGAACGAAGGCGGGCCGGGCACGCCGATACCATTTCTTGTGCCGCAAACCGACAAAGACGGAATCGAACTCGCGGGCATTCGTCTGCCGGAGGTGGCGGTGCCCCTTGCGACCTATACAGGTTGGAACTTTCGAAATGCTTCGATTGGGGGGAGCGATCAGCTGTACCCATTACTGGGTTCCTGGATACCTTTTCCCAGCACTACAGCCAAGCGCGACGAAACGAGGGATCCCCGCGTTTCCATTGCAGAACGCTACCCGTCGCGAATGGCCTACCTCGATCGAATAGAGAAGACAGCAGCGAAACTGGTCGCGGACCGGTTTCTTCTTGCTGAAGACTTGCCAAATGTTGTGAAACGCGCGGGAGAAGAGTGGGATTTGCTGACGAAGTTTTGAGTCGTGAGTTTTGAGTCAGGAGTAAGTCGGGTCTAGCTCTGACTCAAAACTCAAAACTCATAACTCACGACTCGAAACTAATTCGAATTTTGGTTTCGAGGCGCCCGACCGCGACTCGACTCCGGATCTTTCTTCGCGCCCGCCGGCACTGCGCCGGGTACCGGACGCGCCCCCGGCAGCGCTTTCATGATCTCTCCCAGCGCTTTCACGTCAACATCCCTCCGTGTTCCGAGAGCATGAATTGCCATAAGCCGAACAGGGTATTCGTTGTCGGACTTTGCGACATCCGTCAGGAATTCGAGTGCCGCCGACTCCGGTATTGTGGCGGCAGATTCAATGATCTGCGATCGGAAAGGTTGAACGTTCGTCGCGTTGAAGACTCTTTCAAGGGCAGTCACTTTTTCGGGACCGAGACTGGGATACTGGACGACCTGTTTGAGAATATTGCTTCGTTCCACAGGGTTCGACTGGTTGAGTACCTCGACAACCACCGGAAGGTTCCTGTCAGCGGTTAGCGCTATGAATGCCCTGCCGACCGCATCTTCAGCATTGTTCAGCCGGCCAATCCAGAACCGCGCCTGAACCTGTGTATTTGGAGTCGGGCCATCACTCGCAATCGTCACAAAGAATGGGAACGCTTGAGGTGAGCCACTGCCCGCAATTGTTCCGAAGTTGGAAACAACTGCAGGATCCGACGGATTTGCCTTGAGCCGTTCCTTCGCCAGATTAATGGCGTAATTCACATCCCTTAGAACAATGACGCGGAAGAATTCCTGTTCGAGACTTGCGTTCGGCGTCACCGTAACGGTGGTTGCATATCTGCCTGGAGGCTGAAGCCCAGGAGGAACCGGCAGCGGAAGCGCGACCTGCACCGGCACCTGCATACGGTAAATCCCAAATGCATTTCCAGGCATCCCGAGAGTGATCCGCTTTTCCTCGACGTCACTCCTCCAGGTAGATTGCGGGTAGTTCCTGTTGAAGCCCTGGATCTCTCCGCGTGCTTCATCGATTCGCCCAAGCTTGATAAGCGTCGTGATGAGATAGAAGGAAGTCCTGTCCGACTGCTCCGCTCTCGGATACTTCGTGAGCGCATCTCGAAACTTTTTCTCGGCATCCGCAAACTTTCCGTCATCCCAAAAGTCGCGTCCTTCAACAAAGAGAGCTTTTGCAGCCGCGTTCTGCGACGGGGTCTGCGCATGCGACTGCGGCGGTATTGCCAGAAGCATCCCGGCGATTGTGAGGGTCGTTAGGAGTGGTCGGAATCTCATATTCGTTCCTTTCTACCTTCTGCTCACTTGAACAACGCGCGGTTGATAAGCCTTTAGATTGGCGATGAGGCCGTTACGGCGGATCCGCATCTGGATGTCCGCGACATCGTCAGGCGAGTCCAGATTTTTGATCTCCCTCAAAACACTTTCATATTCATCCAGCGTGATGCGTACAGGATCAAAATCCGCAGCCGCTCTTTTTTGATGACTTAGCGAGATCAGACTGCGGCTCGCACGCTCGCGAGCGTCTGCAACGTCTTCTTTGTACGAAGGATTGATTTTGGTGAAGTCGCGAACAAGCAATTCGGACTGCGCAAGGAAGTCCACGACGCCCCGATCGAGTCCTTGAATGTGGTCCGTTTCGAGCGCGATTGCGCCCGCCGAACCGGCGTGTTCGTTGGGCGTGGGAATCCGTAGACTTCCCCATGTCAGAGCAACCGCGATAGACGCAGCTGTCGCGAAGCTCGCGAGCCATCGATACCGTGCCGCACGCAGATCGGCAACTGCATTCTCTTGCACCAGCCTCGCCCGAAGTCGTGTTCCAAACCACTCCCAGTACGGGGCAGAACCCTCAGGGACCGGATTTGAGCAGCGCAACGCGGCGAGAATTGCGCTCGCGTCTTCGCAAAACAGACGACATTCGTCGCAACCGGTCTCTTCCCCGGCACCGCATCCGGAAATCCATTCCTCACGGAATTTCTGACAATCGTGCATTCCTTCCCTCACTGATACGAATCTCGGGTGTGTGAAACTCCTTGCGCAGTCTATCGACAACGCGGAAGAGTGTCTTCTTCACAGTGCCCACGCTCGTTCCAAAATTATCCGCGATCTCCTCGCAGGTCAGTCCCTCCTGGTGCTTCATGATGAACATCAGTTTCTGACGTGCGGGAATCTCATCGAGCCGCTGCAGGATCTGCTGGACCACGACGTTATTGAAGGCAATGCGGTCCGCTCCCGCAGCCGGAAATCCGGCGCCTTCCGTCACATCCATAGCCGGAAGTTCCTTCCGGCGTTTGTGGCTGAGGAAAGCATTCACCATAATCCGGCGCAGCCACGTGTGAAACGTAGACTCCCCTCGAAAGCCTCGGATAGCGCGATAAGCGCTGAGGAATACCTCCTGAACCAGATCTTCGGCGTCATGATGATTGCTGCAGTACCTCAGGGCCAGGGCATACATCACCCTTTGGTGATCGGATACCAGCAGGCAGAAGGCATCCACATCACCGTTCTGGGCCCGGGAGATAAGGTCGTTCTTCTCAGGAGGAGCCATCCACGTTTCGCTAGTAATAGATACGCGCATGACAGGAACAGTTGGCAGGGGAAATCGAGGCAAGAACGATTACACCCCTGGAAAAAAAACCCTTTGAACAAACCAAAATGCCCCCGCAAGGATCACCAGAATGGACCCTGCAAAAGCAACCTTCCGTCCAGCCTCTTCGTTGCGCGCGTGAAGCGCGGAAAGCGCTGTGGCTACTACGAGGACCACCACCATCTGCCCGATCTCGACACCGACATTGAACGAGAAAAGCGACCAGCCCAGCGCGCTTCGCGGAAGATCCATTTCTTTCAATACGTTGGCGAAGCCAAACCCGTGAATGAACCCGAATGCGAAGGCAATCCATGCCCGAACGTCACGGCCTTCCTTCACCAACAGATTGTCAAAGCCGACGTACACAATGCTCAGAGCGATGGCCGGCTCGATGATCCGCGCTGGAGGCGTAAAGATGTCGAGCGCCGCCAGCGAGAGCGTGATGCTATGGGCGATCGTAAAAGACGTCACGACAAGAAGCAGCCGCCGCACCGAACCGCCCAGCAGCAGGAGCCCGACCAGAAACAAGAGGTGATCCGGACCAATCAGAATGTGGTGGATGCCCTCCGGAACAAACCGGGCAATGACGCCGAGAGCGCCCTGACGTGTTCCAGTCACATGGTCGATTCGGCGCTGAAAATTATTGAGAATCATCTGCCGGGTCAGGTTTCCGTCTTCGTAGATATTGACGAATGTCTGATGCATGGGATCGTAAGGAAACATGTTGGCCGAGATCCCAAGTTTTCCCGGCGCCGAAACGCCCGGAAAGCGAAGCACAACCCGAACAGCCTGGCGGTCCACCAGGGCCTCCGGTGAACCCCAATCGGGCTTTAGGGACTTTCCGTCGGCTGTAACCTGCAGCCGGTCTGCGAGCAGTGCGCGAATTGAAGGCGCCCGCTCCGCGAGAAAGGCCGCTTCATGGAGCCGTTCCGGAGGGGAAATACCGAGGTCATGAGCGACGTCAAAGTCATGCAGGATCAGCGTCGCTTCCATTCCCGAAGACGTCAGATAGAAATCCAGAAAACTAAAAGGCACCGGGTGTGCCGATGCAGACTGCACAAGCACAAACGCCATTAGTCCGCAGGCCGATAGAAGTCGCTTCATTTGCACGCAGCCTATCCGAGGCCGAATTGAAGATGCAAGACACGCGCGGGGATTTCGCTGTAGAGTATGCCGCTTCAGAATCCCGCCCGGCAGTTAAGGATTCAGGCACATCCTGAAAATCCTGAAACTGCATTGCTGGACCCCTTAAGGCCCGGGGGTATAAGAGACTATGCGGCACAGCGCTTTTCTCTTGCCGCTCGACAAGCTTAAACTTGTCGCTATGACAAGGCAGGATAGTGAGGAACTGAGGCAGCTAGTGATGAAACGAACGTTCAGTCTGGTCTTTCCCGCGTTTCTGGCTTTGACCGCAACGGGCTATGCCGCAGACGTCCGGGTGATTGATAGCGGAGGCGTTGAAGTTCTGGTCCGTGACATAGCGATCGATTACAGCGGGTTGCTCGGAAGTGACAAAGAGACGGAAGGTCTCCGTGTATTGCAGGGAGAAGCCTCCGTCACTACAAAGTGGACGGATATCCAGAGCATTACGATCACCGGCCGAGACGCCACCGCGGCCCGAATGATGTTGGAGATCCTTTTGAAAGATGGCAGGAAAGTCAATGCAACCCTGGTCCGCAAAGGCCGAATGAAGCTCATCGGCCAGGCGGACCTCGGTGAATACTCGATCGACCTCGAGAAGGTGCGGAAAATCACGACTGTTTCCGCGAAGTGAGAGCCGTCATCCAGCGTGTGTCGCGTGCGCGCGTTGTTATCGATTCCCGCGAACATGCTTCCATTCAATCCGGAATCCTCATTCTGTTGGGGGTTGAGAAGGGCGACAGCATCGAAGATGGCGCCGCTCTCGCTAAGAAGATCGCGGAACTGCGGATCTTCGAAGACGACGCCGGCAAGATGAATCGCTCGATCCTCGACACTCACGGCGAAATTCTCGCGGTTTCGCAATTCACCCTGTTGGGAGATTGTCGCAAAGGGCGACGTCCTTCTTTCGACGGCGCGGCGCCGCCCGAAGAAGCGCGGCAGCTTTACAACGCATTTGTGGAATCGATTCGATCGGCTGGTGTTCGCGTGGAAACCGGAGTGTTCCAGGCAGACATGGAAGTCGAACTCGTCAATCAGGGGCCGGTAACTTTTATTCTCGACAGTAAACGTTCCTGCTGAAATTCCTTGCCGCCTGATGCACTGGATTCCGGAGTGAATGCCGTTCGGCGACCCATTGCAGCAATGTAATCGAGAAACAACAATGCGGAATTCGGGGTTGCCAGCAGGTAGTTGTATACGCTCCAGCGGCAGGCTGAAGCCATCGGGTGCTGAGGACTGATCAGCCAACCCTTGACATCCGCAGTTGTCGCCGGCAGGACGCGCGGGATTCGGGGCGCCCATGAAGCCAGATTCATCGATTCGAGTGCCCACTGAACATCGCGTGTCGTTTCCACGAGAACAGGTTCATCCTGAGCGGTCACCGAAAACCAGAACGGACGAGAAGGCGCCTCCACAAGAGGAACATCGCTCCTCGTTGCCGCCAGCGAAACAATTGATTTCCCTTCGAGAATCTCACGGACGTGATGGAAGTACAGCCAGCCGATATTTTCTTCAGACGCTTCCTTACCCTTTTGGCGGAGCGCCTCGGTGGCCATGCTGCGGATCGCGGCATCCCATCGCGCGCCCACTCGGAGTGCTGTATTAACAGCGCTCTCAAAGGTCAACGCGCCTGACCAGACCAAAGCAGACAGCAATCCAGTTCCAAGAACGTGGTAGCGGAAGGGCACGTCGCCCGCTCGGGAATTCAGCCAACCCATCAGTGTCGATTGAAAGACCAGATTCTCGACCAGGCGTGCCGGAACGCAGTTGTATTGGTATGCAGCACCATAACGCCGGACCGTCTCACGGATGCAGCTCTCTTTCAAAGTGCCTTCGTGGAGCCAGGTCTGTCTCACCGCGGCGATCGTTGAAGCGTAGTAGGGATCGAGATTGTGGCGGGTATGGAAGGTGAAAACATCCCACCCTGTCAATTTCGTGACATCGGCAATGCGATGACGAATCGCACCGAGCGCATCGATCTCATTCAGCCAGCCCAGCGCGACCGCTTCTGCGGGCATGAAGTTGTAGAGGGCGGGAACAACAACAGTGACGGGGCCCTTGACCTCGGTCTTGTTGAACCGCTGCAATCCGCGCAGCGCCGACGCTTTCCACTGGAAGCCTTTTCGCGACGGATCGGGGACAACGTACGTTTGCTCTTTCCAGGCATACCGCTGGTTTTCGCCGTGCCGTGCACTGGAGCGTTTTTGTTCAGCGTGTCCGTTCGTTCCCGATAGCATATATAGATTCCACTGGCCTTATGCAATCTGGACGCCAACGCTTAACTGCCGGAAAGCCGCGATTCTAACGGACTTAGCTTTCGAATGAAACCCGTTTTTCGTAGAAATTGTGGAAACTTCCAATCAACTATGTAGGCAGGAGGTCCTGGAACCATCTGCTGGAGGCGAAAATTGCAGCATTCCACAGGGAAGTTTATATCTGGGGCTTGCTATGATTCGGCTCCATGCGACCGCTGGATAATCTTTTTGTCGTCGACCTCTCTCGAATCCTGTCCGGACCGATCTGCAGCATGATGCTCGCCGACATGGGCGCCCAGATCATCAAGGTCGAACCGCCGCCACACGGCGACGATTCTCGTTTGTGGGGACCGCCATTTGTCGGTGGCATCAGCACTTACTTTCATTCGATCAATCGAGGCAAGAAGAGCCTCGGGTTGAACCTGAAAGCAGACTCCGGAAAACGGATTTTGTGGGAACTGATCGATCGTGCGGATATTTTGCTGGAAAACTTTCGACCCGGCGTCCTCGCAAATCTTGGCTTCGGATACGACGCGGTCTCTGTTCGGAATCCTCGGTTGATTTACTGTTCAATCTCCGGATTCGGCCAAACGGGCCCCTATCGGAACCGGCCTGGATACGACGTTGTCGCCCAGGGAGAGGCAGGTCTGATGGATCTCACGGGGTATCCGGATCAGCCACCGGCGAAGGTTGGTACATCGATCTCGGATATTGTGACCGGGATGTATGGATACCAGGGAATTTTATTGGCGTTATTGGCGCGTCATCGCTCGAACAAAGGACAGTTCATTGATGTCAGTCTGCTCGACAGCACACTGTCGATGCTGACGTATCAATCCCTGATGTACCTCACCACCGGGAAGGCGCCCGGGAGAATGGGAACGCGGCATCCGTCGATCGTTCCTTATGAGTGCTTCCAGGTCGGGGATGGCTTTGTAAACATCGGCGTGACGAACCAGAAGCAGTGGACCGCTTTTTGCCGGGTTCTGGGGCTTCCGGAATTGGCAACAGATCCACGCTTCGTCAACATGACGGAGCGATTGGCGAATTACGACCTTTTGAAACAGATCGTCACTCCCCGGTTGGCATCCATGTCCCGCGCAGAAGCCATCAGCCGGATGTCAGAGGCAGAGATTCCTGTCGGACCAGTCAACACCCTGGCAGAGATTCTGGAGGATCCTCATATCCATGCGCGGGAGATGGTGAAGGAGCTCACGCATCCGCAATACGGGCCGATCCGGCAGCTGGGTCTGCCGATCAAGATGTCGGACACGCCTGGAACTGTCGAAGGTCCGCCGCCCGTGTTTGGTGAACATAATGAGGAAGTTCTCAGAATGTTGGGTTATCCGGAGGAAGAGATCGATGAGTTTTGGCGTGTGGGAGCTATCGCTAAGTAGTCGGGTTTTTCCACCGCGAAGAATTTGAAATTGGAGAGTCCGGGGATCTCAAAACCGAAATTTACAAGACCTCAAATTGGGACCACAAGTCACTGCGACAGCGCGTCCAGTCTACCCTCTTGTAATTTCGGTTTTGAGATCCCCGGACTCTCCAATTTCAAATTCTTCCAAACCGAACACCCCCTCCCGACCGTCCCCACAGCCTTTCCAGGGCACGGTCCTCTACCCTCTTGATTTTCAAAGGATATAACCTCTATTCTTATTGATTGCCCTTTGGATTATGGATGTATCTAAGACGAATCCCGCGCCACTCCCTCCGGATGAAGATCTAACGGAGGTCAGGAAGCCGGCTTCCCTGCTGATTGCACAGTTCTTCCTGTTTCCGCTCATCATTATTGGTATCTGTGTTGGTATCTTCCTTCTCTTCGGCTATCTGACTTACGAGCAGCGAACGATCTCCGAAAACCTCGATGAGGTTCGATTCGGATCGGGTACACAACGGTGGCAGGCGGCGTGGGAATTGTCGAATGCGGTGAAGGCGAACCCTGAAAAGGCCCGCAGTCCGGAGTTCCTCGACAGTCTTCTGACGGCATTCAAATCTTCACCGGATGAAGATGTCGCCGTGCGAGGCTATCTGGCGCTGATTTTTGGGGAACTGAAAGCACGACCTGCCGTGCCGTTGCTTGTTGAGGAACTCACTCGCAGTGAGAAGTTGAAGACCACGGACTGGAGTCAGAAAAGCTGGTCCGGATTTCTGAGACCCTCTCTCGCACAGATCGCTGAGGATTTGGCCAAGCAGCAGATTTCCACCTTGTATGCACTGGGTTCGATTGGAGATAATTCCGCCGTTCCCGGAGTCCTGGAACAAACAAAAAATCAGGACCCATCGATTCGGAAGATTGCGGCTTACGTTCTCGGTTTTCTTGGAGATCCGCAGGCGGTTGGTGGCTTGCGTCCGCTGCTGAATGATCCCAACGAAGACGTGCGCATCAATGCGGCTCTCGCCATGGCAACGCTTGGCGACGGCGAGGGTGCGGAGCTTCTGGTCAAATTGTTGGACTCTCAATACGTCGATTCGCTGCAGGATTTTTCTGCGGAGCAGAAGGCGGCGCTGAGGGTCAATGCTGTCAGGGCTCTTGCGAAGCTAAAGCACGAACCGGCACGGGAAATGATCAAGAGACTGAGTGAACGCGACCCCGTTCCGGCAGTGCAGAGTGCAGCGTTGGAAGCTCTAAACAATTTTTAGCGTGGCTATTATTTTTTGTTGAAGACATTTTAAGAGGTTGAACATGCCCCCAGTAGTAATCGCGATGGCAACGTCGGCGGCAATCTTGCTGCCCGTTGTCATTTTTATTGTGTTGATCAGCATCGCGATGGTGAAGCGCGGCGAGATCTCGATGCTTGGAGAAGCGCACGCCCCCGCAGCTCCGGCTCCGGTTGCGGCAAAAGGAGCAGCCGTAATGCCACGGCGCGCCTTTTTCTCCTGGATGGGCGTCGCGTGGACAGCCTTTACCGCCTCCATGGTGGCAACGGCGACGGCGACAGGCCGCTTCATGTTTCCCAACGTTCTTTTCGAACCTCCTGCAACGTTCAAGGCAGGAGTCCCCGAAGATTTCCAGCCCGGACAAGTGGACGAACGATTCAAGCAGCGTTTCGGTGTCTGGCTCGTAAAGGACGTCGACGTTCAGACCGGCGCGTTCGGAATCTATGCCCTCTCGACAGTCTGCACACACCTCGGATGCACACCGGACTGGTTGCCTGGGGCTCAGAAATTCAAGTGCCCGTGCCACGGCAGCGGTTACTACAAGAACGGAATCAACTTCGAAGGGCCCACCCCGCGCCCGCTTGAACGCTTCGCCATCTCTCTGGCAGACGACGGGCAGATCGTCGTCGACAAGAATTCGAAATTCCAATATGAAAAGGGCCAGTGGGCGGATCCGCGGTCTTTCCTAAAACTTTAATTAATCAAATCAGCCATGGGAAAACTCATTCAATCGATCAAGGACCTCTTCCAGAGTCTGTCGCCCGCAAAAATCGGGCAATACATTCAGGAAACACAACTTTACCGCTCGGTTTTCCGCGTCGGCGTGCCCGACACGGATCGCAAGCGAATGCTCGTCATGCTCGGGAGCGTATTCCTCCACCTTCACCCGGTGAAGGTTCGCAAATCCGGTATCCGCATGCGCTACACGTGGTGCATGGGCGGCATTACGTTCTTTCTCTTTCTCGTCCTGACGTTTACGGGCCTGCTTTTGATGTTCTACTACCGGCCCACACTCGACTATGCGTACGTCGACATCAGAGACCTTCGAGAGCAGGTACCTCTCGGAATCATGCGCGAAATTCACCGCTGGGGCGCCCATGCGATGGTGATTGCCGTGTGGCTGCATATGTTCCGTGTGTTCATGACGGGCTCCTACAAGCCGCCACGAGAGTTCAACTGGAACGTCGGCGTGATCCTGCTCGTGCTGACGCTGCTTCTCAGTTTCACCGGATACCTTCTCCCATGGGACCAATTGGCCATGTGGGCCATCACCGTGGGCAGTAACATGGCTCGCGCAACGCCCATTGCAGGACACGAAGGGCCGGGTGCGGCGCTGGTCAGTCTCGGCGATATCAGCCTCGTGAACAACGCGAGCGATGCCAGGTTTGCTCTGCTGGGCGGACGGTTCGTCGGCGAGGGCGCGCTCCTGCGCTTCTATGTATTGCACTGCGTGGGACTGCCGCTTGTCGCCGGCTTCCTTATGGCAATTCACTTCTGGCGTATCCGCCGTGATGGCGGTATCTCCGGACCACTATAGAAACAGGCTCGGAGGTTAGACGAATGCAGTTCATAGAGTTCCTGAAAGACATCGTTAACTTCATTTGCGATCCGCGCATCCTGATCTCGCTGGCCGCAATCTTTCTGTTCGCGTCGCTGAAGTGGCCGAAAACGTTTTATTCGGATAAAGCAGCCAAGATCCTGTTCGCGGTCATGATCGGCTTCTTCCTGGTAAGTCTGTTCGACTCAGATTTTCGCCTGGTCGTTACGAAGCCTGACAACGTGCCGATTGTCGGCATGCTCTTCATGATTCCGTTCTTCACGTGGTTTTCCATGCGCGAAGCGGTCCGCAACGATGAACGAATGGCGGAAGGCAAGCAACTCATTGAGCAGGACGAAACTGCGGAGAAAGTGCTGACCTGGCCAGATCTTGTGTACACCGAACTGATCTGTCTGGTGGTCATCACGGTCATTCTCATCGGATGGTCGATCATGCTCCCGGCTCCTCTGGAAGAGGCCGCAAACCCGCAGGCATCTCCCAACCCTTCGAAAGCGCCCTGGTACTTCCTCGGCCTCCAGGAAATGCTCGTTTACTACGACCCGTGGCTTGCCGGCGTGGTGTTTCCCGGATTGATCATCGTGGGACTGGGAGCGATCCCGTACATCGACACGAATCCCAAGGGAAACGGCTATTACACGCTGAAGGACAGAAAGTGGGAAATCGGAACGTTCCTGTTCGGCTTCCTGATTCTCTGGATTCTGCTGGTCATTCTCGGGACCTTCCTGCGGGGTCCGAACTGGAATTTCTTCGGCCCCTATGAATATTGGGACGTCCACAAGCTCGAAGCCCTGAATAACATCAACCTGTCGGAAATCATCTGGATCAGGATTCTGGGCATGGCGCCACCCAAGCTTGTGCTCGTGCGCGAATTTTTCGGGATCTTTCTGGTCCTGGCGTACCTGCTTGTGTTGCCGCCCTTGTTTGCGAAGAAATGGTTCAAAGGTTTCTATGCGTCTCTGGGCCCCATTCGCTTTTACGTCATGATGTTCCTGTTGCTGGCGATGGCTGCGCTTCCGATCAAGATGATTCTGCGATGGCTTTTCAACCTGAAGTACATCGTGGGAATCCCGGAGTACTTTTTTAACATTTAACTCATAACTACCGACGGAGATAACGGTGAGCACCGAACAACCTCAAGAGGGCGGACACAAAAAGCCGCCGATACCAACACCGGCAAAGAGGGTTCCCGCCTACAACATCGAAAGACGCGGCGACCGACTCTACCAGGTGCAAACACTTCACAAGTGGTTTGCGATCTCGAGCCTCGCGCTCCTCGTCTTCACGATCGGCACGGTCCTGAAGGACTATTCCCGTGAATGGAAGCAGTACCAGCGGCAGTTCAACGAGATCAGTGTGCGGAATACCGTCCAGGATGCGCTTGCGGTCAGGGAGAACACCGACTTTACAAAGTACGGCCAGTTACAGGCCGATCTGAACACAGCCACCGAAGCGGAGAAGCAGAGCAGCGCGCAGATCAATGAGCTCGAGGAAAAAGTCGCGGCGTTAAACGCGAGATGGATTCGCGTGGACCAGGACTATCGCAACACCAAGGCAAAGTACGACGAAGAGAAATACGCCTACGAAGAAGCACTAGCCCATAACGCTTCCAACAAAGACAAGTTGAAAGAGGGAGTCGACAAGACCGGCCAGCTGATGGATCAGTACTTCCTTGATCGGGAACAGGTCAACACAGAGATGCAGCAGGCCAAAGACGAGTTGGCGAAAATCCGCAGCAAGTCGACTTCCGACCGCGAGGCGATCCAGGCGATGCGCGCCGAATATGAACGACTCGTTCGACAGTACTACGCGCTGAATCCCGGTAAACTGGTGACCTCGATCATCAACGCGCCGCTCATGGATTTCATGAAACCGTCGTTGCAGATCAAGCAGATCCTGTTGCCCAATCTGTTTTACGACCAGCCGTTCAAACAGATCTCACGCGCCGATCGCTGCACCACGTGCCACCTCGGCATCGACAACAAGAAGTTCGAAAATGAAGCGCAACCGTTCAAGACTCATCCGAATCTCGATCTGTATATCGGTGCAAACTCAAAGCACCCGATGGAGAAATTCGGATGCACGTCATGTCACGGCGGGTTGGATCGCGCGACCAGTTTCGAGTCGGCGGCGCATACGCCCAAGGATGAAGAGCAGAAGAAGGAGTGGGTTCTCAAGTACGGCTGGTACGTCGACCACTTTATCGAAACTCCGATGCTCTCGATGCCCAATGTCGAGGCCGGTTGCTATAAGTGCCACAACTCGGGCCCCGAAGTTCCAATGGCGGCGAACCTCAACAATGGCCGCGAACTGATCAAACAATACGGATGCTTCGGTTGCCACAAACTTCCCGGCTTTGAAGGTATCCGCAAGGTTGGTCCGGATCTAAGCACCGTTTCCGGAAAGCTGACAGAAACCTGGGTGGAGAAGTGGCTCGCCGATCCAAAGGCTTTCAAGGCCGAAGCGCGCATGCCCAAGTTCTGGTTCAACAGCAACAACTCGGGCGTGATCGGCGGCGTAGACTGGGACAAGCGAAACATCGCAGAGATCAATGCGATCACCAAGTACCTGTTCTCTAAATCCACAGCAAAAACCTTGCCTGCGAAAAATACAAACGGCAATCCAGCGCACGGTAAGGAACTGGTGGAAAGCCGCGGCTGCTTCGGGTGTCACGCCGTTGGCGCCATTACGGAAGTTCCCAATCGAACTCAAATCCGGCGACGCCATGGCTACAATCTTGCCAGCCAGGGAAGTAAAGTCGGCGCCAACTGGATTGCAAACTGGGTAACGAATCCGCGGTCGGTCTTCCCCGAGTCCAAAATGCCGGACCTGCGGCTGTCAGATTCCGAAGTGGGGGATATCACCGCCTACCTGGTTTCGCTGAAGAATCCCGAGTGGGAAGCGAAGCCCGCACCTCAATCCGACCCGCAAGCACTTGATGACGTGGTCTACGAGTTCCTGCGTTCCGGTTCGACCGAAGCGAAAGCCAAGACCGACCTGGCCGCAATGAACGTCGAGCAGAAGAACCTTTATGCGGGAGAAAAGCTCATCGGCCGTTATGGTTGTTACGGCTGCCACAACGTCCCGGGATTCGAAACGGCTCAACCTATCGGAACCGAATTGACCGAAGCCGGAAGCAAGCTGATCTCGCAGCTGGACTTCGGGTTCCTCCCACTCGAGCATTCGCGAGCCGACTGGTATACGGCCAAGCTGAAAAATCCACGCGTCTTTGACGAAGGGCGGGTGAAGCGTCCTGAAGAACTTCTCAAGATGCCGAACTTCGGCCTCACCGACAAGGACGTCAACAGCATCGTCATGGTGCTGGTCAGTCTGGTCAAGGATCCGGTCCCTCTGGAGATGAAGGACCGCACACCGCCAGCTGTCATTGAAGGACGCCAGCTGGTTGCCGAGAAAAACTGCAAGGGATGTCATATCGTCGAGAATCTCGGCGGTGATATTCGGGCGTTCCTTGGTATTAACCAGCAGCTCAACTGGCCGCCGAGCTTGAACACTCAGGGGATGAAGACTCAACCGGAATGGCTGCGGACGTTCCTGAAAGATCCGGGCGGTTCCTATCGACCGCGCCCCTGGATGGACACGCGCATGCCGACATTCCACTTCAGCGAGCATGAAGTCAGCGTGCTTCTGGCGTACTTCTCAACTTTAGATAAGGTCGATGCCGCATGGATCGATCCAACAGTGACGACGACAGCCGAAAGCCTGAAGGCCGGTGAGCAGCTTTTCAACGAATTGAAGTGCATCAGCTGTCACCCGACAACAGCCGTTGTGGCCACTGGCCCCGATGCCAAGGTCGCGCCAAACCTCCAGAACGTCCATACACGGCTGAGGCCGGAATGGATCCGTCCCTGGCTGCTGGATCCCGGCAAGATCGCTCCGGATACGCGAATGCCATCGTTCTTCCCGGAGGACAGTGTGACGAAGAAACGGAAGTCTGGCAACGCGCCGGATATTCTCGGCGGCGACGTGGAAGCTCAGATCCGCGCTCTGCGCGACCACCTGTTCACGTTGGGAGGCGGTAACGTCGTAGTTAAATAAGTGCTGTTCTAACAACAAAAGCCTCGGCTTCGGCCGGGGCTTTTGTTTTTTCGACGCAGCAGACCAGCTCGAACGAACTTTCCGCTGCTCAGGGGGACGACGCCACGGTGTTCCCGTGGAATATAGCCCCAATATCCTCTAAACTACTTAGTGGGCCCTGCCCCATTTTTAATGACCTGTTTAATGACCTGCAACTTATAACTTTCGGAGAACACCAAATGCGTAAAAGTCTGTTCGTAGTTTGCCTACTTTCTGTCCTCGCCTATGCGGGTTGCGGAAAGTCTGACGATCCATTTAAAGATTTCGGTCCCGCAGCCGGCGGCAACGGCGGCGGCGGCGCTGCCCCGGTCGTGACCAATGCAACCGTCAAAGGCAAGATCGTTTTCGAAGGAACGGCTCCCATGCCGAAGAAAATCGCTACCTCGTCCGACCCGGGATGCATGAACAATGATCTCTATGCAGAAGATACCGTTGTAAGTGATGGCGGCCTGGAGAACGTTATCATCTATCTCAGCGGCGGCGACATTACAGGCAAGTCTTTTCCAGTGAGCAAGGAAGTAAAGACTCTCGACCAGCACGGATGCCATTACGTTCCCCATGCTCTGACGATTCAGGTTGGGCAACCTCTGAAAATCGTGAATAGCGACAACACGGCACATAACATTCATGCGTGGGCTATGGTTAACGCTCCGTTCAATGAGAGTCAGAGTTCGAAGGGCGTCGAGACCATCAAGATGTTCGACAAGGAAGAGGTGCTGCTTCCGGTTAAATGCGACGTCCACAACTGGATGAACGCCTTTATCGGGGTGTTCAAGCATCCGTTCTCCACCGTTTCCGGAAAGGGCGGCGCTTATGAGTTGAAACTGCCGGCGGGCACGTACGAAATCACCGCTGAGCACGAAAAACTCGGATCGCAAAAAGCAATGATTACCGTAGCGGCAGACGGTAGCGTGGATCAAAACTTCACGTTCAAAGCCCAGTAAACCATGTCACGCAACGTTCACGTTGCGGGCTCGCTTCATGAAGAGGGCGAAAACATCGGGTTGCACCGATTCGCCCTCTTCACCGCTTGCTCCACCGCTTTTCTGATTTTCGTTGGCGGCCTCGTGACCAGCAATCAGGCTGGCCTGTCGGTCCCCGACTGGCCAACCTCCTACGGCTGGAACATGTTCACGTTCCCCTATTCAAAATGGGTAGGCGGAATCTTCTATGAGCATGGACATCGGCTCGTTGCCTCGTTTGTCGGTTTCCTCACTGTGATCCTCGCTTCATGGACCTGGCTTCGAGAATCACGGCTATGGCTCCGGGTGCTAAGCCTCATCGCCCTTTTCTCAGTGATCACCCAGGGGATACTCGGCGGGTTGACCGTAAAGTATCTGCTTCCGACTTCTATCTCGATGACTCATGCATGCCTGGCTCAGACTTTCTTTTGCATGACCATCGCTCTCGCATTCTTTACGTCGCCGACATGGAAGCACGGCTTGCCTCGGGTTCAAGACACCCATCAGGGCATTGCACTCACAACCCTGTGTGCACTGACTACCGGTTGTGTCTATCTTCAGCTATTACTGGGTGCGTGGATGCGGCACACGCAGTCGGGCCTTGCGATTCCGGACTTCCCGCTGGCCTTCGGCAGGGTGATTCCTGATTTCAAGGACTACCACGTTGCCATTCACTTCGCGCATCGGTTCGGCGCAATTCTTGTTGTTGCAACCATTGTCTGGACGTTCACTCGCCTCTGGCGCGAGCATCGACAAAATAAGCTGCTGCTCCGGCCGGCTATCGCAATGCTGGTTCTCGTTTGCGCCCAGTTAACGTTTGGCGCATTGACAATTTGGACAGAGAAGTCGCCGATCATCACGACTGCTCACGTCGCTACGGGCGCGCTAATTTTGGGAACTTCATTCCTGCTGACGTTGCGCGCATTCAGCATGGTTGCTCGGGAGACGGAATGGCAGTAACAGAAATCGGCCTCGCCAATCGACGCGCGCGGGTATCGGACTTCTTCGAGCTCACGAAGCCGCGAATCACGTTCATGGTTCTGCTTGCGACCGTCGTCGGCTTCTACATGGGATCAGGGGAGAACCTGCAGACCCTGCTGCTTCTTCACACAGTTCTCGGCACCGGGTTGGTTGCGGCAGGCGCCAGCTCCTTTAACCAGTATCTCGAACGAGATCTGGACTCACGGATGGTGCGAACACGTACGCGGCCGATCCCAGACGGCCGGCTGCTGCCCGCGGATGCTCTGGCCTTTTCGATTGCAATATCCGTTGCCGGTGTCGGCTATCTCGCCGCCTTCGTCAATCTGCTGACTGCAGTGATCGGCGCTGCGACCCTCGCGGCATACGCGTTGATCTACACTCCGCTCAAGACGCGAACGACGTGGTGTACTTTGATTGGCGCTTTTCCCGGCGCAACACCGCCCCTCATGGGATGGGCTGCCGCTCGCGGCGATCTGGACATCGCGGGCCTGTCGCTTTTCGCAATCCAGTTTCTCTGGCAAATGCCCCACTTCTTTGCCATCGCGTGGATGTTCACAGAAGACTACCGGCGTGCAGGCTTCAAAGTTCATTCGAGCGGTGTGAAGACAGGACGTCAGATTATTCTGTATTGTTGCGCATTGATTCCGGTGAGCCTTCTGCCCACGTTGTTTGGAACTACCGGACGATGGTATCTGCTTGGAGCACTGGTGCTGGGTTTCGTTTATCTCGGCTACGGTTTTGCGGTCGCGCTGTTCCGTTCCAGCACTCACGCGCAGCGTCTGTTGAAGATTTCGGTGTTGTATCTGCCGGCGTTGTTTGTGTTGATGATGGTCGACAAGGCGACTGCCCCTTGAGCTCCTCTACCGCCGTTCAAGCTTCGAATCTGACTTACGAATATCCAGCACGCGGAAAGGCCGCGGCACGACGCGCGCTCGATGGTGTCAGTTTTGATGTGCGGCGGGGCGAAATTTTCGCTTTGCTTGGTCCGAATGGCGGCGGTAAAACCACACTCTTCAAAATACTCTCGACTGCGTTCTCTCCGACTCAGGGGAACGCATCCATCCTTGGCTTTGATATTCAGAAGCAGGCCGACGAAGTCCGGCAACGTATCGGCGTTGTCTTTCAAAATCCCAGCCTCGACAAGAAACTCACTGTTCTGGAAAATCTCCGTTACCACGGCCAACTCTACGGACTTCGTGGCAGTAAGCTCAACACCCGAGTGTCGGAGATGATGGAGCGCCTTGCGGTTGCGGATCGAGCCAGGCACCTGGTTGAAACGCTTTCCGGCGGACTTGCGCGACGCGTCGAGCTCGCAAAGGGACTGTTGCATCGGCCCGAACTGTTGATCCTCGACGAACCTTCCGTTGGACTCGATCCTGGAGCGCGGCACGATCTCTGGCTGTACCTGCAGAAACTACGCGAAAAAGAAGGCGTCACTATCCTGGTGACAACTCACTTGATCGACGAAGGCGATCGAAGCGATCGCGTGCTTGTTCTGAATCAGGGCAAGATTGTCGCCCTCGACACACCCGCCAAACTTAAAGAGCAGATCGGTGGTGACGTGATTTCGATTGCAACGAACGAGCCGGAACGTCTCATCGGCGGCATCAAAACGAAGTTTGGAATCACGCCAACATCGCTCAACGGAACCCTGAGAATCGAAAAGCAGGCCGGACATGCGTTCATCAGCCAGGTTGTGGAGGCATTTCCGGAATTAATCGAGGCCGTGAATCTTTCCAAGCCGACGCTCGAGGACGTTTTCATCGCTCGCACCGGACATCGATTCTGGGAGGATAAATGAAAGGATCCTTTTTACTCAGTGCTTCTGCTTTGTGGCGGCGTGAAATGGTGCGATTCATCCGACAGCGCAGCCGCATCATTGGAGCGTTTGCCTCGCCATTGATCTTCTGGTTGCTTCTGGGGTTTGGAGTCGGGAGTTCGTTTAGCCCCGGCTCTCAGACGCGAGCGATGGGGTATCAGGAGTATTTCTTCCCAGGCACCGTGTTAATGATCTTGCTGTTTACTTCGATTTTTTCGACCATCTCGATCATTGAGGACAGAAAGGAAGGCTTCCTGCAAGCCGTGCTCGTGGCGCCGGTGCCGCGATCCGCGCTCGTTTTTGGAAAGCTGCTCGGAGGCACATCGCTTGCCCTGATGCAGGGCGTGTTGTTCATGCTGATGGCGCCACTGGTCGGTATTTCGATTTCCCGTCTTCCGGGAACTCTTGTCATACTCGCTTTGGTATCGTTCGGACTGACTGCGCTTGGCTATGTCATCGCATGGAAGATGGATTCCACGCAGGGTTTTCACGCCATTATGAACCTGTTCCTGATTCCCATGTGGCTGCTGTGCGGTGCCGTGTTTCCGGCCTCAGGCGCGCCGGGCTGGCTTCGCCTGGTAATGGAAATCAATCCGCTCACCTACGGTATGTCTGCCGTCCGCTGGTCAATCTATGACGCCAATGTGGCGTCCTCAATGGGTATTCCGAGCTTTGGTTTGTCCGTTGGGATAACCATTGCATTCGCAGCGCTGGTTTTCGCCGCAGCGATCAACATGACGAAGCGGCCGGCATGAAGCGTATCGTCATTCTACTCACGGTCTTCCTGGCAGGATGTACGCATTCCCGCGAAATGCCAACCTACAGCGCGGTGCCCGACTTCAGCATGACGGAACGCAGCAACCGTCAGATTACGCGTCAGGATCTGGACGGGAAAGTCTGGATAGCGGACTTTATTTTCACGCACTGCGGCGGGATCTGTCCGGCAATGAGTTCCAACATGGAAAAGCTTCAGCAGCGGCTGCCGAAGGAAGTGATGCTTGTATCCTTCTCCGTCGACCCTACGAACGACACACCCGAAGTGCTGACCGAATATGCAAAGCGCTACAATGCTGACCCGGAGCGATGGCTATTCCTGACCGGAGACGCAGAAGCGCTCCAAAAGCTTTCCATTGAGGGATTCAAGCTCGCACTCGATCCGGCTTCGGGAACGGAGGCCGAGCCGATTACGCACAGTTCCCGCTTTGCGCTCGTGGATCGCCAGGGAAAACTTCGTGGGTACTATGGCATGGAAGACGCAGATACGCTCGATCGCATCGTCGCGGATGTGAAGAATCTCCTGTAGTCATGTTGTCGATTTCGGATCTACCCACTCTCAACGCCGTTTTGAATTTCACTGCAGCGGTTCTGCTGGGGCTTGGCTTCTACTTCATAAAACAGCGGCGAATCGATGCGCACAAGAAGTGCATGACGGCCGCGATGTTAGCCAGCGTGGCCTTCCTGACATCCTACGTGATCTATCACTATCACGCAGGATCCGTTCCGTTCACCGGTCAGGGATGGATTCGTCCCGTTTATTTCTTCATTCTAATCACGCACGTCATCCTCGCGGTCGTGATCGTGCCGATGGTACTTCGGACTGCGTACTTCGCCTACTCCTCCCGTTTCGACAAACACGTTCGGATCGCGCGGAAGACGTTTCCGTTGTGGATGTACGTGTCGGTAACGGGTGTCGTCGTCTATTTGATGCTTTATCAGATGTAGCGGCCCTGAAGCCGTTCCGTCAGGCAAACACGCCCTTTTGGTCTTCGACGAACTGCTTGAGCGCTATCGGCCGCCGGCCCACGAGATCCACAAACGGCCGAACATTTTCGCTGGAGAAGCCGCCCGCAGCGGCAATACGCGCGATGGCGATCTGATGAGAAACGAGCCAATCAGGCGTGCCACGACTTTTCATACTCTGTTCCGCCTGCTCGAGTGAAAGCTCGACGTAAGCGACGGGACGGCGCAATACCTCCGAGAAAGCCTCGGCAAATTCTCCGAAACTCGAACGAACTCCGGTGTACTCATACGTCTTTCCCGCATGGCTTGCAGCATCGCGCACGACGCGCGCTCCAAAGGCGCCGGAGTCTCGTGTATCAATGAACGCAATCGGTACATCCTTCGGGAAGGCAAGAACCATCTTGCTTTCGCTTTTGATAAGTGGAGCCTGCAGAAGCGTGTTCTGCATGAACAAACCGGGCCGCAGAATGGCCCATTTGAGGCCGCTGTTTTTCATCGCCTCCTCGACCCTGTGGTGGCCACGGCCAACAATCGATTCCGAATCAGGGGTCACGACCGCACGCCCTCCGGAAACCTTGACGAAAAATTCCGCGCCGGCCGCTTTCGCTGCCTCGACAACGTTGATCTGCTGTTCATCGGACTGCGGATTGTGACCTGTCACGATGAATATGTTCTTAATTCCCGCGAGCGCTTTTTGCAGGGCCACACGATCCGACAGTTCTGCAATCGCTATCTTTGCATCTGCGCCCAGGACCTCGCGGGCTTTGTCCGCATTCCGGACGATGCAGAGTGGACTCTCGCCGAGCATTTTTAGCTCGCGGACGGCTGCGCGTCCCGTATTGCCTGTCGCTCCGATCACTGCAATCATGAAGGCACCTCGATTCCTGCGATTTTCATCTGGGGCGATTATTCCCTTAGCTCAGGAGTTTATCTACACTCTGCGCAAAATTCCCATCCTTCGAAATCAAAGTTTCTTCAAAAACATCTTTAAAGGCATTGGGTAATTGGTTCAACATCGACGCCATGGATCTTCAAGACGCGCGAAATGTCATCAACTTTCATTACTGGGCACGGAACCGAATGCTGGAGGCATTGGAACAACTCTCGCAAGATCAGTTTACGCAGGAACTCGGTGGAAGCTTTGGCTCGGTGCGAAACACCATCGTTCACACGCTCTCTGCCGAGTGTGTTTGGCTCGCGCGATGGAGGGGAGAGAGTCCGTCCGGCATGCTGGCACCCGATGGCTATGCGGATCTCGCGTCAGTCCGGCGCGCCTGGACAGATAACGAAGTAAAGCTGCGACAGCTCTTTGAACCGCTCGACGAAGCCGGAATACAGAAAGTAATACCTTACAAGACCCTTGCCGGCGTGGAATCGGCCTCCCCCCTGTGGCAGATGCTCCAGCATGTCGTGAATCATGCCTCCTACCACCGTGGTCAGGTCACGACGCTGCTTCGCCAGCTTGGTGCTGCGCCGCCCAAAAGCACTGATCTCATTACGTTTTATCGCGAGAATCCATAAAACGCGCCGGTGTTAACACCCCTGCCCCTCGTCTCGACGGGCGATTTCCGGCGCCACGCGACTTAGGAGATACTTCCCACATCGGCCATGGACCGTAGAGATTTCCTGACAATTGCCGTCACCGCACCCCTAGCAGCAGCAGCCTGCGCATCCGTAGCTCGCGATTTTTCCTTCGATTTCGAACTCGATGAGGCGACGATCTCCTCTCTGCAGGCGGGGATGCAATCGGGCAAGCGGACCGCACGCTCCATCACGCAGCTCTATTTGGATCGGATCCGCCAACTGAATCGGTCCGGACCTGTGCTGAACGCTATCATTGAAGTCAATCCGGAAGCACTGAAGATTGCGGAAACGCTCGATGCTGAGCGAAGGATGGGCCGAACGCGCGGCCCCATGCATGGCATCCCTGTGCTTCTGAAAGACAACATCAGTACGCTGGCTCCGCTGACCACGACAGCGGGATCGCTGGCCTTGCAGGGTTGCATCCCTCCGCACGAGGCCGCGATTGCGAGGCGACTCAGGGAGGCAGGCGCAATCATCCTCGGCAAAGCCAATATGAGCGAATGGGCGAACTTTCGTTCCGGAGAATCGACCAGTGGGTGGAGCGCTCGGGGTGGCCAATGCCGCAATCCCTACGCTCTTAATCGGAGCCCATTTGGATCCAGCTCGGGAAGCGCCGTTGCTGCGGCCGCGAACCTCTGTGCGGTCACGATCGGAACAGAAACGGACGGATCGATCGTTTCGCCCGCCGCTGTCTGCGGGGTCGTTGGCGTCAAGCCTACTCTTGGCCTTGTGAGCACGGACGGCGTTATTCCTGTTGCTCACAGTCAGGACGTGCCCGGGCCGATTTGCCGGTCCGTGGCAGATGCCGCGATCGTCCTATCCGTGCTTTCCGGAAACGATTACGTCTCTTCACTAAAGCAGGACGGCTTAAGAAAATCGCGCATCGGCATCGTACGAGACAGCATGATTCCGGACCGCAAGGTGGAAGGTCTGATGAACTCCGCTTTCGACGTCTTGAAGAGGGAGGGGGCTGAACTGATCGATGTCGAAGGCTTGAGCCAGGAACATGCGCCGGAATTTGAAGTCCTCCTCTACGAATTCAAAGCGGACCTGAATGCCTACTTCGCCACTCTCGATGGAAAGTTTCGCGAGTTGACACTTCGGAAAGTGATCGAGTTCAACGAGCAAAATCGCGACATGGAGCTGGCCTTCTTCGGACAGGAGATTTTTCAGCAGGCTGACGCTAAAGGGCCCCTGACCGATACGGCTTATCTCAAAGCCCTTTCAGATTGTCGGCGTATCAGTCGGACAGAGGGAATCGACGCGGTGATCGCCAGGCATAAGCTGGACGCTTTCGTCGCTCCAACCTGCGGGCCTGCAAGCGTAATCAATCCTGGAAATGGGGACATGTATGTCGGCAACACGCCGTCACTTCCCGCTATTGCAGGATATCCGCACGTCACCGTGCCAGCCGGTCTCGCAGGAGAACTGCCGGTCGGCATCTCCTTCTTCGGCGGTGCGCAAAGTGAATCCGTTCTATTCCGCATCGCCTTTGCATTCGAGCAGGCCACGAAGCTCCGCCGGAAACCGCTGTTTCTTTAGTTCTAAAGTTGTGAGTAAAACTCAGCGCGCCAGCTCCACTGCCTTCGCGTGCCCTGCATAGATTCCATTAAACAGCAGCTTGAAGTCGCCGTGAGGCTGCGCACGAAAGACAATGTTGGGGCCGTAGAGCACGAGCTTGCCCTTCCCAACCGGGGCTTCGAGAACCGCGACGGTACCCTTCAAGTTCTCCTGGCCTAGTGCCCAGCCGCTGCGAAGCGATTTGTCCGTATCAAACCAGGCGAGAGCGCGCACCCCGCTTCGCCGGGCATTCTCATCGAGCTCAAACACAGGACTACGATCGAAGAAGAAGTTCACGCGATCGTCAAGACCATACGTCATCGGGTTGTTTCGTTCGACGCGCGCCTGAAGAATGGATCCCGGAACATAGAAGCGCGTATTCGGTAAACCGGCAACGGCGTTCGGGATCGGAAGGCCGGCAAGGAGACCAAGGTTTGCCGAATTACCTATGGCGAGAATGCTGCCGCCCTTTTCCAGGAAGGCCTTCAGGCGGGGCACGGTGCCGCCAGTCGTCAGGCCTCCGACACGATCCACGTATTCAGCGGGAACATTGCGCGGCGCGCGAGGTGGATTCGCTGAGAAAGTTCCATCGACGAGGATCAGCACATCGAATCGGTCTTCGAGATTTCCCGCATCCAGGGTCTTCGCATAGACGAC